>JAESGX010000146.1_pt1 | contig 57963 bp, 54 predicted proteins | sample 9269801 | NCBI WGS metagenome assembly JAESGX01 (sample SAMN16773122, study PRJNA677054) | algae metagenome | isolation source: Pleurocapsa minor GSE-CHR-MK-17-07R and co-occurring heterotrophs from wet... | place: USA: Lower Calf Creek Falls, Grand Staircase Escalante National Monument, UT ... | reverse complement strand
CCTGCGCATCGCTATCGCCGGACCACCGGACGTCGGCGGCGACGGCGGTCCGCGGAGCGTGACAGTGCCGTGCACGGGCGTCGATCGCGGTGACGGGCCGGCACGCCTCCGCTTCGGGCTCGGCACGCCCGGCGCCGTCATCGTCAAGGCCGAGATCGTCGCCCAGCCCGGCCTGGAGATCGTCGCGGCCCCCCGCGTCGCCGACTTGCTCGGCTGTCTCTTTCCAGCGACCGACGAGGAGTTCCGGCGCGTCTTCGTCGGCCGCAGGTTGCGGTGGGGCGACGCGCGCTCCGACCACTTCGTCGCCCGGCAGCTTTGCCTGCACTTTCCGGGCTCACCCCACTACCGCTGCGCCGCCGCGCCGGTGCTCTGCTACAAAGCGGTGGAACTCGACGATCCGCACGACGCCGCCGATGCGCTGGAGATCGCAAGCGCGCTCCTTCCGGTGGCCGAGTCCTGCCGCCGACACTGGCACCCCCGCAGGAACGGCGAGCACCTCGCTGTCTCGCTGTTGACGGCGATCTGGCATGTCCACATCGCGCGCGGTGACGTCGCCGCCTTGGTTGCCACCCTCGAGCGGATGCGAGCCGGCATGGACCGCGTCTCGAACTACCTGTCGCCGTCCTTCAACCTCTGCAAGTCGCTCCTGCTCTACGGCTATGTGCTGTTCCGCCAGGGGGACCACCAAAGGTCGAGGGCGATGTTCCGGCTCGTCGTCGAGACGTTCAAGCGAGGGGCAGCGGACGTGGACGTGCGCCGGGTGACGCTGCTTATCGAACTGGGGGCCAGCCACCGGGCGGCGGTCCTCGCCGCGAAGGCCCTGCACGCCCTCGACGTCGACGGCGCAACCGACATCGACGATGACGCAATTCTCGCTGAAGCCCTGAGAGTGGACGGGAACACCGGCGGCCGGCTCGCAGAGCGCCTGCGCGCCGGCCTCGCTTCCTGAAGGGCGCGGTTCGTCCAGGAGCCGGAACCGGGAGCCCCGAAACGCAAGCGGGGCGCCCAGTTGGGCGCCCCGCGTCGTATCCTCGATCGGGCCGACCTCGATCGGTCGGGTTCGGCCCGGCCGCGCGGCGGTCAGGCCGCGCCGCCGTCGCGCTCACGCCGATCGCGATCGGCCATGAAGCGATCGAACTCTTCCTTGTCCTTCGCCCGGCGCAGCTCGGCGAGGTGGTTGTCGAACTCCGCACGCATATCGTCGAGCTTGCGGCGCTCGGCCTCGATCCGCTCGATCTCGCGCTTGCGGTACTCGTCGAAGGCGACGTTGCCCGTCGCCGACAGTGGGGCGCTGCGCATCTGGCTGCGGCCCGCGCAGTTCCAGCCGTTCGCCCGGAAGCTCTCGCTCGCGTCGCCGACCATCCTGTGCAGGCGATCACCCCACAAGATATAGGCGAGCATGGCGAAACCGAGTGGCCAGAACACGATGAACCCGAGCACCATCAAGCCGATGGTGAGCGGCGTCCAACCCGGCCGGAGTGCAAGAGAGTTAGTCATGGTCTCTGTGATCCTCCTCACGAATACGAGGAAGGATTTGGGATGGCCATGGCTCCTCTGCAAGAGGAAGGCGTTCCGAAATCGGACACCGGGGCGGGGCGCCACTTCCGGACGCCCGCCCCCGATGCAGCGGCAGGCGCCGCCAGTCGCCCTCACGCGCCGCCAGTCGCCCTCACGCGCCGCCGGCGAGCGCCTTCGCCTGGCCGATCCAGTCGTCGCGGTGGATGCGGCCGCGGAAGGACAGCTTGGCGTCGAGCTCCTCGGCCGCCTTGGCGCTGAGCGCCGAGAGCTGCGAGAAGTGGAAGATGCCGAGCCCATGCAGCGTCTCGGCGAGCTTGGCACCAATGCCGCGGATGCGCGTCAGGTCGTCCGGCGCGCCGACCGGCTCCCGCAGCACGATCTGCGACAGCCGCGCCGCCCGCACCGCGCGCGCCTTCACCGGCGCAGCGATCGTCGCCTCGACCTCGGCCGGTACAACCTTGGCCGGCGCAACCTTGGCCGGCACAACCTTGGCCAGTTCGGGCTTTGCCAATTCGAGGTTGGCCGTTTCGGCCGTGCCAGACACCGCCTTGGCCGTCGGTGCCTTCGTCACCGGCGGCTTTGAGGAAATCGCCTTGGAGGAAACCGCCTTGGAGGACGGCGCCTTGGAGGGCGTCGTTTTCGACGGCGCCCCGTTGGACGAGGCACCGTTGGGCATAGCGCCACTGGAAGCCGCTCCATTGGCGGCTCCGTTGGTAGCCACACCATTGGCGGCTCCGTTGGCAACCGCGCCGTTGGACGAAGCGCCGTTGGACTGCACGGCGCTCGCCGGTGCGGCCGGGTGCGGCGGCGCGGGCAGCGACGGCTCCGGTCCGCCCGTCGCCGGCGAGCCGGCTTCGACCGCCAGCACGGCGGCCGGACGCACCGGCGACGCGCGGCGCGGCCGGCGGTCGTGCGTCCAGACGAAATCGGAGATGCGCGGCGCGATCTCGGAGCGGAAGCGCGAGCCGTTGAAGACGCCATAGTGGCCGACGCCGGGCTGCAGGTAGTGGTGGCGCTTGTCGTCGGCCAAGTTCACCGCCAGCCGCTGGGCCGCCTCCGTCTGGCCGACGCCGGAGATGTCGTCGCGCTCGCCCTCGATGGTGAGCAGCGCCGTGCGGCGGATCGCCGAGGGGTCGACGCGCCGGCCGCGGTGGGTGAGCTCGCCCTTCGGCAGCGCGTGGCGGATGAACACCTTCTCCACCGTGTCGAGATAGAACTCGGCGGTGAGGTCCATCACCGCCAGATACTCGTCATAGAACTCGCGGTGCTTGCCGGCCGAATCGCCGTCGCCCTGCACCAGCTGGTCGTAGAACTCCCGGTGCGCCAGGATGTGGCGGTCGAGGTTCATGCCCATGAACCCTCCGAGCTGCAGGAAGCCCGGATAGACCCGGCGCAGGAAGCCCGGCATCGGCCACGGCACCGTCATGATGACGTGGCGCTTGAACCAGTCGAGGCCGCGCTCCTCGGCCATCTTGTTGACGGCGGTAGGGTTGGCGCGCGTGTCGATCGGCCCGCCCATCAGCACCATCGAGGAGGGCGCGAGCGGATCGTTCGCCGCCTCCATCAGCGCCACCGCCGCGAACACCGGCACCGCCGGCTGGCACACCGCCATCACGTGGGTGTTCGGACCGAGGTGGTGGATCATCGCGATGACGTAGTCGATGTAGTCGTCGAGGTCGAAGCGGCCGGCCGCCAGCGGCACCTGCCGCGCATCCACCCAGTCGGTGATGTAGACCTCGTGGCGCGGCAGCATCGCTTCCACGGTGCCGCGCAGCAGCGTGGCGTAGTGGCCCGACATCGGCGCGACGATCAGGAGCTTCGGGTGGCGCCGCGACGGATCCGGCAGCGTGCGCTCGAAGTGGATGAGATTGCAGAACGGCCGCGACCAGACGATCTCCTCGTGCACAGGCACGCGCACGCCACCGACCTGGATGCTGGAGAGGCCGAACTCGGGCTTGGCGTAGCGCCGGGTCGCCCGCTCGAACACCTCGCACGCCGCCGTCACGCTGCGCCCGAAGAGCGTGTGGCTCATCGGGTTGAGCGGGTTCTTGAAGGAGAGCCGGGTGGCATCCGCCGCGGCGCGCATCGGCGACAGGGCGGCATGATTTATTTCATAGAGATGATAGTACACGCAGGGTTACCCCGCCTCGCCCGCCGCCGGCGGTGGTTCCCGCCGCGCATATTGCAACGCAAAACCATAGACGCGGGTTTGCCTTGCATCAAGCTAGCTTTGCCGGCAGCCCTGGAATCTGGCTGGTCCACTGAGGTTTGGCATTCGGGCGCGCCCCTCTGGCACAAGCGCTAACACGAAGCCGACAAAGGGAAAACTGCTGCGGTGCAGCAAGCTGCCCTGGAGCTTGCAGGGCCCGCGGCGGCATCGCCGATCGGCGGTGGATGCTCTATCTGTGGGGCGACCGGAGACCCGCCGATGTCGTTTTCCCTCGATCGCTCGCCGCCGTTCGGACGTCGCAGCGTTCGCCTCGACACCTTGATCCGCCTGCGCTGGCTGGCTGTCGCCGGCCAGACGGCGGCTGTCGTCTCCGTCGCCTTCGGGCTCGGTTTCCCGCTGCCGATGGGCTGGTGCCTGGCGCTCATCGCGGTCTCGGCCTGGCTCAATTTGATCCTGCGGCTGCGCTATCCGCCGAGCCGCCGCTTCACGGCCCAGGTCACCGCCGTGCTGCTCGCCTACGACATCCTGCAGCTCGCCGGCCTGCTCTACCTCACCGGCGGCCTGCAGAACCCGTTCGCCTTCCTGTTGATCGCCCCGGTGATGATCTCGGCGACGGCGCTGCCGCCACGCAAGACGCTGGCGCTCGGTGTCCTCGTCGTCGCCGTCGCCACCGCGCTCGTCTTCGTCCACCAGCCGCTGCCCTGGTGGCCGGACGAGACGCTCCAGATGCCGCTGCTCTTCGTCGCCGGCGTCTGGGTGGCGCTGACCTCGAGCCTGATGTTCATGAGCGTCTATGCGTTCCGCGTCTCCGAGGAGGCGCGCCAGCTCGCCGACGCGCTCACCGCCACCGAGCTGGTGCTCGCCCGCGAGCAGCACCTGAACGCGCTCGACGGCATGGCGGCCGCCGCCGCGCACGAGCTCGGCACGCCGCTCGCCACCATCGCGCTCGTCGCCCGCGAGCTCGAGCGCGAGCTCGAGCCGGACGATCCGCGCGCCGAGGACGTCCACCTTTTGTCCACCCAGTCCGAGCGCTGCCGCGACATCCTGCGCAAACTCACCTCGCTCGGCAACGATCCGGAAAGCCCGCTCGACCGCATGGCGGTGACGCTGCTGCTCGAGGAGATCGCCTCGCCCCACCGCGACTTCGGTGTCGCCATCACCGTCGAGCGAGCGAGCGGCGTCCGCGGCGAGCCGACCGTCACGCGCAACCCCGCCGTCCTCTACGGCCTCGGCAACCTCGTCGAGAACGCCATCGACTTCGCCGACACCACTGTCGACATCAGCGCCGAATGGACGGACGAGACGGTGGTGGTGACGGTGCGCGACGACGGGCCGGGCTTCGCGGTGGAGATCATCGAGCGCCTCGGCGACCCTTATGTCACCACGCGCGCCTCGCATCAGTACGGCTCCCGTGACGATGGCGACGCCAGCGAGGCCGGCGGTCTCGGCCTCGGCTTCTTCATCGCCAAGACACTGCTGGAGCGCACCGGCGCCAGCCTGTCGCTCACCAACCGTCCGGCGCCGGCGCACGGGGCGGTCGTCCGCGTCGCCTGGCCGCGCGACGCCATTGAGGTGGAGCGCACTGCACGGCCGGAAAACGAGACCGCAAGAAGACTCGGCGTCGCAGCCGCTTCCCCCGGCCGGGTCGAGAACCTATAACGACGGCAAATAAACGACAGGCAAACAATAGACGGGATCGAGGATCGAGTGATGGACACGGCCGCCCCTGCCCCGAAGGCGGTTGGCGAGTTGGCAACAGGCGCAGGCCGGCTGCTGATCGTCGACGATGACAAGGCGTTCGTGCAGCGACTGGCACGGGCGATGGAAAAACGGGGCTTCGAGACCGATATCGCCGAATCGGTGGCCGAGGCGATCGCCAAGGTCGACGCCGCACCGCCGGACTACGCCGTCGTCGACATGCGGCTCGGCGACGGCAACGGCCTCGACGTGGTCGAGCGGTTGCGCGAGCGACGCCCGGAGGCGAAGGTCATCATCCTCACTGGCTACGGCAACATCGCCACCGCCGTCACCGCCGTGAAGCTCGGTGCCATCGACTACATCGCCAAGCCTGCCGATGCCGACGAGATCGTCGCGGCGCTCAACCGCGACCCGCACGACAAGGCGCTGCCGCCGGAAAATCCGATGTCGGCCGACCGGGTGCGCTGGGAGCACATCCAGCGCGTCTATGAGCTCTGCGACCGCAACGTCTCGGAGACCGCCCGCCGCCTCAACATGCACCGCCGCACTTTGCAGCGCATCCTGGCGAAACGCGCCCCGCGGTGAGGGGGCAGTTCAGGCCGCTCTCTGCGGCCGGAAGTCAGTCGCTGCGGTTGTGCGAAGCGCCTTCGGCCGCGGCTTCAGACCCCACCATCGTGATTCCCGGCCTTGTGCCGGGAACCCATTCCTCTCCGCGGTCGCGGCGTCGGTGACTTGGCTGGCGCTGCATGGGTTCCCGGCACAAGGGCGGGAATGACCCGGAATAGGGCCCCGCGCACCGTCCGCGGCACACGTAGCCCCCCTCACCGCGACCGGCAGCGACCCGTCACCGTGCGCTCGCGGGAGCCGTCGTCATAGGAGACGACCAGCTCGCCGCCGTTCAGCTTGGCGATGTAGCCGCGATAATAGGCGCCCTGGGCCTTCCAGTCGCACTCGACGCGCGTGCCAATCGTCCAGTCGTAGCGCCGGACGAGCTTGCGCGGCAGCGTCTCGCGGGTGCCGTCGTCGTACTTGATGGTGACCTGGCCGCCGCCGGCCTGCTGGACGATGCCGGGGAACCAGAACTTGCCGCCCTGCCAGCGCCCCAGCACCCAGTCGCCGCGATCGAGGGCGAGCGCCGGCGTCGCCAACGTCAGTCCCAGCAACGCACCGATCACCATCCGTCTCAACATGTCTTTCCCCCAAGACTATCGTCAGCCGGCGCGCACAGTGATGCGTCGACGCGCGCGGGTCAATTCACAGCCGCGCGCCATCCACTGCCGCGCCGCGCCGGTCTGCTCGCCGGCCGGTCGCGTGGACAAGCGCCGCCCGCCTCGTCTAGACAGGCGCGCTTGGGGGCCGGGGGCTCGCGGAGAATCGGATGCTGCGCCGCCTCTACGATTGGACGATGAGCTTCGCCGGCCATCGGCACGCCAAGGCCGCCCTCGGCGTCATCTCTTTCTCCGAGAGCTCGTTCTTCCCGATCCCGCCGGACGTTCTCCTGGTCCCGATGGTGCTCGCCGACCGGGCGCGCGCCTGGGCGCTCGCCGCGTGGTGCACGATCACGTCGGTCCTGGGCGGCATGCTCGGCTACCTGATCGGCTTCCTGCTCTATGATTCCGTCGGCACCTGGCTGGTCGAGCTCTACGGCTACGGCGGCGAGGTCGAGGCGTTCCGCCACGCCTATGCCGAGTGGGGCGCCTGGATCATCCTCATCAAGGGGCTGACGCCGATCCCCTACAAGGTGGTCACGATCACGTCCGGATTTGCCGGCTACGACTTCCTCGCCTTCGTGGCGCTGTCGATCGTCACGCGCGGGGCGCGCTTCTTCCTGGAGGCGGCGCTCTTGCGCCGCTACGGCGAGCCGATCCGCGCCTTCATCGAACGGCGCCTGAAGCTCGTCACCACCATCGTCGCCATCGTACTGGTGGGTGGTCTCGTGGCGGCGCGCTATCTGTTCTGAAGCACCCGGCCGGACCTCGGAGGGACGATGATGTCGACCACACTCGCCGGCGAGAGCGACCGCGCCGCCGGCAGCCGTTTCGGCCGCTCCCTGCCGGTGCTGGCGGGGGCGCTCGCCTTTGCGCTCGCCGCCGTCACCATCGCCACCGCCTGGGGCTTCCAGCTGATCGGCGGCTATGCCCCGTGCGCGCTCTGCCTGGAACAGCGCCTGCCCTACTATGCCGGCCTGCCGCTGATCGCCGCCGGCCTGCTCGCCGACCGCCTCGGCGCGCGCCTGACGGTGCTGCGCGTCGCCCTCGTGCTCGCCGCCGGCGTGTTCGCCTATGGACTGGCGCTCGGGGTCTATCAGGCCGGTGCCGAATGGGCGTTCTGGCCCGGCCCGACCGATTGCGGCGGCGGCGTCGCCACCACCGCCACCGCCGGCAACCTCCTCGCGCAGATCCAGTCGACGCGCCTCGTCAGCTGCACCGAGGCCTCGTGGCGGATGTTCGGGCTGTCGTTCGCCGGTTGGAACGCCGTCACTTCGCTCGCCATCGTCGCCTTGACGCTCGGCGGCGCCGTCATCGGCCTGCGGCGGCCGGGAGCGGCGCGATGAGTGCCCGGGTGCCGCGCATTGCCGCCACGGCGTTCGCCTGGAGCGACCGCCTCGCCCCTGGCCTCGACGATCTCGCCGCCTTGGCCGCGGAGGCGTTCGCCGCCTTGCCGGAGGACTTCCGCCGCCTCGCCGGCGACATCACCTTCCGCGTCGACGAGTTTGCCGACGCCGAGGCTCTGGAGGCGGTCGGGCTCGAATCAGAGTTCGACCTGCTCGGCCTGTTCGTCGGCGTCGGCCTCGCCCAGGACGCCGCCGTGCTGCCGACGGGGCGGATGCCGAACCAGATCTGGCTCTACCGCCGCCCGATCCTCGACTACTGGTCCGAGCACGAGGAGACGCTCGGCGCCATCGTCACCCACGTCCTCGTCCACGAGATCGGCCACCACTTCGGCCTGTCCGACGACGACATGGAGGCGATCGAGGCGGGCGACTGAAGCGCCCGCCTGACGTCCGCGCTACTTCGCCTTCTGCGCCCGCGCGATCGCCTCGAGGATCATCTGCTCGGCGATGTCGACGCCGGCCCAGCGGACGATCTTCACCCACTTGCCGGGCTCCAGATCCTTGTAGTGCTCGAAGAAGTGCTCGATCTGCTTGATGGTGATCTCCGGCATGTCCTCGTAGGAGCGCACCTTTTCGTAGCGCAGCGTCAGGTGGTTGGACGGCACCGCGATGACCTTCTCGTCGCCGCCCTTCTCGTCTTCCATGATCAGCACGCCGATCGGCCGGCAGTTGATGATGGCGCCGGGGATGATCGCCCGCGTGCTCGCCACCACCACGTCGATCGGGTCGCCGTCGTCCGACAGGGTGTGCGGAACGAAGCCATAGTTCCCCGGATAGCGCATCGGCGTGTAGAGGAAGCGGTCGACGACGAGCGCACCCGCCTCCTTGTCCATCTCGTACTTGATCGGCTCGCCGCCGACCGGCACCTCGACGATGACGTTGATGTCCTTGGGCGGGTTGTTGCCGGTGGCAACGGCGTCGATACGCATCTGAGGTCCTCGCCTGAAGTCGGATGTCGGGTTTGACCGGCTGCGCGGCGCCGCGTGTGTGCGCCGCACAATGGCCGTGCGCGTCTAGCGCAGCTTGCCGGGCGGGGCAATTCGCCGTCCGCCCCGCCGCCGAGATGTCGCACGCGGCGCAGCCCCCGGCGCAGCCGATATCGCGCCCGACGGCGCAATTCGACGGCGCGACCGCAGGCTGCCCCCCCGCCTCAGCCCCGCGCCGGCGTCCACCCGAAAGCGAGCTTCGGCAGGATGCTCTCGCCGATGCGGTCCATCGAGCGGCCGACGGCCCGGCCGCCGAGCGAGGTGTAGAAGCGCACCGCCGCCTCGTTGTCGGCGAGCGCCCAGACGACGAGGCTGCGCCGGCCCTGGGCGGCCAGCTCCTGCTTCGCCGAGGCGAACAACGCCCGGCCGAAGCCGAGCCCCTGATATTCGGGCCTGAGATAGATCTCGTAGATCTCGCCGCGGAAGGGCAGCGCCCGCGCCCGGCTCTGGCCGTAGGTGACGTAGCCCGCCACCTCGTCGCCGTGCTCGAGCAACATCACCGGCACGCGGCGGCGGATCGCCCGCTCCCACCAAATCGGACCGCGCCGGGCGATCATCCGCTCGAGCTCGGTGCCCGGCAGGATGCCGCGATAGGCGGTTCGCCAGGCCGAATCGTGCACATCGGCCACCGCGCCCGCATCGTCGGGCGCCGCACGTCTGATCGCGAGGGAGCCTGTCTTCATGGGGGAAGATTACGGTGCGTTGCGGCAACGGGTAAAGAGGCACGTCGACAGGAGGCCGAATGCCAAGCCGCGATGCCCAAACCGCCCTCGTCACCGGCGCCTCGAGCGGCATCGGCCGCGAGCTCGCGCGGCTGCACGCCGCCCACGGCGGCGATCTCGTGCTCGTCGCCCGCCGCGCCGACCGCCTCGCGGCGTTGGCAGCCGAACTGGAAGCCGCCCACGGCGTCCATGTGCTGGCCGTGCCGCTCGACCTCGCGGCCGGCGGCGCCGCCGACAACCTCGCCCGCACCCTGGAAGCCCGCGGCATCGCCGTCGATGTGCTCATCAACAATGCCGGCTTCGGCGGCGGCGGCGACTTCGACGCCCGCCCGGCCGGTCTCGACGAGGCGATGGTGCGGCTCAATGCCGAGGTGCCGGTGGCGCTCTGCCGGCGCTTCCTGCCGGCGATGCGGGCGCGCGGCCGCGGCCGCATCCTCAACGTCGCCTCGATCGTCGCCTTCGCGCCCGGCCCCGGCATGGCCGTCTACGCCGCTTCGAAGGCCTTCCTGCTGTCGTTCTCCGAGGCGCTGTCGGAGGAGCTCGCCGGCACCGGCGTCACCGTCACCGCCTTCTGCCCCGGCCTCACCGCCACCGAGTTCCACAGTGCCGCCGGCTACGTCGCCGACGGCCGCACCATTCCCGGCGGCCACGACGCCCGCACTGTCGCCGAGGCCGGCTATGCCGCGATGCTCGCCGGCCGCCGCGTCGCCTTTTCCGAGACGACGACGGCCGTCGCCTCGGTGGTGCCGCGGTTGCTGCCGCGCCGGCTCGTCGCCGCGCTGGTGGGGTCGATGGTGCGCCGCCGGAAGACCTGAGAAACGAAAAGGGCGACCACCAGGGCCGCCCTCGTTCGTTTGTTCGGTTGGCCACGCAGGCCGCCTCGTGAGTCTGTCGCGGAGCGGCCCGCAGGCCGCTCCCCTCGCGAGCGTCTGCCCGCTCAGGCCGCGTCGGTTTCCTTGCGGCGGTCGGCGCGCTTGCGCTCGTTCGGGTCGAGCAGCGCCTTGCGCAGGCGAATCGAGTCCGGCGTCACCTCGACGAGCTCGTCGTCCTGGATGTAGGCGAGCGCCTTTTCCAGCGTCATGCGGATCGGCGGCGTCAGCCGCACCGCCTCGTCCTTGCCGGCCGAGCGGACGTTGGAGAGCTGCTTGCCCTTCATGACGTTCACTTCGAGGTCGTTCGGCCGCGTGTGCTCGCCGACGATCATGCCCTCGTAGACCTTCCAGCCCGGCTCGATCATCATCGGCCCGCGGTCCTCGAGGTTCCACAGGGCGAAGGCGACGGCGACACCGCCGCCGTTGGAGATCAGAACGCCGTTGGTGCGGCCGGGGATGTCGCCCTTGTGCGGCGCGTAGCCGTGGAACAGCCGGTTCATGATCGCCGTGCCGCGGGTGTCCGACAGGAGCTCCGACTGGTAGCCGATCAGCCCGCGCGTCGGCGCGTGGAAGACGAGCCGCATCCGGCCGCCGCCCGAGGGGCGCATCTCGGTCATGTCGGCCCGCCGCTCGGAGAGCTTCGACACCACCGCGCCGGCGTGCTCCTCGTCGACGTCGATGATGACTTCCTCGATCGGCTCGAGCACGCTGCCGTCCTCGGCCTTCTCGAAGACGACGCGCGGGCGGCCGACGGTGAGCTCGAAGCCCTCGCGGCGCATGGTCTCGATCAGGATGGCGAGCTGCAGTTCGCCGCGCCCGGCGACCTCGCAGGAATCGCGGTCCGCCCCTTCCGTCACCTTGAGGGCGACGTTGCCCTCCGCCTCGCGGAACAGCCGGTCCTTGATCACCCGGCTCTGCACCTTGTCGCCTTCGGTGCCGGCGAGCGGGCCGTCATTGATGCGGAAGGTCATCGACAGTGTGGGCGGATCGATCGGCTGCGCCGGCAGCGCCTGGGTCACCACGGGATCGCACAGTGTGTCGGCCACCGTCGCCGTCGTCATGCCGGCGATCGCCACGATGTCGCCGGCCTGGGCCTCGTCCACCGGCACGCGCTCGAGGCCGCGGAAGCCCAGCACCTGGGTGATGCGGCCGGTCTCGATCAGCTTGCTGTCGCGCGACAGCGCCTTGATCGGCATGTTCGGCTTCGCCGTGCCGGACAGCACGCGGCCGGTGAGGATGCGGCCGAGGAACGGGTTCGCTTCGATCGTCGTGGCGAGCAGGCGGAACGGCCCGTCGACCACCGTCGGCGCCGGCACGTGCTTCAGCACGAGGTCGAGCAGCGGGCCGATGTCGACCTGCGGCCCCTCCGGAGATTCCGCCATCCAGCCGTTCTTGGCCGAACCGTAGAGGATCGGGAAGTCGAGCTGCTCGGCACTCGCATCCAGCGCTGAGAACAGGTCGAAGATTTCGTTCAGCACCTCGTCCGGACGGCTGTCCGGCTTGTCCACCTTGTTGATCGCGACGATCGGCCGGAGGCCCACCTTGAGGGCCTTCGACAGCACGAACTTCGTCTGCGGCATCGGCCCTTCGGCCGCGTCGACGAGGATGATGGCGCCGTCCACCATGTTGAGGATGCGCTCCACCTCGCCGCCGAAGTCGGCGTGGCCGGGCGTATCGACGATGTTGATGCGCGCGCCCTTCCAGGCGACCGAGGTCACCTTGGCGAGGATGGTGATGCCGCGCTCGCGCTCGAGATCGTTCGAGTCCATCGCGCGCTCGGTGATGCGCTGGTTGTCGCGGAAGGTGCCCGACTGCTGCAACAGCTTGTCGACCAGCGTGGTCTTGCCGTGGTCGACGTGGGCGATGATGGCAATGTTGCGAATATCCATGAGAAACACCAAAAGGCGGGCCCGTGAGTGCGCCGGGTCCGCTGCCTATTTTGCGGCGCAATATAGCGATCGGCCATCGCCGGGCAATGGCCGTGATGGCCATTCGTTGCAGCCAACCGTCGCAGGCGCCGCCGGCGGACCGCTCCTCGTGCTGCACTGCGGCTTTACAAACGCCGCCGCCGGGCGTGGAATTGGAACAATCCGAAAATCGGAAGCCCTGGGAGGGGAACCCCGTGTGCCGCATCTTCGCCGGTCAGGAGCCGGCCTCTTACGAGGGCCAGACGCGCTCGATCCGCCTCAACGGCCACTCAACCTCGATCCGCCTCGAGGCTGCCTTCTGGGCGATGCTCGAGGAGATCGCGGCGAGCCAGGGCATGAGCGTCGCCCGCTTCGCCTCGACGCTCCATGACGAGGTGCTGGAACTGCACGGCGAGGTCTCGAACTTCGCCTCGCTGCTGCGCTGCACCTGCCTCGTCTATGCGACCGAGCTGCGCGAGCGGCCCGCCTTTGCCGGCGCGGCCGTGCCGGCCCGCCCGGCCGCGAGCGGCGCACCCCGCTCCGTCCCGGCGCTCGTCGCCGCCGAATAGCCGACGGCGCCCGGCGGTGGCGCCCGTTTCACCCGAGCAAAGATCGGCGCTCATCGTCGCCGGCGCTGTAGTAGCGAGCTACCACCCGCCCCCCGCCCCGCTCGGCTACCGTTTTGCGACGGTGCGGGAGCGGAGGCGGAATGCGGTTGCAGTCGAAGCGTCCAGAGATCGGTCCGCCGGCCGCGGCCCGCCCGCGCGCCGCCGCGCGACCGTCGACGCCGCGTGCGTTCCGCCCGCTGCCGGCCGACCCGGCGGCGGCGGTTCCGTCGTCCCAGTAGCAGAGGAGACCGCCGCCGATGGCGAAGGCGATCCATTCGATGATCCGGGTGCTGGAAGAGGCCCGCTCGGTCGAATTCTACGACAAGGCGTTCGGGTTGAAGGTGGCCGACCGCTTCGACTTCGGCGGCTTCGTGCTGATCTACCTGCGCAGCCCCGACGCCGACTTCGAGGTCGAGCTCACAATCAACAAGGACCGCACCGAGCCCTACCAGCTCGGCGACGGCTACGGCCACATCGCCTTCGTCGTCGATGATCTCGACGCCGAGCACACCCGCTTCGAACACCTCGGCCTGTCGCCGAAGCCGGTGAAGGAGATGGGCTTCGAGGGCAAGCCGCTCGCCAAGTTCTTCTTCGTCGACGATCCCGACGGCTACAAAATCGAAGTCCTGCAAAGGCGCGGCCGCTACACCTGAGCCGACGCAGACGACCAAACAACAAGAAAACAAGTAAAAATCCGAGTAACCGAGGAGGAAGACGAGATGGAGACGCTGACACGGCCGCGGCTATCGCGGCGTGATCTCTTGAAGTCGTTCGGTGCGGCGGCGGTGGTGGTGAGCTCGGGCGTGCTCGTCCATCCCGGCGAGGGCTGGGCGGTGGAACCGGCGGCGCTGAAGCCCGAGACGATGCGCACCCTCGTCAAGATGGCCCGCGACGTCTACCCGCACGACCAGGTGCCGGACCGCTTCTATGCCGTGGCGATGAAGTCGTTCGACACCCAGGCGGCGAGCGACGCCGCCTTCAAGGCGATGGTCGAGGACGGCGTCATCGCCCTCGACACGCTGGCGAACGCCAAGCAGGGCGTCGCCTATGTCGATGTCGGCTGGGAGGCGGACCGTGTCGCGCTCTTGCGCGAGATCGAGGACGGCAGCTTCTTCCAGAAGGTGCGCGGCAACCTCGTCACTGGCCTCTACAACAACGAGGAGGTGTGGCCGATCTTCGGCTACCAGGGCGAATCCGCCTCGTTCGGCGGCTACATCGACCGCGGCTTCGACGACATCGCCTGGCTCTAGCGCCCGCGCGTCCGCTCCCGGCCTCACGCAACGATCAGAACAATCCCCCGGAGGAAGCCCCCATGGCAGCCCCATTCTCACTCGACGACGACAGTGTCGTCGTCATCATCGGCTCCGGCGCCGGCGGCGGCACGCTCGGCACCGACCTCGCCCTGAAGGGCATCAAGACCGTCATCCTCGAGGCCGGCAAGCGCGTCGAGATGGACGATTTCGTCAACAACGAGTGGCAGAGCTTCGCCGACATCTCCTGGCTCGACCCGCGCACCACGTCTGGCAGCTGGCGGGTGGCGAAGGACTTTCCCGGCCTGCCGGCGTGGATCGTCAAGGCGGTCGGCGGTTCCACCGTCCACTGGGCGGGCGCCTCGCTGCGCCTGCAGCCGCACGAGTTCAAGGCGCTCACCAACTACGGCGCTGTGCCGGGGGCGAACCTGCTCGACTGGCCGATCACCCTCGACGAGCTCGCGCCCTACTATGCCAAGGCCGAGGACCGCATGGGCGTGACGCGCACCAACGGCATCGCCGGCCTGCCGGGCAACAACAACTACAAGGTCTTCGCCAAGGGCGCCGAGAAGGTCGGCTACAAGGAGTTCTCCACCGGCCGCATGGCGATCAACTCCGCCGAGCGCGACGGTCGCGGCGCCTGCCAGCAGATCGGCTTCTGCTTCCAGGGCTGCAAGTCCGGCGCGAAGTGGTCGACCCTCTATGCCGAGATCCCGAAGGGCGAGGCGACCGGCAACCTCGAGGTCCGGCCGCAGAGCCAGGTGCTGAAGATCGAGCACGACGCCTCCGGCAAGGTCACCGGTGTCGTCTATGCCGATGCGAGCGGCGCCGAGCAGCGCCAGAAGGCCCGCGTCGTCTGCGTCGCCGGCAACTCGATCGAAAGCCCGCGGCTGCTGCTCAACTCCGCCTCCGCGATGTTCCCCGACGGCCTCGCCAACTCGTCCGGCCAGGTCGGGCGCAACTACATGCGCCACCTCACCGCCTCGGTCTACGGCGTCTTCGAGGATCCGGTGCACATGTACCGCGGCACGACGATGGCCGGCATCATCCAGGACGAGGCGCGTCACGATCCCGGCCGCGGCTTCGTCGGTGGCTACGAGATGGAGACCCTGTCGCTCGGCCTGCCGTTCATGGCCGCCTTCCTCGATCCGGGTGCCTGGGGGCGCGACTTCTCCTCGGCGCTCGACGGCTATTCGCGCATGGCCGGCATGTGGATCGTCGGCGAGGACATGCCGCAGGAGACCAACCGCATCACCCTGCACCCGACCGAGAAGGACAAGTTCGGCCAGCCGGTCCCGAACGTGAACTTCGACGACCATCCAAACGACGTCGCCATGCGCGCCCACGCCTACAAGGCCGGCCGCTCGGTCTATGACGCGGTGGGCGCGACGCGCACCTTCCCGACGCCGCCCTATCCCTCGACGCACAATCTCGGCACCAACCGGATGAGCGAGAAGCCGCGCGACGGCGTCGTCAACAAGTGGGGCCAGTCCCACGACATCGCCAACCTGTTCGTCTCCGACGGCAGCCAGTTCACCACCGGCGGCGCCGAGAACCCGACCCTGACGATCGTCGCCCTCGCCACCCGTCAGGCCGACTACATCGCCGACCAGATGGGCAAGAACGCGATCTGAGGCTCCTTGCCCCGGCGTGGCGGCGCCGCCACGCCGGCTTCGGCAGCGTCGCGTTCGCGGCCCCCCCTCCCTGCCCTCCCCCGCGAGGGGCGGAGGGTTCGCGTTGAGTCTTTTGGGGGGGGCCATCTGCCCCAAGCACGACGGAAACCCTCCCCCCTCGCGGGGGAGGGCAGGGAGGGGGGGCGCCACGAGTCCAGCGCCGCCACTCCCCTCGGGACCGCCCGACGCAGCGTCGGGTGTTCTCCCCCACCCGTTGCACCGCCCGCCCCGTCTCGCTACTCAGGCCGCGACCGCGGGCCATCGCCCCGGAGGGCAGGCCCGTGGCGCGCATCCAGATCACCGCGAAGATCGACCTCGACGAGGGCGAGCTCACCGAGCGCTTCGTGCTGGCGGCGGGGCCGGGCGGGCAGAACGTCAACAAGGTCTCGACGGCGGTGGAGCTGCGCTTCGACGTGGCGCGCTCGCCGTCGCTGCCGGAGCGGGTGCGCGACAGGCTGCTCGTTCTCGGCGGCCACCTGCTCACCCAGGACGGCGTGCTGATCATCAACGCCCGCAGCCACCGCACCCAGGAGCGCAACCGCGCCGACGCGCGGGCGCGGCTCGCCGCGCTGATCGAGAAGGCCTGCGAACCGCCGCCGCCGCCGCGCCGCAAGACGCGGCCGACGCTCGCCTCGAAGAAGCGCCGCCTGGAGACGAAATCCGCCCGCGGCGAAATCAAGAAGCACCGCGGTCGCCCCGGCGAGGAATAGGCGACCCGGCGGTCCATCGGGGCGCCGGCGCTCGCACTACCCCGCGAAGCCCACCCTCAGCGCTTGCGGTCGCGCAGGATCTCGCGGGCGGCGTTGTGGCCCGGAGCGCCGGTGACGCCGCCGCCGGGATGGGTGCCGGAGCCGCACATGTACAGGCCCGGCAAGGGCGCGCGGTAGTCGGCGTTGCCGAGCACGGGGCGGGCCGAGAAGATCTGGTCGAGGCCGAGCTGGCCGTGGAAGATGTCGCCGCCGACGAGCCCGAAGGTGCGCTCGAGATCGAGCGGGCTCATGATCTGTCGCCCAAGCACCGAGGCGGCAAAGCCCGGCGCCGCCTGGTCGACGGTGGCAATCATCAGGTCGGCGACCTCGTCGCGGTGGTCGTCCCACGAGGCGCCGTTCGGCAGCTCCGGCGCCACATGCTGGCAGAACAGGCTGGCGACATGCTGCCCCGCCGGCGCCAGGCTGTCGTCCAGCGTCGACGGGATCAGCATCTCGACGATCGGCGCCTTCGACCAGCCATGCGTGCGGGCATCGAGGTACGCCCGGTCCATGTAGGCAAGGCTCGGCGCCATGATGATGCCGGCGGTGTGGTGGTCGGCGACCGTCCGCCCCGGCAGGCAGGCAAAGCTCGGCAGCTCCGACAGCGCGACGTTCATGCGGAAGGTGCCGGAGCCGTTGCGCCAGCCACCGATGCGGCGGCGGAAGTCGTCCGGCAGCACCGCCGGGTCGACCAGCTTTCCGAAGGTTAGCGTCGGGTTGAGGTTCGAGACGACGATCGGCGCCCGCACGCTCGTGCCGTCCGAAAGCACGGCTCCGACGGCGCGCCCCTTCTCGACGATCACCTCGGAGACGCCACTCCCCACCCGGATGTCGACGCCCTTCTCGGCGCAGGCCCGCGCCATCGCCTGGGTGATCGCCCCCATGCCGCCGATGGCGTGGCCCCAGACGCCCTTCTTGCCGTTCACCTCGCCGAAGCAGTGGTGCAGCAGCACATAGGCGGTGCCGGGCGTGTAGGGGCTCGCATAGGCACCGACGACGCCGTCGAAGCCCAGCGCCGCCTTGATCGGCGCGCTTTCGAACCAGCCGTCGAGATAGTCGCCGGCGGACTTGGTGAAGATCTCCAGCAGTTCGCGGCGCATGGTGAGATCGAGCCCGCGCATGCGGTTGCCGATCTTGCCCGCCTTGATCAGCTCCGGCAGGGCCGACAGCCAGCCGCCCTCGACGACATTCGGCGGCGTCTCTAGCACGAGGTCGCGCAAGAGGTCGGCGACGATGTCGAGGCGCTCGCCATACTCGTCGAGGCGGGCGGCGTCCTTCGCGGAGAAGCGCGCGACTTCCGCCTTGGTGCGGCCGGGGCCGACGCAGAAGTGGCCGCCGTCCTCGAGCGGCAGGAAGTTCGACATCCGCCGTTCGACCACCATCAGGCCGTGGCGCGAAAGCTCGAGGTCGGCGATCACCTTCGGGTTGAGCAGCGACACCGTGTAGGCGGCGACCGAGTTGCGGAAGCCCGGGTGGAACTCCTCGGTCACCGCCGCGCCGCCGACGACGCCGCGGCGCTCCAGCACCGTCACCTTCAGGCCGGCGGAGGCGAGGTAGTAGGCGCAAACGAGCCCGTTGTGGCCGCCGCCGATGATCACCGCGTCGGTCATGGACCGCCCACCTGTCCCGAGAGTGTCGCTTGAAACGTCGAGAGGATCAGCCGAGCACCGTGGCGCGGTGCATGCTCCAGCCCCGCGCGGGCTTGCGGTCGAGGCGCGTCTCAGGAATCAGCGCCCGCATCTTCCGGGTGAAGTTCTTGAGGCACACCTCGCCCGAGCCGAGCGGCCCGACGGTGTAGCTCGACGAGCCCATGCCGGCCTGCACGCGGTTGATGAGGTCGGTGTCCTCGGTGTTGACCTGCCGGTTGATGCGCCAGTTGAGATAGCGCACCGCCTTCATCTCGCGGCGGTCGTCGGGCAGGGCATAGGCGATCTCGCGGATCATCGTCTCGGTCGGCGAGATCGGGATGAACTGCATGAAGTCGATCTGGTCCGGGTAGATGTCGAAGGCGACGTTCGGCCAGAGCTTGAAGTAGGTCCACAGCCGCTTGCGGCCCTCCGGCAGGTGGGCGACGTCGGGCATGTAGCGCTGGTAGGCGCGCTCGGAGCGATTGCTGGAGGGCTGGTCGCGCAGCTGCCCCCACATCTTGTCGACCCAGTCTTCCGCCTCGATGCCGTAGCCCTTGCCGAACAGCCGCGTCAGGCCGGGATGCGCCACGGTGATGTGCAGGCCGTCGGAATAGTTGTCGGCGACGTTCTTCCAGTTGACGGCGCGCGGGCGCAGCGTCACCCGGCCAAACGGCACGAGCTCCTCCATCCGGTAGGGCTCGAGCTCGTAGGCATAGGGCTTCATCATCTCGGCGACGCTCGGGCCACCGCCCTCCAGCCGGATGAAGATGAAGCCGAAGAACACTTCCAGTTCCACCGGCGCGAGACCGTGCTTGGCCGGGTCCATCCCCTCGAAGCTCGCCCGCTGCGGAATGCCGAGGAGCTTGCCGTCGAGGCCGTAGCTCCACGCATGATAGGGGCAGTTCAGCCGCCCGCCGCAGTTGCCCGACGGCCCGTCGACGATGCGCGCGGCGCGGTGGCGGCAGACATTGTGGAAGCCGCGGATGCGGTCGTCCTCGCCGCGCACCACGACGATCATCTCGCCGAGGAAGTCGAAGGTGTGGAAGTCGCCGATCTTGGGGATGTCGTTCAGGTGGCAGACCACCTGCCACGACGGCCGGAACACCGCTTGCTTCTCGACCTCGAAGAACTCGTCGTCGGTATAGAGCCACGCCGGCAGGCTGGTGTCGTCGGAGGCGGCAATACCGGTGTTGGAGCCCGTGCCGGCCCCCGAGCGCGACAGGTTTCGCGCGAACGCCGCTTCCGTCATGACGATCCCTCCCGCCGCGGCCACCCAGCCGCCGCCTCGCTGTAACTATACAAATGTATAGCAAGGCCGACACAAGGGGTCAATCGATCGCCCAGCACCGGCGTGGGGACGGTGGGTCGAAGGGAACAGAGACCGGGCCACCCCTCACTCAACCCCTCCCCGAGTCATCCTAGGCCTAGTGCCTAGGATCCAAGCAACGCCGGCCGCATGCGAAAACCCATCGACCCCCGCACCCGCGGACGCGCATGGATCCCAGGCACAAGGCCTGGGATGACCACGAGAGGGGGGCGAGGACATCGGCGAACGACCCGCATCGTGGGAACCATCGCGCCGGCTCCGCCGTTCTTGTGCCGAGCGCACCGAAGCGCGACTGCGAGAGGAGCCAAGACCATGAGCAGCACCACCGACAAGATCAAAGGCGTCACCAACGAAGCCGTCGGCAACGTCAAGCAGGCCGCCGGCCGCGCCACCGACAACCCGAAGCTGGAAGTCGAAGGCGCCCTGCAGGAGCGCAAGGGCGAGGCCCAGCAGCTGAAGGGCGACGCCAAGGACGCGATCAAGAAGACCGTCGACGACGTCTGAGCGAACAACCGGATCGTCTGGTCCGCGAGAAGGCCACCGGAGCGATCCGGTGGCCCTTTTCGTCCTGCGGGATGACCGCGCCAGCGCTGCCGTCACGCCGCCGCCGTCACCGCCTCATCGGCGCGTCGACCGCCCCGGCGAGCAGCGCATCGACGAAGGCCTCGACGATGCGGACCGCCTCTTCGGCCGAGAACGTCGTCGGGTCGAGGCAGAGTTCCAGCCACAGCCCGTCGAGCAGCGCCGTCAGCGCCAGCGCCGCCCGCTCCGCCTCGATCGGACGACCGGTCGCCGCAGCCGACAGCATTGCGGCGAGGCGCGCCCGGTAGGCGGAATAGATCTCGCCATGCAGCGCCCGCACCGCCGGGTCGCGCCGCACCCGCCCCCAGAATGCCAGCCAGGTGGCGAGCAGGTCGCCATCGAGCAGCGGCGGCGCGAAGCTCGCCTTCACAAACGCGGTGAGCCTTTCCCGCGGGTCGTCGGGGGCTGCGGCGAGGGCCGCCTCGATCGCCTCCGACACCGTCTCGCCGACATGGCGGTAGGTGGCGGCGATCAGCCCGTCGATGCCGCCGAAATGGTGGCGGATCAGGCCGGGCGTGACCCCCGCGCGTGCCGCGACGGCGCGCACGGTGGCCGCACCGACGCCGTCCTCGGCGAGGCAGGCGGCGGCGGCGCGCATCATCTCGGCGCGGCGCACCGCCGGCAGTTCGCGGGTGAAGCGGGCCCGCGCTTCGCCCGGCGACCCCTCGCCCGGCAACCCCTCACGCGACAATCCTTCGCCCGGCAATCCTTCGCCCGCCTTCGCCGCCGGACGTCGCGGCGGTGTCGTCACGACGGCCCCGCGCCGTCCTTCGCCCCGCCGCGCCGGGCGACGACAGCGGCGATGCGCGCCGGGATGGTGCTGTCGGCGATTTCTTCGACGCTCAGCGACAGCCGCCGGCGCCAGTTCGGCCGCTCGCGGTCGGTGCCGGGCTTGTTCAGGGGCTCGGTTTCGCCGGTGAGGTCGTCGACCTGCAGCGTCACGAGCCGCGACGGCGTCTCGGCGAGGAAGGCGTGCACCGCGTCCACGACGTCCGCCGTGTCGGTCGTCTCGGCAGTGACGCCCTCGACACCGGCCTCCTCCAGCGCGGTGGCGAGCCGCGACCGCTCCAGCGCCCGGAATTCCCGCGCCGCCGGCAGGTCGGCGGCCGTGATGCGGCCGATGGCGACGTCGATCGCGAGGTCGGAGCCCGTCCACAGCGCCGGGATCGGCGGCAGGTCGTGGCTGGAGGCCGAGGCGACCGCATCGACCGGATAGGACGACGGCGGCCGGAAGCCGCTCGCGTCCTGCTCGAACGGCACCACCCGGTAGGACAGCACGCCGTTTTCCGAGAGCTTCTCGCGGAAGCCGTCCGGCACGGTGCCGAGGTCCTCGCCGACGACGGCGCAGGAGGCACGCTGGCTTTCGAGCGCCAGCACGCCGAGGAGGTCGTCGACCGGATAGGCGACGTAGGTGCCCTCCATCGCCTTCATGCCCCGCGGAACCAGGAACAGCCGCGTTAGCGCCATCGCGTGGTCGATGCGCAGTAGCCCGGCGTGGCGCATGTTGGCGGCGAGCAGCGCCTGGAAGCCGGTGTAGCCGGTCTCGGCCATCCGGAGCGGGTCCGGCGCCGGCAGGTCCCAGACCTGGCCGTCCTCGGTGAACGGGTCCGGCGGCGCGCCGACCGAGACGCCGGTGACGAGGTCGTCGGCGCCCGCCCACGCCTCCGCTCCGTCCGGCGAGGAGCCGACGGCGAGGTCGCGGTAGAGGCCACACGACAGGCCGGCGGCACGCATCTCGGCGGTCGCCGTGGCGAGCTGGCGGTCGGCGAGCCATTGCAGGTGCAGCGCGAAGCCGACGCGGTCGGCGTTGGCGGCGGCAAAGGCCGCGACCGCCGGGCTGGCGAAGTGGCGCAGCGGCTCCGGCCAGACCGGCCAGCGCTCGTCCGGCCGGCTCTCGGCGATCGCCTCGAAGACGGCGAAGCGGCGCAGCGCCTCGCCACCGGCGGCGACGAAGGCGGCGCGCTCGCGCACCAGCGGGTCGTCGACGGGCCGTCGGCGGAACGTCTGGTAGGCGGCTTCCAGCGCCGCGCGCTTGGCGGCGCGGACGGCGGGATAGTCGACGAGCGGGGCCGCCGGCACCCCCGGCAGCGCCGTGGCGTCGGGCACTTTCGCGATGTCGAGATAGAGCCAGTCGAGGAAGTGGCGGTCGTTGCCGTGATAGGGGCTCGCCTGGTCCGGCTGAACGGCCGAGAGCGCGTGCAGCGGGTTGATGCCGACGGTCACCGCGCCGGCGCCCGCCGCGATCCGGCCGAGGTCGGCGAGCGCGGTGAAGTCGCCGATGCCGGCATCGCCATTGCGGCGCAAGGCATAGAGGTGGGTGGCGAGGCCGACGGCCTTGCGGTCGCCGGCCAGCGCCGGCGGCAGATGGCAGCGGCGCGGCGCAACGATCACCCGGCACGACACCGCGCCGTCCTCGGTGACGAGGCGGTGGACGCCGACCGGCAGCGGCGGCAGCGGCACCCGCACCCGCTCGACACCGCGGCCGTCGGCGGCGAGCGCGGTGATGCGCGGTGCGTCGAGACCGACCAGCAGCGGCGGCGTCACGCCGTCGGCGCGCTCCAGCACCAGCGCGCGCGGCGCCGGGGCGGCAATGGTGACGGTGGCGGGCTCACCGTCGCGGACGACCAGCACCGGCGGCAGGCGGCGGCGGTCGCGGCGCTCGGCGAGCCGCGACAGGCTCTGGCGCGCCTCGGCGGTGGTGGTCGCCGGCAGCCGCATGGCGGCGAGGATCGCCTGCTTCGCCTCGACGCCGACAACGTGACGATTGCCGGAAACGTCCCACCAGAATGGCGCGAGGCCCGCCGCGGCGGCGAGCCGGTCGAGCACGCCGGTCTCGACGCGCGCCGGCACGATGGTCGGCGTCGGCGGCGCGGGCGGAGCAGTCGGAGCGGTCGGAGCGGTCGGAGCGGTCGGAGCGGGCGGCGGCGCGACGGGGTCAGCCCCCTCCCCCGCGTTCGCCTCGGCACCGGCGTCGTTCGACGAGGCCGCCGCTTCGTGATCATGGATCAATGATCGCGGTTCTGACGGCTCGGCGGGAGCGTCCGCGGCGGCTGCATCCGCGGTCGCGGAAACGACCGCGGCTTCGGGCGGCAAGGCCTTGGTTTCACTCTGTTTCACGACCTGCAGCAGCACCACCGCGCTGCGCGCGGCGACCGGTACACGGTCGAGACCGTCATAGCGGCGCGTCATTGACGGCTCCGCCGGCGCGGCGGAATCGGCGGCGACACACCAGAGGTGGCCGTCTTCCACGTCCGGCACCACCACATCGAGGGGGTTCGCCCCCGCGTGCAGGACGACGACGGCACGGTCAGCGGCGGCACCGTCGGTGGCGGGCGCGTAATAGGCGGCGATCAAAGTGTGGTTGTCGCCGCTCTCCCAGTCCGACGGCGCCATCGGCGCACCGTCAGGCGTGCGCCATTCGACGTCGACGATGCCGCTGTCGTCGACTGGCGCGCCGGTGAGGAAGCGGTTGGCGGAGAGCGCCGGGTTCTCGGCGCGAAGCTTCACCAGCCGGCCGACGAAGGCGGCGAGGCCGTGGTCGGCGCTCGCCCAGTCGATCCACGACAGCGGCCCGTCCTGGCAATAGGCGTTGTTGTTGCCGCGTTGGGTGCGGCCGAGCTCGTCGCCCATCGAGATCATCGGCGCGCCGCGCGAGACGAGCAGCGTCGTCAACAGCGCGCGGACGTCGCCCTTGCGGGCCGCGCCGATGGCCGGATCGTCGCTCGGACCCTCGACGCCGTGGTTCCACGAATGGTTCTCGCCGTGGCCGTCGCGGTTGTCCTCGCCGTTCGCGGCGTTGTGCTTGTGCTCGTAGGAGACGAGGTCGGCGAGCGAGAAGCCGTCATGGGCGGCGAGGAAGTCGACGCTGGAGGACGGTCGCCTGTGACGAGCGGCGAAGACGTCGGCGGAGCCGGCGAGGCGGGTGGCGAGCTCGCCGACGGTCCACGGATCGCCGCGCCAGAAGCGGCGGACGGTGTCGCGGTACCTATCGTTCCACTCGCCCCAGCGCGCCGGCAGGCCGCCGAGCTGGTAGCCGCCGGGGCCGATGTCCCAGGGCTCGGCGACGATGCGCAACCTGCGCAGCAACGGGTCCTGCTCGATCGCCTGGTAGAGCGGTGCGGCCGGATCGAAGCCGTCGGCGCGGCGGCCGAGGGTGGCGCCGAGGTCGAAGCGGAAGCCGTCGACACCGGCTTCCGCCGCCCAGTGGCGCAGCGTGTCCATGGCAAAGCGCAGCACCGCCGGCCGGTCGAGGGCCAGCGTGTTGCCGCAGCCGGTGTCGTCGATCAGTCCGCCGGGACGGTCGCCGCCATGGCGGAAATAGAGTGCCGAGTCGAGGCCACGCAGCGACACCGTCGGGCCGAAGGCGTCGCCCTCGCCGGTGTGGTTGAGGACGACGTCGAGAATGACCGAGATCCCGGCCGCATGCAGGGCGTCGACCGTGGCGCGCACCTCGGCCATGCCGCCGGGTGCGAGGCGCGGATCGGGGGCGAGCAGCGCAACGGGGTTGTAGCCCCAGTAGTTCGTCAGTCCCAGCCGGACGAGATGGCGCTCGTCGATCCACGCCGAGAGCGGCATCAACTCGACGGTGCCTACGCCGAGCCTGACGAGATGGTCGATCGCCGCTGGATGGGCGAGGCCGGCCAGCGTGCCGCGGATCGGCTCGGGGATGTCCGGATGGGTCTTGGTGAAGCCGCGGACGTGCAGCTCGTAGACGACGTCGCTGGCGCTGCGAAGTTTGGCTCCCGCGCTGTCGCGCGGGCCCTCATCCGCCCTTCGGGCACCTTCTCCCCCCTGCGGCGGGAGAAGGGATCCAGCCGGCAAGGAGGCATTCGGAGAGCGCCCCGCCTGCACGATCGCCTTCGGCATCACCGGGGCGCTGTCGGCGTCGTCGCGCTCGACGCGGCCGTCGATCGTGCGGTCGAACATCGCCGGGTCGAGGCGGAAGGGGCGGTCGAGGGCGGTGGCGTAGGGGTCGACGAGGAGCTTCGCCGGGTTGAAGCGGTGGCCCTTCGCAACGTCGAACGGGCCGTGGGCCCGGAGCCCATAGCGGGTGCCGGCGGGTACGTCAGGCACGAAGCCGTGGAAGACGTCGCCAGTGCGCTCCGGCAGGGCGATGCGGTCGGTCTCGGTCGCGCCGTCGGCATCGAACAGGCAGAACTCGATGCGGGTGGCGTTCTGCGAGACGACGGCGACGTTGACGCCACCGTCCTGCGCCGTCACTCCGAGCGGCTCCGGGCAACCCTCGCCCAAGCGTTGACGCTGCACCATTGGAATTGTCAGCCTCAGCCTTGAGCGCGCCGCGCGATGACGTCATGGAAGAGTTCGGCATAGCGCTTCGCCGGGCCGCTCCAGCCGACCTCGGTCGCCATCGCCGCCCGCTGCACGCCACGCCAGGCGTCGCGGTCGCGCCACAGCGCCGACAGGCGGACGAGCGACATCTCCAGAGCCGAGCGGGTGGTCGGGGAGAACAGGATGCCGGTGCCGGCACCGGCGGCGAGCGCCATCTCGTTGGCATCGACGATGGTATCGGCGAGGCCGCCGACCCGGGCGGCGAGCGGCAACGCGCCATAGCGCAGGGCACAGAGCTGCGTCAGCCCGCACGGCTCGAAGCGCGAGGGCACCAGGATGGCGTCGGCGCCGCCCTGGATCAGGTGCGCGAGGGATTCGTCGTAGCCGAGCCGGCAGCCGATGCGGCCGGGATGAAGGCTCGCGGCGTGGCTGAAGGCTGCCTCCAGCGCCGGCTCGCCGGACCCGAGCACGGCGAGCTGCAGGCCGTGGCCGAGCAGCGCCGGCAGCGCCTCGGCCAGCACATCCATGCCCTTCTGCCAGGTCAGGCGGCTGACGACGCCGATGATCGGCGTATCCTTCTGCTCGTCGAGCCCGAAGCGCGCCTGCAATTCCGTCCGGTTGCGCTCGCGCTTGCCGAGGTGGCGGCGGCTGTAGGGGGCGACGAGGTGGCGGTCGGCCGACGGGTCCCACACCTTGGTGTCGATGCCGTTGAGGATGCCGGTGACGGTGGCGGCGCGGTCGCGCAGCAGGCCGTCGAGGCCCATGCCGTGTTCGGTCGTCATGATCTCGAGCGCATAGCCCGGCGAGACCGTGGTGACGTGGTCGGCATAAGCGAGGCCGGCCTTCAGGAAACCGATGTCGCCGTAATACTCGAGCCCGCCGATGTGGAAGGCGCTCGCCGGCAGGCCGAGCTCGCCGAGGAGGTAGGCCGGGTACTGGCCCTGGAAGGCGAGGTTGTGGACGGTCATCACGGTGGGGATGCGCACGCCGGTGAAGGCAAACAGCGCCGGCACCAGGCCGGCCTGCCAGTCGTGGCAGTGGAAGAGGTCCGGTGGCTCGTCGCCGGCGCCATGGGCGAGCTGCACCGCCGCGTGGGCGAGGGCTGCGAAGCGCAGCGGGTTGTCGGGCCAGTCGGCACCGGTCGCGTCGGCATAGGGGCCGCCGGGGCGGTCGTAGAGGGCGGGATTGTCGAGGACGGCGAGCTCGAGATCGCCGGCGCGCGCCAGCAACACCCGCGCCGGGCCACCGACGAGGCCCTCCAGCGGCACCACCTTGCGGGTGCGCTCGAGCGCCGCGATGACGGCGGGATAGCCCGGCACGAGGGTACGGACCGAAACCTCCTCGCCGGCGAGCGCCCCGGGCAGGGCACCGACGACGTCGGCGAGGCCGCCGGTCTTCACCAGCGGAAAGATCTCCGAGGACACCGCAATGACGGACAGGCTCATGGCGAGGGACTCACGGCAAGGGCTCGGATGGTGGTTCAGGCGATGGGCGGGCAGCGATGGGACCGAGGCTACGGGACGAAGGACAACAGAGGACCAAAGCCCATCGGAGGGCCCAGCCTAGCAGAGGACCAAGCCTAGCAGAGGACCATGACTATCAGAGACCGAGGCGATCGATCATCGGCTGGGTGATCAGCACGACGCCGCGCTCGGTGCGCCGGAAGCGGCGGGCATCCTCCTCCGGGTCCTCGCCGACGATGAGGCCGTCGGGGATCTTGACGTTGGCGTCGACGACGCAGCGGCGCAGATGCGCGCCGCGCCCGACATCGACCCCCGGCAGGATCACCGAATAATCGACATCGGCATAGGAGTGGACGTGGACACTGGTCGACAACAGCGTGCGGTGGATGCGGGCGCCGGAGATGATGCAGCCGCCGGCGACCAGCGAGGACACGCCCATGCCGCGACGACCGTCCTCGTCATGGACGAACTTCGCCGGCGGGGTGATCTCCGAATAGGTCCAGATCGGCCAGTCGCGATCGTAGATGTCGAGCTCCGGCACCACCTCGGTGAGGTCGAGATTGGCGTCGTAATAGGCGTCGATGGTGCCGACGTCGCGCCAGTAGGAACCAGGCTCGGAGGGCGAGCGCACGCATGACTTCGCGAAGCGGTGGGCGACGGCGGTGGCATTCTCGACGAGATGGGGAATGATGTCCCTGCCGAAGTCGTGCGTGGAGTTCGGGTCGTCGGCATCGCGGCGCAGCTGGTCGAACAGCAGCTTCCGCGAGAAGACATAGATGCCCATGCTGGCGAGCGACAGGCCGGGCTGGCCCGGGATCTCGGGCGGATCGGCGGGCTTTTCGAGGAACGAGATGATACGGTCGTTCTCGTCGACGTGCATGACGCCGAACGCCGTCGCCTCCGCCTGCGGGACCTCGATGCAGGCGACCGTCACATCGGCGCCCTCGGCGACGTGCTGGTCCAGCATCTTCTCGTAGTCCATCTTGTAGACGTGGTCGCCGGCCAGGATGATCAGGTGTTCCGGCTCATAGCCCTCGATGATGTCGAGGTTCTGGTAGACCGCGTCGGCGGTGCCCGCATACCAGCGGTCCTCCGAGACGCGCTGGCTCGCCGGCAGGATGTCGAAGCCCTCGTTGCGCTCCTGGCGCAGGAAGTTCCAGCCGCGGTTCAGATGGCGGATCAGGCTGTGCGCCTTGTACTGGGTCGCCACCGCCATGCGCCGGACACCGGAGTTCAGCGCATTCGACAGCGCGAAATCGATGATGCGCGTCTTGCCGCCGAAATAGACGGCCGGCTTGGCGCGGTTGTCGGTGAGCTCGAGCAGGCGACTGCCGCGACCTCCCGCCAGGACGTAGGCCATCGCCGAGCGGGCGAGCGGCGCATGCTGTCGCTTTTCCGTCATCCATCCTCCCCGGCGCCGGTTCTCCGCCCGACACCCCTCGTCCCACGCCCTTCGCCAGTCTTATGCTTTCGCTCGTCCGCGGCCCGTCGCTCAGAATTCCTCCGGCGCCAGCCAGAGGGTCGAGAGCGCCGGCAGCGTCAGGTCGGCACTCGCCGGCCAGCCGTGCGCCGCCTCTTCCCGCGCCTCGATCACACCGAGATTTCCCCAACCCCCGCCACCATAGTGGGTTGCATCGGTGTTGAGGATTTCCGTCCAGCGCCCCGCCCACGGCAGACCGACACGGTAGCCCGAGCGCGGGATCGGCGTGAAGTTGGAGACGACCAGCACCGGGCGCGCATCGCCACCGCCGAAGCGCAGCCAGGCGAACACCGATTGCTCGTTGTCGCCGACCACCACCCAGCGGAAGCCGTCGGGCTCGGCGTCGAGGCGATGCAAAGCCGGCTCGCTGGCGAGACGGCCGTTGAGGTCGCGCACCAGGCTCTGGATGCCGCGGTGACGCGCGTCGCCGAGCAGCCACCAGTCGAGTTCGGCGGAAAAATTCCACTCGCGGACCTGGGCGAACTCCTGGCCCATGAACAGGAGCTTCTTGCCGGGAAAGCCCCACATGGCGCCGTAATAGGCCCGCAGCGTCGCCCGCTTCTGCCAGTCGTCGCCCGACATCTTGCCATAGAGCGAGCCCTTGCCGTGCACGACCTCGTCATGGGAGATCGGCAGCACGAAGTTCTCGGCAAAGGCATACATCAGGGCAAAGGTCATCTCGCTGTGATGCCAGCGGCGATGGATCGCCTCGCGCTTCATGTAGTCGAGGGTGTCGTGCATCCACCCCATGTTCCACTTGAAGCCGAAGCCGAGGCCGCCGAGATAGACCGGCCGCGACACGCCGGGCCAGGAGGTCGATTCCTCGGCGATGGTGAAGGCGCCGGGGAAGCGACCGTAGACGAGCTCGTTGAGGCGGCGCAGGAAGTCGATCGCCGCGAGGTTCTCCCGGCCGCCGAACTTGTTGGGCAGCCACTGGCCGTGCTCGCGCGAGTAATCGAGGTAGAGCATCGAGGCGACCGCATCCACGCGCAACGCGTCGATGTGGTAGCGGTCGAGCCAGAACAGCGCGTTGGCGTGCAGGGTGTTGGCCACCTCGATGCGGCCGAAATTGTAGATCGCGGTGTTCCAGTCGGGGTGGAAGCCGAGCCGCGGGTCGGCGTGCTCGTAGAGGGCGGTGCCGTCGAAGTGGGAGAGGCCGTGCACGTCCGTCGGGAAGTGCGCCGGCACCCAGTCGAGGATGACGCCGATGCCGGCATTGTGCAGGCGGTCGACCAGCCGCGCGAAGCCGGCCGGCTCGCCGAAGCGGCTCGTGGGCGCGAACAGGCCGATCGGCTGGTAGCCCCAGCTGTCGTCGAGCGGGTGCTCGTTGACGGGGAGGAACTCGACGTGGGTGAAGCCCAGGTCGACGACATAGGGGACGAGGCTGTCGGCGATCTCGTCATAGGTCTGGAAGCGCCAGCCGTCGGCGCGGCGCCACGAGCCGAGATGCACCTCGTAGATCGACATCGGCGCCTTGCGCGGCTCGTGCGCGGCGCGGCTCTTCATCCAGGCGTCGTCGGTCCAGACGAAGTCGTCGGTGCGGCGCACCACCGAGGCGGTGCCGGGGCGGAACTCGGCGCCGAAGCCGATGGGATCGGCCTTCAGCGGCAGCAGCGTGCCGTCGTCGCCGACGATCTCGAATTTGTAGATCGTGCCCTCGCCGAGGCCGGGCACGAAGATCTCCCAGACGCCGGTGTCGACGCGGCGGCGCATGACGTGGCGGCGGCCGTCCCAGGCGTTGAAGTCGCCGACGACGGAGACGCGGCGGGCGTTCGGCGCCCAGACGGCGAAGTGGACGCCGTCGACGCCCTCGTGGACGATCTCGTGGGCGCCGAGCTTGTCGTAGAGGCGCTCGTGGGTGCCCTCGACGATCAGCCAGTCGTCCATGGCACCGAGCACGGGGGCGAAGCCGAACGGGTCTTCCACCGTCCAGGCACCCCCTTCGTTCTCGGCCGCCAGCACATAGCGGCCGAGATCATATTGGCGCTCGAGCACGCCCTCGAAGACGCCGGCGGGGTGGAGCCGGTCGAGGGTGCCGAGGATCTCGCCGTCCGGCGCCACGACCGAGAGCCGTTCCGCCCCCGGCACGAAGGCGCGCACCAGCGTGCGCGCGCCTGGCAGGCTGTGGCGTCCCAGCACCGCGAACGGATCACCGTGTTCGCCTTCTGCGATCAAGGCGATCTCGTCGTCGGGCAGGTGCATGAGGCTCCCTTCCAGGCCGGTCGCTAGCGCGGCGGCATCGCGTTCCAGATCTCCGTCGCATACTCGCGGATCGTCCGGTCGGAGGAGAACCAGCCGACATTGGCGGTGTTGCTGATCGCTCGCCGCCACCACTCGTTCGGGGTCTTCCAGTCGCGCGACACCCGCACCTGCGTCTTTCGATAGGCCTCGAAATCGGCAGTGACCAGGAAATAGTCGTGATGGCGCAACATGTCGACGAGGCCGTGATAGCGCGTCGGCTCGTCGTGGGAGAACACGCCCGAGCCGATCGCCTCGATCACTTCCTCCAGATAGGGCATGGCGGCGATCGTCTCCGTCGCGTCGATGCCGTGGGACCGTCGTTCCGCCACTTCCTCCGCCGTCAGACCGAAGATGTAGATGTTGTCGGCACCGACGCGCTCGAGCAGCTCGACATTGGCGCCGTCGAGCGTGCCGATGGTGAGTGCCCCGTTCAACGCGAACTTCATGTTGCCGGTTCCCGAGGCTTCCATGCCGGCGGTGGAAATCTGCTCGGAGAGGTCGGCGGCGGGGATGACGGTCTCGGCGAGGCTGACATTGTAGTTCGGCAGGAACACCACCTTCAAAAGGCCGCGCACCGTCGGGTCGGAGTTGACGACGCGGGCGACGTCGTTGGCGAGCTTGATGATGAGCTTCGCCATGTGATAGCTCGCGGCCGCCTTGCCGCTGAAGATCTTCACCCGCGGACGCCAGTCGTGCTGCGGCTGCGCCCGGATCGCCTGGTAGAACGACACCGTCTCCAGGATGTTCAGCAGCTGCCGCTTGTATTCGTGGATGCGCTTGATGTGGACGTCGAACATGGCGTCGGGATCGAGCGTCACGCCGAGGCGCCGCTTGACGCGGTCGGCGAGCACGATCTTCTTCTCGCGGCGAACAGCGGCGAACTTCTGCTGGAACGAGGCGTCGTCGGCGAACTTGTTGAGCTCGGACAGGGCCTCGTAGTCGTCGAGGAAGCGCTCGCCGATCGCCTCGACGATCAGCGCGGTGAGCGGCGCATTCGCCTGGTAGAGCCAGCGGCGGAAGGTGATGCCGTTGGTCTTGTTGGTGATGCGGTCGGGGAAGAGCTTGTGCAGGTCGCCGAAGACGGTCTGCCGCATGAGGTCGGTGTGCAGCGCCGAGACGCCGTTGACCTTGTGGGAGCCGATGAAGGCGAGGTTGCCCATGCGGACGCGGCGGACGTTGCCCTCCTCGATCAAAGACACCGACGACAGGAAATGATTGTCGTCGTGGCCCGCGGCGCGGGCGTAGTCGAGATGGCCGGCGTTGAGGAGATAGATGATCTGCATGTGGCGCGGCAACAGCCGCTCCATCAGCGGCACCTGCCAGGTCTCGAGCGCCTCCGGCAGCAAGGTGTGGTTGGTGTAGGAGAGCGTCGCCTGGGTGATCTCCCAGGCCTTCGGCCACTCGACATCATGCTCGTCGACGAGCAGCCGCATCAGCTCGGCGACGGCGATCGAGGGGTGGGTGTCGTTCAGCTGCACGGCGACGTAGTCCGGCAGGACATCGAGGGCCAGGCCCTGCTGGGTGTGTCGGCGGATGATGTCCTGAAGCGAGGCGGAGGTGAAGAAGAACTCCTGGCGCAGGCGGAGCTCGAGGCCCTCCGGCGTCTGGTCGCTCGGATAGAGCACCTTGGAGATCGACTCGGCCCGCACCGTGCCGGACATCGCGCCGGCATAGTTGCCGCGGTTGAACTCGTCGAGACGGATCGTCTCCTTCGACTTCGCCGACCACAGCCTGAGCGTGTTGCAGTGCTTGCCACGCCAACCGACCACCGGCGTGTCGAAGCCGACCGCCTCGATGACCTCGCCGGGCGTCCAGATGCGGGCGTGCAGGTCCTCGTCGCCCGGCTGGGCGGTGACGGTGCCGCCGAAGCCGATGTCGTAGGTGACCTCCGGCCGCTTGAACTCCCACGGGAAGCCGTTGACCAGCCAGTCCTCGGGGAGCTCCACCTGCCAGCCGTCGTGGATCAGCTGGCGGAACAGGCCGTTCTCGTAGCGGATGCCGAAGCCGAAGGCGGGGACGCCGAGGGTGGCCATGCTCTCCATGAAGCAGGCGGCGAGCCGGCCGAGGCCGCCATTGCCGAGCGCCGCATCGGGCTCGAGCCGGCGGAGCTTCTCGAAGTCGATGCCGAGGCTCGCGAGCGCGTCGGTGACCGGCTCGACCTGGCCGAGATTGCTGATCGAATCGAGCAGCAGCCGGCCGATCAGGAACTCCAGCGACAGGTAGTAAACGCGCTTCTGCTGCTGCCGGTAGGTCTTGCGGGTGGAATCCATCCACCGCTCGATGATGCGGTCGCGCACGGCGAGCGAGGTGGCGACGAACCAGTCGTGCTCCTCGGCGTGCTCGGGGTCCTTGCCGACCTCGTAGAAGAGCTTCGAGACGATGCGCGAGCGCCACGCCTCCTGATCGACGATGGAGGAGTGCGGGGTCGATAACGCCCGCCCCCGGTCGCCCGGGCCGTTCTTGATGTTCTCCGCCGATTCCTGCTGCACCTTGATACCCTCCAGGCTTTCAACGAAGACGCGGGACAGCATTTCGTGCTTCGGCGGTCGCCGCAAGAGCCGGCTCTGCCGCAGCAGCCGCCTCCGTGAGCACCCGCACCACACAATTGTTGCGCCGCATCGTCGATTGGTGATTGGCCAACGTCAAAATTTGATGTTCGCTCCTCATCCGATGCCGCCGCCGGACCGGCGACGGCCTCGGCAACGGCAGGGGGACATCGGCTTGGCACGGGTGACGATCCAGGACGTGGCACGCGAAGCGGCGGTGAGCGCCGCCACCGTCGACCGCGTGCTGAACCGGCGCGAGGGGGTCCGTTCGTCGACCGTCGCCCGCGTCGAGAACGCCATCCGCCGGCTGAACTACCAGCCCGACCGGCTCGCCGCCAGACTGGCGCGGTCGCGCGACTACCGTTTCGTCTTCGTGCTGCCCTCGGGCACCAACACCTTCATGCAGAACCTCGCCGCCGAGGTGCAGGACGCCTCCGGGCGCATGGTGTCCGAGCGGGTGGTCGTCGAGCTCGTGTCGGTCGACGTCTTCGACGCGGAAAAGCTCGCCGAGGCGCTCGAACAGGTCGGCGCCACCCGTCCCGACGGCGTCGGCGTGGTGGCGCTCGACCACCCGATGGTGCGCGAGGCGATGAATGCGCTGGCCGACGCCGGCATCCCGGTCGTCACCCTCGTCTCCGACGTGCCGAACGCCCGCCGCATCCACCACGTCGGTATCGACAATTCCGCCGCCGGCCGCACCGCGGCGACGCTGCTCGGCCGCTTCGTCGGCGCCCGCCGCGGCAAAGTCGGGCTGATCGCCGGCTCGCTGTTCCTGCGCGATCACGCCGAGCGCCAATATGGTTTCGAGCAGGTGATGCACCGCGAATTCGCGCAGCTGCAGGTGCTGCCGGTGCGAGAGGGTCGCGACGATTATCTGCGCAACGAGGAGGTCGCCGCGCAGCTGCTCGAGGAGACGGCCGACCTCGTCGGCATCTACAACGCCGGTGCCGGCAACCGCGGCGTCATCGCCGCCCTGGAGGCCGCCGGCCGCGGCCGCGACATCGTCTATGTGGCGCACGAGCTCACCCAGTTCACCCGCCGCGGACTGGTGCGCGGCACCGTCGATGCGATCATCAACCAGGACCCCGGCCACGAGGTGCGCAGCGTCATCCGCGTGCTCACCGCCCACGCCGACGGCACGCCGATCGTCGCCTCGCAGGAGCGTATCCGCATCGACATCTTCATCCGCGACAACGTTCCCTGAGGCCCGGCCGATGTGTCCGCCCGTCCGCCCGATTTGCTCGCCGATCGCCGCTGAGGTACGCCCCTCAACGGCCCCCGGCCGATCAGCTGGCCGCACACGCCGGCTCAAGACCTCTTACCGTCGAAAGGCCTCCATTCGATGACGACGCTCGGCACTCCCGGCGGCTTCTTCACGCTCGCCGACCCCGTCCGCCCCGCCGGCCAGGCCGGCAGCGGCCTCGCCTACCGCTGGTACGACCCGGACCGCATCGTCCTCGGCAAGCGCATGGAGGACCAGCTGCGCTTCGCCGTCTGCTGGTGGCACTCGTTCTGCTGGCCCGGCACCGACCCGTTCGGCGGCGAGACCTTCCCGCGCCCGTGGTTCCACGGCGACCCGATGCAGGGAGCGCGCCAGAAAGTCGACGCCGGCTTCGAGCTGTTCCGCCTGCTCGGCGTGCCGTTCTTCACCTTCCATGACCGCGACATCGCGCCGGAAGGCGCGAGCCTTTCCGAATCCGACCACAACGTGCGCACCATCGCAGACCTGCTCGCCGCCAAGATCGAGGCCGGCGGCCCGAAGCTGCTGTGGGGCACGGCGAACCTGTTCTCCAACCGCCGGTTCATGGCCGGTGCCGGCTCCAACCCCGATCCCGACGTGTTCGCCTACGCCGCGGCGCAGGTGAAGACGGCGATGGACGTGACGAAGGAGCTCGGCGGCGAGAACTACGTGCTGTGGGGCGGCCGCGAGGGCTACGAGACGCTGCTCAACACCGATCTCAAGCGCGAGCTCGACCAGGTCGGCCGCTTCCTCAATCTTGTCGTCGAGTACAAGCACAAGATCGGCTTCACCGGCACCATCCTGATCGAGCCGAAGCCGAAGGAGCCGACCAAGCACCAGTACGACTTCGATGTCGGCACGGTGTACGGCCTGCTCTGCCGCGCCGGCCTCGACAAGGAAGTCAAGGTCAACATCGAGCAGAACCACGCGATCCTCGCCGGCCACTCCTTCGAGCACGAGATCGCCATGGCCTCGGCCCTCGGCATCTTCGGCTCGATCGACATCAACCGCGGCGACAATCTGCTCGGCTGGGACACCGACCAGTTCGCCATGGACGTCACCGAGCTGACGATGATGTGCGTCGAGATCCTCAAGGCCGGCGGCTTCACCACCGGCGGGCTCAATTTCGACGCCAAGATCCGCCGCCAGTCGATCGACCCGGACGACCTGATCCACGCCCACGTCGGCTCGATCGACGCCTGCGCGCGGGCACTGCTGGCGGCCGAGAAGATCATCACCGATGGCAAGCTTTCCGGCCACGTCGCCGGCCGCTACGCCGGCTGGGAGAGCGCCGAGGGCAAGGCGATGCTCGCCGGCGAGCGCTCGCTGGAAGCCATCGCGGCCCGCGTCCACAAGGACGGGCTTGACCCGCAGCCGAAGTCCGGCCGTCAGGAATATCTGGAGGGGTTGCTGAACTCGTATCTCTGAGGGGAGGCGTCCGGCAGCGGTCTCTTGTCCTCCCCCTGCCGTCCCAGCGGGCTTGCCCGCTGTGACCACTCGAAAAGCCCAAGTCGGGCAGGCCCGACTTGGCTGGGGAGGACAGCCGCGCCGCAGGCACCACGCGCCCCTCTCCTGCCAGGGGGAGGGACAGACCGCGAAGCGGTCAGGGTGGGGCCTGTCGATCCAAATACAGGTTCGCGTTTGGATTGACGGGCCCCCACCTGCCGGCTTCGCCGGCTGTCCTCCCCCCTGGCAGGGGGAGGACGCGTCGTGATCCGCCGCCACCCTTGACGGCAACAACAACGACCACAACAACACCAACAACAACAATATCCACCCTCACAACAACAACGTCCCGGGAGGACACGCATGAAGACGATCAAAGGGCCGGCGATCTTCCTCGCGCAGTTCGCGGGCGATGCGGCGCCGTTCAACTCGCTCGGCTCGATCGCCGAATGGGCGGCCGAGCTCGGCTATGAGGGTATCCAGATCCCGAGCTGGGACGCGCGCCTGTTCGACCTGAAGAAGGCGGCCGAGTCGAAGACCTACTGCGACGAGGTGAAGGGCATCGCCGCCGAGCACGACATCGTCATCACCGAGCTCTCCACCCACCTGCAGGGCCAGCTCGTCGCCGTCCACCCGGCCTATGACGAGGCCTTCGACGGCTTTGCGGCGCCGGAGGTGCGCGGCAACCCGAAGACGCGGCAGGCGTGGGCGGTCGAGCAACTGATGCACGCCGCCAAGGCGTCGCAGAACCTCGGGCTGACGGCGCACGCGACGTTCTCCGGCGCGCTTGCCTGGCCGTTCGTCTATCCGTGGCCGCAGCGACCGGCCGGCCTCGTCGAGACCGCCTTCGACGAGCTCGCCCGCCGCTGGACGCCGATCCTCAACGCCTTCGACGCCGCCGGCGTCGACGTCTGCTACGAGATCCACCCCGGCGAGGACCTGTTCGACGGCACCACCTTCGAGATGTTCCTGGAGCGAGTGAACAACCACCCGCGCTGCAACATCCTCTATGATCCGTCGCACTTCGTGCTGCAGGCGCTCGACTATCTCGCCTACATCGACATCTATCACGAGCGCATCAAGATGTTCCATGTCAAGGACGCGGAACTGAACCCGACCGGCCGCCAGGGCGTCTATTCGGGCTTCGCCTCGTGGGCCGACCGTGCCGGCCGCTTCCGCTCGCTCGGCGACGGCCAGGTCGATTTCGGCGGCATCTTCTCAAAGCTGACGAAGTACGGCTTCGACGGCTGGGCGGTGCTCGAGTGGGAGTGCTGCCTGAAGCACCCGGAGGACGGGGCGCGGGAGGGCGCGCTGTTCATCGACAGCCACATCATCCGCGTCACCGAGAAGGCCTTCGACGACTTCGCCGGTGCCGGCACCGACGAGGCCGTCAACAAGCGCATGCTCGGCATCCGCTGAGCCGCACCGGGGAGGACCGAAGATGTCGATCACCGGACGCGACGACGCGAAGGGGCCGGACCGCATCCGCTACGCCATGGTCGGCGGCGGCCAGGGCGCCTTCATCGGGGCGGTGCACCGCCTCGCCGCCCGCATGGACGACGAGTTCACCCTCGTCGCCGGTGCGCTCTCCTCCGAGCCGCAGCGGGCGAAGGAGAGCGCACTCACGCTCGGCATCCCGGCGGAGCGCGCCTACGGCACCTGGGAGGAGCTCATCGCCGGCGAAGGCAAACGCGCCGACCGCGCCGAGGTGATCGCCATCGTGACGCCGAACCACATGCACTTCGCCCCGGCCAAGGCGGCGCTGGAAGCGGGCTTCCACGTCATCTGCGACAAGCCGCTGACGACGACGCTGGAAGATGCGAAGACGCTTTCCGAGGTGGTCAAGCGGACCGGCAAGGTGTTCGCCGTCACCCACAACTACACCGGCTACCCGATGATCCGGCACGCCCGGGCGATGATCGAGGCCGGCGAGCTCGGCAAGATCCGCGTCGTGCAGGTGGAATATGCGCAAGGGTGGCTCTCGACCCGGCTCGAGGACTCCGGCCAGAAGCAGGCGGCCTGGCGCGTCGACCCGGCGCGCTCCGGCGCCGGTGGCTGCATCGGCGACATCGGCACGCACGCCTACAACCTCGCCTGCTTCGTCACCGGGCTGACGCTCGACAGCCTGAGCGCGGATCTGTCCACCTTCGTCGACGGCCGCCGGCTCGACGACAACGCCAACCTTTTGCTGCGCTTCAAGGGCGGCGCCAAGGGCATGCTGTGGGCGAGCCAGGTCGCCCCCGGTAACGAGAACGCCCTGCGTCTGCGCGTCTATGGCGAGAAGGGCGGACTGAACTGGGAACAGGAGCAGCCGAACGACCTGTGGTGGTCGCCGCTCGGCGAACCGACCCGCAAGCTCACCCGCGGCACCGGCGCGGTGAACGCCGCCGGCGCGCGGGTGACGCGCATCCCGTCCGGCCATCCGGAAGGCTACCTCGAGGGCTTCGCCACCCTCTACACCGAGGCGGCCCGGGCGATTCGCGCCGCCCGCACGGGGGCGGCACGCGATCCCGACGTCACCTTCCCGACCGTCGACGATGGTGTCGCCGGCGTCGCCTTCATCGAGGCGGCGGTGCGCTCCAGCGCCGCCGGCGGCGTTTGGGAAAGTGTCTGAGCGGCGCGAGACCGGTGCGGAATCGGCTGTTGCGCTGTTTAGTGTTTGATGCTTAGTATTCGTGACAGCTAAACAAGGGACGCCCCGTCACGAGGGCGCCCGGGGAAACGCAGTTTTCGGTCGAGAAAGCCCAGATCGACGGCGCCGCTCCAGCGGCGACGGTGGAGACGTCGCCGGTATCGCCGGCCGGCGCACACAGGGCGCATGGGAGGAGAAAGCAATGAGGACATTGTTGTTGTCGACGGCCGCCGCGGTCGTCATCGGTGCGCCGCTCGTGGGGGCGACCGGCGCGCAGGCACAGGCGCAGGACCTGACGCTGTGCTGGGCCGCCTGGGACCCGGCGAATGCTCTGGTGGAGCTGTCGAAAGACTTCACCGCCCAGAGCGGCATCAACATGAAATTCGAGTTCATTCCGTGGCCGAACTTCACCGACCGCATGCAGAACGAGCTCAACGCCAAGGGCAAGCTCTGCGATCTTGTCATCGGTGACAGCCAGTGGATCGGCGGCGCCGCCGAGAACGGTCACTACGTCAAGCTGAACGACTTCTTCGCCAAAGAAGGCATCAGCATGGACAGCTTCCTGCCGGCGACGGTCTACGCGTACTCGACCTGGCCGAAGGGCTCCGACAACTACTGGGCGCTGCCGGCGATGGGCGACGCGCTCGGCTGGACCTATCGCAAGGACTGGTTCTCCCGGCCCGAGCTGCAGGCCGAGTTCAAGGCAAAGCATGGCCGCGACCTCGCCCCGCCGAAGACCTGGGACGAGCTGAAGCAGGTCGCCGAATTCTTCCAGAAGCGCGAGATCGACGGCAAGACCGTCTATGGCGCGGCGATCTTCACCGAGCGCGGCTCGGAAGGCATCACCATGGGCGTCACCAACGCCCTCTATCCTTACGACTTCAAATACGAGAACCCCGAGAAGCCCTACGACATGCAGGGCTACGTCAACAGCCCCGACGCCGTGAAGGGTCTCGAGGCCTACAAGGCGATGTACGACTGCTGCACGCCGCCGGGCTATACCAACGCCTACATGCAGGAGAACCTCGACGCGTTCACGTCCGGCCAGGTCGCCATGATGATGAACTGGTTCGCCTTCTTCCCCGGCCTCTACAAGAACGAGAACGTCGGCGGCGACAAGATCGGCTTCTTCGTCAACCCCGAAGAAATCGTCAAGGGCTCGACGCTGGGCGGCCAGGGCATTTCGGTCGTCGCCTATTCCGACAAGCAGGACGCCGCGCTGCAGTACATCAAGTGGTTCGCGCAGAACGACGTGCAGGCGAAGTGGTGGTCGCTCGGCGGTTATTCGTGCTCGAAGTCGGTGCTGGAGGCGCCGGGCTTCGCCGAAACGGCGCCGTTCGCCGCCGACTTCCTCGTCGCGATGGGCCAGGTGAAGGACTTCTGGCAGGAGCCCGCCTACGCGCAGCTGCTGCTCGCCATGCAGGAGCGCGTGCACGACTACGTCGTCGCCAACAAGGGCACGGCGAAGGAAGCCCTCGATCTGCTGGTCGGCGACTGGACCGAGATCTTCGAAGACGAAGGCAAGCTCTGACACGCTAACGCAGTGAACGACCCCCGGCCCGGTTCGCCAGGCCGGAGGTCGGCTCTCCGAGCGCCACACAGCACCGGGAGCGCGCGCCTCGCCCGCGCTCCCTTCGCCGCCCCGCGCCGGGACGGCGCCCGAAAACCGCCAGTCGCGAACGGGCCCGATGACCGATATCCCAGACCGCACCACCGTCGCCGAGCGCGTCGCAGCCGCGACGCCGGCGGGGCTCTCCAAGAGGGTGAGCGGCTTTTCCGACCGCACCATCGCCTGGCTGTTCATCGGCCCGACCATCGTGCTGTTGCTGGCGATCAACATCTTCCCGCTGATCTGGGCGGTCTATCTGTCGTTCACCAACTATGCGGCGAACAAGCTGAACGCCACGGTGGCGTGGGTCGGCGTGCGCAATTACTCGCGCATTCTCTCCGATCCCGACATCTGGGAGCGCATGCAGGCGACAGCGCACTTCGTCGTCTGGACGATCGTGCTGGAGGTGCTGATCGGCTTCGGCCTGGCGCTGCTGATCAACCGGCAGTTCCGCGGCCACTCGTTCTGGACGACCGTCATCCTGCTGCCGATGATGCTGTCGCCGGCCGTCGTCGGGACGTTCTGGAAGCTCCTTTTCCAGACACAGATCGGCCCGTTCAACTACGTCGTCTCGTTCTTCACCGGCATCCCGCCATCGTCCTTCGACATGGTCGGCTCGGTGGCGCTGGCGCCGTGGTCGATCATCATCGTCGACGTGTGGATGTGGACGCCCTACGTCATGCTGATCTGCCTCGCGGGCCTGCGCTCGGTGCCGGACTACATCTACGAGGCAGCCGAGGTCGACCGGGCGAGCTCGTGGCGGACGTTCTGGTCGATCACGCTGCCGATGGTGCTGCCGTTCCTGATGCTGGCGGTGCTGTTCCGCGCCATCGAGAACTTCAAGATGTTCGACATGGTGGCGCTGCTCACCTCCGGCGGGCCGGGCTCGACCACCGAGCTCGCCTCCATCACCCTGAAGCGCGAAGCGTTCGAGAAGTGGCGCACCGGCTACTCCTCCGCCTTCGCCATCATCCTCTTCGTGACGATCTTCGGCGCCGCCAACATCTACGTGAAGGCGCTGAACGCGGTGAAGAACCGGTGATGGATATGAGTGAAACACGAGACGGCGGGCACTCGTCCCTCCCCTGCCAGGGGGAGGGACAGCCGGCGAAGCCGGCAGGGTGGGGCCCGTCAATCCAAGCTCGGGGCTCGTTTTACGGGCCCCCACCTGCCGCGCCTGCGGCGCGGCTGTCCTCCCCCCTGGCAGGGGGAGGACGAGACCTCCGCGAGGACGTGCCATGTCGGGCCTGACGCAAGCCCATTCGGTCGTGGCGCCGACGACGGCGTCGCGGCGCATCGCCGGCGCGGTCGTGATCGTCTACGCGATCATCACGATGCTGCCGTTGTTGTGGATCTTCGCCACCGGCTTCAAGACGCCGGCGGACGCCATCGCCTATCCGCCGAAGGTGTTCGCCGACCCGTCGCTGCAGGGCTACGTCAACCTGTTCACCACCCGCTCGCGCCAGACGCCGGAATACATGGCGAGCCTGCCGGCCCCGGAGACCTGGTACGACGAGCTCGTCCGCAAGCAGAACATGGTGATCGTCGGTCCGTCGAAGTTCGGCGACCGCTTCCTGAACTCGGTGATCATCGGCTTCGGCTCGACGTTCCTCGCCGTCTTCCTCGGGACCTTAGCGGCCTATGCGTTCTCGCGCTTTCGCATCCCGCTCGCCGACGATCTGATGTTCTTCATCCTGTCGACGCGGATGATGCCGCCGATCGCCGTCGCCATCCCGATCTATCTGATGTACCGCGAGCTCGGCCTGTCCGACACCCGGCTCGGCATGATCATCCTCTACACCGCCGTCAACGTCTCGCTCGCCGTCTGGCTCTTGAAGGGCTTCATCGACGAGATCCCGCGCGAATACGAGGAGGCAGCGATGATCGACGGCTATACGCGGCTGCAGGCCTTCCGCAAGGTGGTGCTGCCGCAGGCGGCGACCGGCATCGCCGCGACCGCGATCTTCTGCCTGATCTTCGCCTGGAACGAGTACGCCTTCGCGGTGCTGCTCACCTCCGGCGCGGCGCAGACGGCGCCGCCGTTCATCCCGATCATCATCGGCGAGGGCGGCATGGACTGGCCGGCGGTCGCCGCCGGAACGACGCTCTTCCTCATCCCGATCGTCGTGTTCACCGTGCTGCTCCGCAAGCACCTCCTGCGCGGCATCACCTTCGGAGCGGTGCGCAAATGAGCGGCGAGACCGAGGTCCCCGTCCGGCGCGGCCGCACCGCCGCCGCCCCCAGCCGCTGGCCGCGCTTCGCCCGGCGCGGGATCATGGAGAACGTCGCCATCGCCGTCATCGGCATCGGCGTCGTCATGCTGATGCAGCCGCTGTCGCTGTCGCTCTATGGCTGGTCGTTCGCCACCATCTTGTTCGGGACCGTGATGTTCATGATCGTCTCGAAGTTCCCGGCGTGAGGAAGGCGTAGATGGCCGAGATCCGCGTCGAGCACCTGCACAAGGCCTTCGGGTCCTTCACCGCCGTGAAGGATTCGAGCTTCACCGTCCACGACGGCGAGTTCTTCGTCATGCTCGGCCCATCGGGCTGCGGCAAGACGACGACGCTCCGGATGATCGCCGGGCTGGAACTGCCGACCTCCGGCCAGATCCTGCTCGGCGGCGAGGACGTCACCTTCAAGCGCGCCGCCGACCGCGACATCGCCTTCGTCTTCCAGCTGTTCGCGCTCTATCCGCACATGAGCGTGCGCCAGAACATCGGCTTTCCTTTGAAGTGCGTCGGCACGCCGAAGGCGGAGATCAAGCGGCGGGTGGAGGAGACGGCGCGCATTCTCCGCATCACGCCGCTCCTCGACAAGTCGGTGTCGGGGCTGTCGGGCGGTGACCGCCAGCGCGTCGCGCTCGGCCGCTCGATCGTCCGCGAGCCGATGTGCTTCCTGATGGACGAGCCGCTCGGGGCGCTCGACAGCGAGTTCCGCTCGCTGATGTGCAACGAACTGCGCGGCCTGCACGACCGGCTGAAGGCGACCACCGTCTACGTCACCCACGACCAGCTCGAGGCGATGGCGCTGGCCGACAAGATCGCCGTGATGAACCACGGCGTCATCGAGCAGTTCGCCCCCCCGCAGGAGATCTACGACCACCCGGCGACGATGTTCGTCGCCGATTTCATCGGCTCGCCGTCGATGAACTTCCTCGCCTTCCGCGGCGCGCTCGCCCTCGGCCAGCAGGCGGTGACGGTCGATGGTGTCGAGGTTCCGGTGCCGGCCGCCCGCGAGGCACGGCCCGAGACCGACCTCGTGCTCGGCGTGCGGCCGGAGCACATCCGCTTCGTCAGCGACGGCGGCGTGCGCGGCGAGGTGTTCGGGGCCGAATATCTCGGCACCACCCAGATCGTCACCGTGCGCACCGCCGGCGGCACGGTGAAGGCGCGCGTGCCGGCGACCGTTCCGGTGGCGACCGGCGACCAACTCGGCCTCGCCTTCGCCAGTGCGCGGCTGTCGGTATTCGGCAAGGACGATGGCCGCGCCGTGCGCACGGCGCTCTATGAGGGGGCCGCCCGTGGCTGAGGTGCGCATCGATCTCGTCTCGAAGGCCTTCGGAACCATCCAGGCGGTCGAGGACCTGTCGCTGACCATCGCCGACGGCGAGTTCGTCGTGCTGCTGGGCCCAACCGGCGCCGGTAAGACGACGACGCTGCGCCTCGTCGCGGGCCTCGAGAAGCCCGACCACGGCCGCATCGCAATCGGCGGCCGCGACGTCACCGGCCTGCCGCCGGCCGAGCGCGACGTCGCCTTCGTCTTCCAGCAGTATTCGCTCTACCCGCACCTGTCGGTCTACGAGAACCTCGCCTTCCCGCTGCGCTCGCCGACGCGGCGGGTGCCGGAGGACCAGATCAAGGCGACGGTGACGCGGATCGCGACGATGCTGCGCATCGCCCACAAGCTCGAGAATCGGGCGACCCGGCTGTCCGGCGGCGAGATGCAGCGCGTCGCCATCGGACGCGCGCTGGTGCGGCGCCCGTCGATCTATCTGATGGACGAGCCGCTCTCCTCGCTCGATGCGAAGCTCCGAGGCGAACTGCGGCTCGAGCTGAAGCGCATCCAGATGGAACTCGGCGTCACCATCCTCTACGTCACCCACGACCAGATCGAGGCGATGACGATGGCCTCGCGCGTCGGCGTGATGGAGGAAGGCCGCCTCGTGCAGGTCGGCACGCCGCGCGAGATCTACGAGAACCCGGCGACCGTCTATGTCGCCACCCGCCTCGGCCAGCCGGCCATCAACCTGGTGCCGCCCTCGGTGCTGCCGCAGGTGGCGACGCCGCCCGGAACGGCGACGATCGGCGCCCGCACCGAGCACCTCGGCATCCGCCGTGTCAGCGGTGGCGGCGCCGGCCAAGGAACTGGCTTCGTCGAGCGCATCGAGCACCTCGGCGACCAGAACCACCTGCACGTCAACGTCGCCGGCCACCACCTCGTCACCTTGACGGAGTCGGACGTCGCCCTCGATGTCGGCGATCCGGTCGACTTCGACGTCCGCGGCGCGCTGTTCTTCGGCGCCGACGGCCGGCGCATCGCGGCGTGAGAGGCCGAACCATGACGACCGCCCGGAGACCCGCATGACCACCACCCTCGACGCCGCCGGCCGCCGTGCGATGATCGAAGCGGCCGCCGCCGCCGTCATCGCCCGCGCCGACGAGCTCACCGCCCTCGACCAGGCGATCGGCGACGGCGACCACGGCCTCAACATGAAGCGCGGCTTCGAAGCCGTGCTCGCTGACCTCGACGTGATCGCCGCCAAGCCCCTGCCGGAGGGGCTGAAGCAGATCGGCACGACGATGGTGATGAAGGTCGGCGGCGCCTCCGGCCCGCTCTACGGCACCCTGTTCCTGCAGCTCGGCAAGAGCCTCGCCGAGCTCGCCCCCGACGCGGAGCCGAGCCGGGCGGCGCTCGCCGCCGCGCTCGACGCCGCCATCGTCGCGGTCAAGGCGCGCGGCAAGTCGGAGGTCGGCCAGAAGACGCTGCTCGACGTGCTGGCGCCGGTGCAGGCGGCGCTCGCCGGCGGCGCAGATGCCGCGGCGCTTGCCGCCTGCGCCCACGCGGCGGCCGCCGCCACCGTGCCGCTCAAGGCGATCCGAGGCCGTGCCTCCTTCCTCGGCGACCGGTCGATCGGCCACATGGACCCCGGGGCGCGGTCGAGCGAGATCCTCATCACCACCTTGGCGGCACTGGCCGCCGACGACAGCGGAGCGACGGCATGAGCGGCGACAAGGTGGGCATCGTCATCGTTTCGCACTCGCCGGACGTCGCCAAGGGTGCGGCCGACATGGTGCGCCAGATGGTCGGCAACGAGGTGCCGCTCGCCTTCACCGGCGGCGATCCCGGCGGCGGCCTCGGCACCAGCGTCGAGACAATTCTCGCGGCGATCGACCGCGCCTGGTCGGAGAAGGGCGTCGCCATCCTCGTCGACCTCGGCGGCGCCGAGACCAACAGCGAGATGGCGATCGAGATGCTGCCGGAGGACCGGCAGGGCCGCGTCGTCGTCTGCAACGCGCCGATCGTCGAGGGCGCCGTGATGGCCGCCACGGAAGCGTGGGGCGGCGCCAGCCTTGACGAGGTGCGCCGCACCGCCGAGGAGCTTTCGCCGGCGTGAGCGCTTTGCTCTACGGCACGGGAAACGGGTGACGGGACCATGACTGACGAGGCGCCTGTGAACGGATCGGTGCTCCTGACCCACGAGGTCGGCCTGCACGCGCGGCCGTCGGTGAAGCTGACCAAGCTCGCCAAGGGCTTTTCCTCCAAGATCGAGCTCGCCGCCGCCGAGGGCGGGCCGTGGATCGACGCGAAGTCGATCGTCAAGGTGATGGCCGCGAAGGCGCCGAAGCACACGGTGCTGCACTTCCGCGCCGAAGGCCCGGACGCCGAGGCGGCGGTGGCGGCGCTGATCGACCTCGTCCAGCGCGACTTCCCCGAGCAGCCGTCGGAGAGCGCGGCACGGTGAGCGCCGCCGCCCCCGCCATGCCGGCGCCCGCGCGCCCGGCCACGCATTCCGGCCGCCCGGCCTCGCCGGGCTTTGCCGCGGGACCGCTCGTCGTACAGGCCGAGCGCACGAGCGGCCGCCGCCGCGCCGGCACGCCGGCAGACGAGCGCGCGGCGCTGACCGCCGCGCTCGCCACCGCTGCCACCGACCTCGCCGCGCTGGCCACGAGTGCCTCCGGCGACGCCGCCGACATCCTCGAATTCCAGATCGCGCTGATCGAGGACGACGCGCTGTCCGGCCCGGCGATGGATGCGATAAAGGGCGGGACGCCGGCCGAGCGCGCCTGGGCGGACGCCATCGGCGTGCTCATCGCCGACTACGAGGCGACCGAGGACGATTATTTCCGCGCCCGCGCCGCCGACCTGCGCGACCTTTCCGAGCGGGTCGCGATGGCGCTGTCCGGCGAGGCGCAGGCCGGACTGACCCTGCCGGAAGGCGCGGTGCTCTTTGCCACCGACCTCGCGCCGTCGCGCTTCCTGTCCGCCGACTGGAGCGGCCGCGGCATCGCGCTTTCCGCCGGCAGTGCCACCAGCCACGTCGCCATGCTGGCGCGCGCCCGCGGCGTGCCGATGGTGACAGGCCTCGGAGCGCTCGGTGGCGCCGGTGCGCTCGCCGGTGTCGACGCCCTGCTCGACGGCGAGGCCGGCACGCTCACGCTGTCGCCCGACACCGCCGCCACCGCCGCCTTTGCCGCCCGCCGCCGCACGGCCGAGGCGGCCGCGGTGCACGCCGCCGCCGCCGCCACCGGTGCCGCCGTCACGGCCGACGGCATCGCCATCGCCGTCCACATCAACGTCGCCGACCCGGCCGAGCTCGACCGCCTCGATCCTGCGATCTGCGACGGCATCGGGCTGGTGCGCACCGAGCTCTTGTTCCACGCCCGCGACGGGCTGCCGGACGAGGCGGAGCAGACCGCCGTTTACCGCCGCATCCTCGCCTGGGCGGGCGGGCGGCCGGTGACGATCCGCACGCTCGACGCCGGCGGCGACAAGCCGCTCCCCGGCTACACGCTGGACGGCGAGCAGAACCCCTTCCTCGGCCTGCGCGGCGTGCGGCTGTCGCTCGCCCGGCCGGAGGTGTTCGCCGTGCAGCTGCGCGCGCTGCTCGCCGCCGCCACCGATGGCGACCTCAAGGTGATGATCCCGATGGTATCGGTGCCGGCCGAGATGGTGCGCGTCCGCGCCGCCGTGGCCGAAGCCGCCGCGGCGCTCTCGGCGCGCGGCGCGGCCTTCCGCGTGCCGCCGATCGGCATGATGGTGGAGGTTCCCGCCGCAGCACTCGCCCTCGACGCCTTCGACACCGACTTCGTCTCGATCGGCTCCAACGACCTCACCCAGTACACGCTCGCCGCCGGGCGCGACGAGCCGTCGGTGGCGGCGCTCGCCGACACCGCCGAGCCGGCGGTGCTGCGGCTGATCGCCATGACGGTGGCGGCCGCCGACGCCCGCGGCGTGCCCGTTTCTCTCTGCGGCGACGCTGGCGGCGACCCGCGGCTGGTGCCGCTGCTGCTGGCGGCCGGGCTGCGCTCGCTGTCGATGGCGCCCGCGGCGGTCGGCCGGGTCAAGCAGACGATCGCCGCGCTGTCGCTCGCCCCGGCGGCGCGGGGGTGAGGCGGCGATGAGCGCCGAGCCCGCCCTTCGTCCGCCCCGCCAGACGCCGGCGGCGATCGCTACCTACAAGACGATCCTGCGCGACGCCCTCGACCGCCGGCCGTCGGGGATGCGCAAGCGGCTCGCCGAGGCGCTCGGCAAGAACCGCTCCTTCGTCAGCCAGATCGCCAACCCGGCCTATCCGACGCCGATCCCGCCCGGCCACATCGACGCCATCCTCGACATCTGCCACTTTTCGCCGACCGAGCGCGCCTCGTTCCTGGCGGCTTACGCCAGCGCCCACCCGCGCCGCGCGACAGTGGCGAGCGACGCCCGCGAGGGACCCACGCCGCGGACGCGGCCGCTCGCTTTGCGCGTGCCCGACCTCGGCGACGAGGCGAAGAACCGCGAGTTCGACCGGCTGGTGCAGGACCTCGTCACCCGCCTCGCCCGCCTCGCCGAGCCGCCCGCCTGAGGCGCCGGCCGGACCGACCACCGACCGAGACCCCGCGCGACCAGAAAAGACGGAGGGAACCCGATCATGAAGAAGCTCATCAACAGCCCGGCCGACGTGCTGGCCGAAAGCCTCGCGGGCTTTGCCGCCGCCCACGCCGACATCGTCACGCTCGGCGAGAACGGCGCCTTCGTGCGGCGGGCAGAGCTCAAGCCCGGCAAGGTGGCGATCATCTCCGGCGGCGGCTCCGGCCACGAGCCGCTGCACGCGGGCTTCGTCGGCCTCGGCATGCTCGACGCCGCCTGCCCCGGCCAGGTGTTCACCTCGCCGACGCCCGACCAGATGATCGCGGCGGCTGAGGCCGTCGACCAGGGCGCCGGCGTGCTCTTCGTGGTGAAGAACTACGAGGGCGACAAGATGAACTTCGAGATGGCGTCCGAGATGGCCGCCGACATCGTCACGGGGGGCACGGCGACCGTCATCACCGACGACGACGTGGCGGTGGAGAAGTCGACCTGGTCGATCGGCCGGCGCGGCGTCGCGGGGACTCTTGTTGTCGAGAAGATCGTCGGCGCCGCGGCGGAGGAGGGCATGAAGCTCGCCGAGTTGGCCGCGCTCGGCACGGCCGTCAACGCCGCCACCCGCTCGATGGGCGTGGCGCTCACGAGCTGCATCGTGCCGGCGGCGGGCACGCCGACCTTCACGCTCGCCGACGACGAGATGGAGATGGGCGTCGGCATCCACGGCGAGCCCGGCCGGCGCCGCGTCAAGACGATGACGGCCGACGAGATCGCCGAGGAGATGATCGCCGCGATCACCGGCGACTTCGCCGACGCCGCCGGCGGCGACGTGCTGCTCCTCGTCAACGGCTTCGGCGGCACGCCGCTGATGGAACTCTACCTCATGTACCACGCCGCCCGGCCGCGGCTGGAGGCGCGCGGCTACCGCGTCACCCGCTCGCTCGTCGGCAACTACGTCACCTCGCTGGAAATGGCCGGCTGCTCCCTGACGGTCACTCGCCTAGACGCCGAGACGACCCGGCTGTGGGACGCCCCGGTGAGGACGGCGGGGCTGCGCTGGGGGGTGTGAGGGGGGATCGGCCGTGGGCCGTGGGCGGACGGTACCGAGGTCGAGGACGACAAATTTGACGCCGGCGGCTTCTCCCCTCTCCCGCCCGCAGGGAGGGAGAGGGTGCCCGAAGGGCGGGTGAGGGCCGCTCCGCAGGAGCGGAGCCGCGCGCGCAGCGTCCGCTGCTTCCGCGCCGCCTTGCGGCGCAGCCCTCATCCCCCTGCCGGGACCTTCTCCCACCGTCGGTGGGAGAAGGAACATGTGGCGCCTGCTCCCGTCACCATTCACCCCCCAAGCACCGCCACCCCCGCTGTTAGGGGACACATGGTCTGTCAGTCGGGCCACGAGGGCGGGAAAAGGTGGAATCGGGCGGAATCGGGCGGCGGCGCAAGGGCTTGGGCGGGGAGCGGCGTGTCTAACCCGGTGGGCGGTTTAGACACTTGATTTGTCAGTGGCGGCGGTGGCGGGACACTTGAACTGTCAGTGCCGCTGCCGGAGCCCGCAGGCTTCGAGCCGCCTTCGAGCCGGCTTCAAGCCCATATCAAACCAACGAAAATCGCGACGAGCGCCTAACCGACTCGCGCACGAATCCGGCGCTGCGAAGTTGGAAGACGCCAGGCGCATCCTCAAGCGCGGCGATCGAGCGTCGAGCCAGGTCGCGCAAAGCCGCGTCCGGCGTGGAGTTAGGGCACATCTGCTCGCATCGGCGGGCGAGCCGGAACTTGGAAGAAATTGGGGGCGCCTTCGGCGGCGCCCGGCCCCACCGATCACCCTTTCGCGGTCGGCCGTTAGTACGGCAGCCACTCCGGCGGGACGCCGTGGCGGCGGTACATCTCGAGCAGGCGCGAGACCTGGGCCGTCGGCTGTCGCTGGCCACGCTCCATGCGGCCGACATTGTTCTTGATCGCGTAGCGGTTGCCGGTGAAGCCGAGGGCCGTGCCGATCTGGAAACGCGACAACCCGAGCAGTTCGCGCACCTCCCGCATCTCGGTCGGCGGAAGCTCTTCGGGATCGATGGCTTTAGGCATGAGCACGCTCCTATGACGGGGCGCCCACAGGCGCCCCGTCAGAGATAAGAGAGGCAGCCCGCCGATACAAGCTTAGCGCGCGCGGGACGGCAGGGGTGGCGGCAGCGGCGGCGGGGCGCCCCGCCGCACCAGTTCATCGAGCGCCGCAGCCTGGCGCTCGAGTAGGGCGTCGCGCCGCCGGCTGTCCTGCCACCACTTCAACAGTAGGTCGGCGAGACAGAACCAGAGGATGGCAGCTTGAACCGAGACGAAGGCGAGCGCCAACGCCGCCGCGTCCCCTATCGCAGGGAACAGCAGGAATGCTCCCGGAACGCCGAGCAGATTGAGGCACCCTAGGATGATGGCGGGACCGCGCATGGCTACCTCTCGGCGATGATGCGAAGCTGATCGCGATCGTCGCGTAGCACGATCGTCCAGTCGCGGAAGCGACCTTCAGAGCGCGCGCCGTGAGCGGCCAATTCCTCATAGAGGCCAGTCATGAAGACGTCGCGCTGAGAGAAGGAGCTGTCGGGGGCGACGGTCAAAACGAAGGTCTCGAAGATTGCGGCAACCTCTGACTGGCCGAAGCCCGCCGGTAGCCGAAGCAAGGCCGCGTCCAAGGCCTTTCCGTGAGCTGGCGCCGCAACATCGGCCGTCACACCTCGGTCAGCGACGTAATAGCAGAGCCGCCCACTACAGCGGTCGAGTTGAAGGCGTAGCCCTGAACCGATCTCATCAGCGGCAGCATTGTAGGCGCGGTCAAATCGATCGACGCGGACATCAGCTGCGAATACAGATCCCGAGGACGCCAAGAGCAAGGTTACAACGCTTGCGAACCTATTCATGCCCCGCTCCTCACCGTCGGTAGGCTATGGACCCAGGCGTAGTAGCGCACAAGGTCGGCGTCGCAGAGCTCGTCCGCACGCTCGACGCCGAAGGAACGCTTCAGGTAGGCGCCGCACTTTCGCGGGGCGTTCGGCACCGACTTACACCGGGCGGCGATGCCGGCGAGGCGCCGATCGCGGTCGGTATCAGGCTGCCAGCAGGGTGGCGCACCGCCAGTCGTGATATGGACGTGGAAGGTGTGGCCGTTTCCCGAGATGCCGGAAAAGTTGATCACCGGCGGCTGAGAGAAAGGCTCTGGGCCGGCGGTAGAAAGGATGTCCTGCACGATCTCCCTGGTCTTACCGTTAAGCACGATAGCCCCCCACGCGACAGCCGCCCCGCTTATACGCAAGGTCACCCCGCCAGCTTGACCAGGCGGAGAATGGTGTTGCCCCTTTGGTGAGGTTCGGAGTCGGCGACGGCAAGCGAATACGCGAGCGAAACCAGTTCAGCCTTCTTATCGGGCGTCAGTGTCTTACGCTGCGCTGCAAGATGCCGTTCGATCTCCTCGATCACAACCTTCAGGGTGTCGTGATCTAAGACCGGTTTTGCGGGCGTTGCAACGACTCCCTTAGCAGTCGAATCAGGTTGAGCGTCCTCACCGGCGGCGAGCCATCCCACGGGCACCTGCGCCGCATTCGCTAATGCGATAAGTGTCGTGAGCGTAGGTTCTCCGCCACGCCAGACACGGTTCAATGTGCTCTGCGCCAGGCCCGCCCGCTTCGCGAACGCGTTCTGCGATTCGCCACCCATCACCGCCCACAAACGTTCATGAAAATCAGTCGGGGGGCCCGTGAGCGACTCGGGGGCTGGCCGGACAGCGGGGCGCTTAGCCGGCATCAAGCGCACCTGCGCTTATGGTCGTTGACCGTAAACATTTATGCGCTTATCTTCTGTAAACATAGATGCGCTAGGCGAGAGAAAAGGGCCGTTCGCCGGCCCTTCGGGGGAAACAGCTTACCATGCAGGTTTGGGATCGACACGCGATCCGGGCGGAGGTGGCGCGTCGCGGCAGCACGCTGACGGCCATCTCGGTCGCAGCGGGGCTCAACCCTGCCGCCTGCAGCTCGACCTTCAGCAAGTGCTACCTCGCCGCCGACCGGGCAATCGCCGAGTTCCTAGGCATCCCGCTCTTCGAGCTGTGGCCGGACCGCTATGACCGCGACGGCCAGCGCCTCACCCGCCGACGCCTGAAACCTAGCAAGCCGGCGCGCGCCCCGTCCCGTCGAAACCGCGTGGCCGCGTAGACATGGCCGGGGGCAGCATGACGAAAACGGATACCTCGACGCTCCTGCGGCTGCGCCTGCCGCTCACGTCGATCCACGTGCCGGAGCGGCTTCGGCCGGTCGACCAGGCTTGGGCCGCCGCCGTTGGGGAATCGATGCGCGAGATCGGACTGACGCATCCGATCGTCGTGCGTCCGCGTCCGGCCGGCGACTTCACTCTCGTCGCCGGCCTGCACCGCTACCACGGCGCGCTGCTGATCGGGTGGACCGAGATCGACGTCGAAGTGCGCATCCTCGACGACCGGCAGGCGAAGGTCGTCGAGATCGACGAGAACCTAATGCGTCGGGAGCTGTCGGCGCTCGACCGCGCCGTCTTTCTCGCCGAGCGCAAGCGGCTGTGGGAAGAGGCACATCCAGAGACGAAGCACGGCGGTGATTTTCGCCGTAAGTCTCGGAAATCGGCCGATAAAAATCAAGTGGACAACATGGCCACTTGGTCCCGCTTCTCGGCGGACGTCGCCGAGCGCACCGGCCTTTCCGAACGCACAATCCGCCGCGCTACAGCCCTCGCCGCCGACCTCGGCCCCGAGCTGATCGCCCGGCTGCGCCTGTCGCCCATTGCCGACAATGCCGCGCAACTCAAGGCGCTTGCGCGGCTGCCCGCGAACTTCAAGAGCGCCGCTCTCGATCCCCTCGCCAGCGGCGCGCCGTCCCTGAAGGCCGCCCTCAAGCTTGTCGGCATGCTGCCCGCGCAGTTGCCGAAGGACGAGCGCGACTTCCGCGCCCTCGTCGGCACCTGGTCGCGCGCCGGCGCGAAGGCACGGCGCCGGTTCCTCGCACACATCAAGGCGGCCCCGCTCGGTGACGCACCGCGGGAGGACGAAGAATGAGGCGGCACCCCTCCCGGCGGCGCTCGGACACACTCGAGCAGATCCTCACCGGTCTGTTAATCGGCACCGTCTTCGCTCTGACTTTCGCCGGCGTCGTCGCCGCCATCGTCTCGGCGTTGGTGAGGCGCATCGCATGATCTCCCCTCTTCCCGGCGGCTGGGCACCCCATCCCGCGTCCGTTCGGGCAGCGCGCGACCTGCGACAGTGGTCGGTAGCCGGGCTAACCGGGCCTGCCCTCCTTGGGCGTTTCCTCCGTGGACTGCCGGGCGGGCTGTTCCGCGCCCGCCCGGCCCTTTCCCGGGAGGGCGGCCGGTGAGCTTCTGGCAGACCCTCGACGCCGCCGACAAGGCACTCGCCCTGCAGGCGACCGTCGGCGCCGGCATGAAACAAGCCGCGGCAGCGCAGCTGCTGCAAACGTCGCCCAGCGCCGTGGCGGGTCATCTGCACATGCGGCCGGACAGCCGCAGGCCGGCGATCCGTGGCGCGCGTGGCGCGCGAGTCTTGCTGCGGATTGTCGCCGTCCGTATGACCGCTACAGCGCCACCGCCGGCCGACGGCGGCACCTCCTCCGACCTCGATCCGGCGCCCGCCCCCCAGGCGCCGGTGGCGGACGTCGCAGCGGCAACTCCCCCCTCCGCCGCGACGTCCGCCGCTTTCTCTCCCAACACGGCGATCGAGAAGGCGCCCCCCCGCCCGGGGGCTTCCGCGACTGCGCGCGGGTGGAACACGGGTTTCGGGCGGGCCGCGAAGAACGCCGTCTCGAAAGCCGTTGCACAGGATCTGGCCGCGCTCGCGGCCGAGGCGATCGGCGCCGGGACGCCAGTGACGAAGTGCCCGCCGGCACACGCCGAGGGCAGTGTGTTCACAACCTACGACAAGATCGGCCGATGACGGGCCGCCGCCGCACCCCCGACCCGACACAGGCCGAGCTGTTCGCCTCGGCGGCCGAGGTCTACCCAGTGCGGCGGCCGGTCGAGCGGGTCCGCCCCCTCGACCTCAGCCTGCGGATCAAGTCGCAGATGGGCGAAGCCCTGAAGGCCTGCCCCGACAACGCCTCAGTGATCGCCGCGCGGATGAGCGAAATCACCGGGCGGACGATCACGGTCGATGCCCTTTACGCCTACACCGCGGCGTCGAAGCCGGAGCACGAGATCTCGCTGCTGCGCTTCGTCGCCTTCGTCCGCGCCACCAATGCGACCTGGCTCTGGGACGTCCTGGTCGAGGACGACGGCCTCGTCGTTATGGAGGGCCGTGAGGCCAGGCTCGCCCAGCTCGGCTACCTGCGACAGCAGCGAGAGCAGATCAACGAGTCGATCCGCGCTGTCGAAGGCGACTTGAAGGCGGCGCCGGTGTCGGTGCGGCAGCGTCGGGGGCGCCGGTGAGCCGGGCCGTAACCATTGCCGAGGTGCTCGCTCTCGCGTCGCCGGAGCTACCGGCGACGGCGCGCGGCCTCGCAATGTGGCTCGAGGGTCGGCTCGCGGGGCCGGGCGACAATCGCGTCACGACACGGCGCGGACGCGGCGGCGGCCGGCTGTTCGACCTCACGCTGTTTCCAGCCGAAGTGCAGGCAGCGCTGGGCGTGGCTCCGTTGCCCGTCGAGAAGCCTTCAAGGACGCTTTGGGCCGAGTTCGAGCGACTGCCGAAGTCGACGCGCGAGGAGGCAGAGAGCCGGCTGCGCACCGTGCAGCAGGTCGACCTGCTGGCGGCAGGCATTTCCCGCCACGTCGCCGTCGGGCTTGCCGCTACCGAGGCCGGCGTGAGCGAGCGGGCCGTTTGGCGCTGGCTCGAAGCGGTCGCCGGCGTCCCAGCGCCCGACCGCCTGCCGGCGCTCGCACCGCGCCGGCGCGGTCGCACGACGACGTCCGATTGCGATCCGCGCGCGTGGGACTTCCTCGTCGCGCTCTACCTGCAGCCTGAGCAGCGGACCTTCGCCGCCTGCCACCGGCGGATGGTCGAGGCGGCAGCTGAGCACGGCTGGTCACCGCTGCCGTCGGCGAAGACGCTGCAGCGGCGGATCGAGCGGGAGATCCCGCGCACGGTGCAAACGATGGCGCGTCAGGGCCGGGATGCTGCGGCGCGCATATTTCCGCACCAGACCCGTGACCGTGCTGGCGCCTTCCACGCCATGCAGGCGGTGAACGCTGACGGCCACAAGCTCGACGTCTTCGTGAAGCTTCCCGACGCGCGGGTCGGCCGCGTCCACCTGGTCGCGATCCAGGACCTCCTCTCCGGCAAGATCGTCGCCTGGCGGCTCTCTGAGACGGAGAACTGGACGGCTGTCCGCGGGACCTTCGCCGACCTCTTCCGTGACCACGGCGTGCCCGAGCATGTCTACTTCGACAACGGCCGCGCCTTCGCCTCGAAGTGGCTGACCTCCGGCACGCGCCACCGCTTCCGCTTCAAGGTGCGCGACGAGGACCCGAAGGGCCTGCTGCCGCTGCTGGGCATTCAGGTGCACTTCACGACGCCCTATCACGGACAGGCGAAGCCGATCGAGCGTGCCTTCCGCGACCTCGCCGAGGAGATCGCCAAGCATCCGCGCTGCGCCGGCGCCTACACCGGCAACAGCCCGATGGCCAAGCCCGAGAACTACGGCAGCCGTGCTGTGCCGCTCGAGGTCCTGACCGCCGTCGTCGCGGCCGAGATCGCCCGCCACAACGCCCGACCCGGCCGCCGCGCCGCCGCCTGTGCCGGCCGGAGCTTCGATGAGACCTTCCGGGCGAGCCTTGCCGCTCCCGACAGCATCGTGCGCCGCGCCACCGCAGAGCAGCGGCGGATGTTCCTGCTCGCCGCCGAGGGGGTGAAGGCTGGCAAAGCCAACGGCGAGGTGGTGATTGCCCACAACCGGTACTGGGCCGCCCCGCTGGTGGATCTCGCCGGCAGCGCCGTTACTGTCCGCTTCGACCCGGATGATCTCTCGCAACCCGTCGCCGTCTACACGCAAGACGGGCGCTTCGTCTGCGACGCCGAGCGGATCGAGGCAAGCCGCTTCGACGACATGCAGGCAGCGCAGGCCTACGCCCGCGCCAAGCGGACGTTCCTGAAGGCTAGCCGCGACCAGCTGGAAGCCGAGCGCCGCCTCGGCATCGACGACGTCGCTGCCCTGATGCCGGCCCCCGCTCCCCTGCAGCCGATCGAGATGCCGCGCGTGGTGCGGATGGTCGCCGGCGGGCGTCCGGAGAGCGTCGGCGAGGTTTGGGACGGTGCCGCCGGCTTCGGACGCGCTGTCCGCGCGATGGCGGCGGACGGCGACGCCGCGATCTTGCCCTTCCGCAAAGAAGAAGGGGCGGCCTGAGACCGCCCCTCGAAGTCGATGATGCAACTGACAAGATGAGGAGCATCCCATGTCAGGGACTGCCGCGCAAGACATCAAGCAGACCGACACCGGGCGGGGCGAATGGGCCCCGCCGCGTGAGAGCCCGGCGGCGGATGCCGTCGCTGTCGCCGCCTGGGAGCGCGCGACGGCCGAGATCCGCTCCGTCGCCGCTCGCGACGGCCTGTCGAAGGCCGAAGTCTCCCGCCGCGCCAACATCCCGCAAGGCACGTTCTCGCCCTGGTACGACGGCACCTACACCGGCAGCTACGCGGCAGTGACCGCACGGGCCGAAAAGTGGCTGCAGTCCGTCGAGGAGGCCCGCTCGAAGCTCGCCAGCGCGGTGGCTGGGCCAGGCTTCATCGAGACGAAGACTTCGCGCGAGGTGATCGACACCCTGCTTTACGCGCAGATCCTGCCGGAGATGGTGATCGTCACGCTCGGACCCGGCATGGGCAAGACCATGTCGGCCCGGCACTTCGTCGCCACCCGACCGAACGCCCACTTGGTGACGATGCGGCCGACGACGACGTCGACCCACGCCATGCTGCAGGAGCTGGCGCTGTCGCTCGACGTCACCGAGCGCAACCCCGCCCGCCTCGACCGTGCGCTCGGGATGAAGCTTCGTCGCAATGGCCGGCAGACGCTGCTGATCATCGACGAGGCGCAGAACCTCGCTGACGTCGCAGTCAACCAGTTGCGCTACTTCCTCGATGAGTACGGCTGCGGCATCGCGCTCCTCGGCAACGAGGAGGTGTTCACGCGCTTCGGCCGGGCGGAGCCGCGCGAGGGCCTCGGCCAGTTGCACCGGCGCATCGGCAAGCGCCTGCGGCGCACCCATCCGCTCCTCGAGGACATCGAGGCGCTGCTCGACGCCTGGGAGATCGCCGACCCCGGCATCCGCCGGATGCTCGCGGCAATCGGCAAGAAGCCCGGCGCGCTCGGACAGATCGACAAGACCCTGCGGCTCGCCGGGATGCTCGCATCCGGCGGTGGCGCGACCTTGTCGATCGAACACATCCGCGCCGCCTGGATGAACCGCGGCGGCGAAGAGCTGCGCGCATCGTGAGGGAGGCTGACATGACCGAGAAGCCGGTTGGCAATACGGCAACGCTCCTGAAGCTCGAGGATCTGCAGGCGTGGCTGCACTCCACCGCCGTGCTGCTGCGCGGCTGCGACCGCGGGCTCGTGCTGACGCCCCGGGACTGCGTCGAGATGGAGAAGCTCTGCCGCCGTGCGGCGACCATCGTCGGCGCGGCGGTGGACGAGGGTGCGGCCGC
>JAESGX010000145.1_pt1 | contig 58762 bp, 65 predicted proteins | sample 9269801 | NCBI WGS metagenome assembly JAESGX01 (sample SAMN16773122, study PRJNA677054) | algae metagenome | isolation source: Pleurocapsa minor GSE-CHR-MK-17-07R and co-occurring heterotrophs from wet... | place: USA: Lower Calf Creek Falls, Grand Staircase Escalante National Monument, UT ... | reverse complement strand
GCCTCATGATCCAGCACCATCCGCACCGCCCGCTCGCGAACCTCAGGCGAGAACTTGTTCGTCGTCTTGCTCGTCATCGCTCCAGCCTCTCAGGAGTTGGAGCCTCCGACAAACCCGGGGCGGTTCAAGACCGCCTTTCTACCAGAGCCGTTCATCGACTTACTCTTCACCGATCCGGCCGGCGTTACTGAGACCAGAGACTGCCTTGTCGGACAGGCGTGGCACGGCCTGTTAGAAGCCGTGACTCAGGCCTCCTGGCTCAGCATCACCCAGAACATCGTGGGCTTGCTGTACGAAGTAATCGTCGAAGAGCGTTTCCGCCATCAGCTCGGGCAGTTTTATACCCCTGAAGACGTGGTCGATGTCCTGACAGCCTTCGCCATTCGTGATCCTAATGACTTAGTCCTCGATCCGGCGACGGGCGGGGGTAGCTTCCTTCGTTCGGCCTACGCGCGAAAGCGAGCTTTCGGTGCCAATCACGAACGCTCGCTTACTGATATTTGGGGCTGCGAGATCACCGCCTTCGCAGCAGAGCTTAGCACCGTCACGCTGGCTACGAGCGACACCCACGAGCCTGCGGCCTATCCCCGCGTCCTACTTCGGGACTTCTTTGAACTCCGTCCGGGCCTAGTAACCCCCCTTGAAATCCCCGGCATCCTAGGGCGCCTGACGGTGCCTTTGGCTTTCGATGCTGTCATCGGGAACCCACCCTACATCTCGTACAGACATATAACGAACCAGAACACAATTCTGAACGCACTGGCGAGCGACACTGATCTGGCGCTGCCAAAATTCAGCGGCAAAAGCGACGCCTATTTGTGGTTCATCGTGCATGCGACGCGCTTCCTCCGTCAGGGCGGTAGACTCGCCTTCGTTGTATCTGCCGGGATGATTTTCTCTGATTATGGCATCCCTCTCATTCGTTTTTTAGGCCGACACTATCGGATACGAGCCGTTGTCGATTCAATCGTCGAGCGGTGGTTTCCAGAAGCCGATACCAATACGGTTCTTCTCTTTCTGGAGCGCGAGACAGAAGACGCAGCGCGTGAAGCCAACGAGATGCGCTTCGTACGCTTGCGGCGACCCCTTGCTCAAATCATGCCGCCACCTGGAGAAGCTAACCGGCGGGATGTGCTCGAAACATTTCTCGATGAGATGATCAGTGGCGACATCGACCCAGCCGACCCGCGCATGCAGATCAATCATTTGGTCCAGGGACCCGAAGGCGGCTTGACGCTGGCCGTGGCGAACGACGGGCTCGACCTACTTGATGAGGATGACGAATGAGCCTCACAACTTCGCTAGACCGTCTCGCTGACAGGTCGGTCTACGGATCGGGCGCTGTCGCTATTAGGTGGGGGCAACTTCTTCGGGCAAATTCCATAATTGGGGATGAATTGGCGCGTCTGGCTGCCACTGATTCTTTGGTGCCGTTGGGAAGCCTGGGAAAACTACATAGCGGCGTGGTGCCGCGAGCCAATGCCTACTTCATCGTTCGCGAGCTGCCGTTTGATCAAATCCCTGCCAGACTGCGTGTGACGCGCGCAGATATGCGTCGCATCGCGGTTGTGGTCGATGGCCTGGATTACGTTTGCAAGATCGAGCGCGAATTTTTGAAGCCGATCCTCAAAGGCCCCGACAGTCTTGAATCGGCGTTTGCAGTTAAGCGATCACAAATGCGGTTGGTGGATATTAAAGGGTCGAAGGAGGAGCTTTCGGCCAAATCAGCAACTGGTGCGCTCGCCTATTTGAGGCGTGGCGAAACCGTCCGTTACAACAACTCAGCCGATCCTTTGAAAGGAGGCATTCCGGCAACCCGTAGCCAAGTGCGCGTTCGCAAGCCCTTTTGGTATTCGGTGCAAGGCGACGATATTGCGGCAGTCAAGCGAATTGTTCTGCCGGAGCATCATGACAAGCGCTACGTTTTTACGATCGTTGGAGCAGATGATCAGAGCGTCATCATTGACACACTTTACTCATTCACGCCCCTCAACGAGGACGATACAGCATTCACACATGCAGGCCTGAACAGCCTGCTGGCATGGTACCAAATCGAACTCCGCGGGCGGTCGCAGCATGGCGAGGGGGTCCTTAAGGTCAAGCTGCCGGACTATCGCGGCATCATGCTCGCGAGCCCAGCTACGGTTGCTCCAGAAAAGAAGGCTGCCGTGATGACGGCTTTTGCCGATTTATCGGGTAGTGGTTCCGGGCCAAGTCTCGAAGAGCTCGGGTCGGCCGAGCGTCTAGCCTTCGATCTCGCCTATCTGGAAGCATGCGGTTTTGCAAAGCCACAGGAGGCTGTCGTCCTTCTTGAGCAGGAATTGCGCGCGCTCGCCGGCGAGCGCGTTGAGCGCAAGCTGTCGGTTTCTGAGGCCAAGATCAGCCGTCGTAAAGCAACCAACGTGGCTGCGAGTGTTGATGCCTACGCCGCCCGCATCGCCTCTTCTCTACAGCCCTATCCTGACCCCAGGACTTTTATGAACTCGGACGATGAACTGGTGGATATCCCGATCACTGGACCTATCGAGGGCGCCATTGTGGTTGGTACAGAACTGTTCGACATGGGAGATGTCAGTGCCGGGGGCAAGCGTGTTGCAAAGGCCGGCAGCATAAGCGCAGGTCAAATTGTCAAAGCCGTGCTCTTGATCGAGCCAACAGTGAGCATGATCAGGATACCAAAGGGAACTCGCCTGCAAAGGCTGCTGCGCGAGTGGCAGGCCGCTGCGATGCGCTGGCAGGCCATCTTCGACACTACTGCCGACCGCGTTCTCACCGGTGTAACAGATATTCGGACGCGGGAAGATGTCATCAATAACGCTATGGTTTTGATGCATGCGAAGTAGCTTTTCCTACTCCTTGAGTAGACCGGGATTATGAGGCAATTGCTTTAATGCCACCCGAACTGGAATCGCGTCTCTTTTTTACTTAATGTAGTGAATCGTGTTGCTAGGTTCAGGACCCATGAATCGCTTGAAGCGACGCGGCGAGGTGTGATTCTGGGCGTGGTGGAGGTGAGCTGGACCCCGGAATTCGGGCAGGTATTTAAGCTCGGTTCGCCCACGAGAAGGACGGACCCGAATGACGGGCAAGCGGACGCGATACTCTGCGGAATTCAAGGCGAAGGTGGCGCTTGAGGCGCTGCGGGGTGACCTGACGGCGGCGTAGCTGGCCGCGAAGCACGGCATCCACCAGACGACGGTCGGCGAATGGAAGCGCCAGGCCATGGAGGCGGTGGGGGCAGTGTTCTCGGCGAAATCGGCGGCGACGGAGACGGCGAAGGCGGTCGAGGCGGATGTGGAGAAGTGGAGCGGCCCCCAATTCGACCGGACAGTCGGCACAGCCGCGGCAGCGTGCGCCGGGGTTCGGTCCATGCGCCGCACGTCAACAGCGCCAAGCCCAGCAGGACGGGGCGGCACGCGGTCACGCCCTGCCACCAGCCGGCGCCGATGCCAGGTCGATGCCCACCACCGGTGGTGCCTGCATGGCCGGTGGCAGAGCCACCATGGCGGCGGTCACACCGGCGCGCAGCGCGGTGCGGCGATCCAGGAGCCGCGTGAGTTCGGCGTCACCCTCGGTCTTGCCGGCCAGCGCCACCAGCGCGCTCTCCTCCGGCGTGAGCATGCCCTCGACCATGTCAAAGGCTTCCTGGTTGAGCAGGGTGAACCAGTCCATGTCGCCGGAGGCGGACATGTTCGACAACTGCTCCCACTCCGGGAACATGGCGCTCAGCATGTCGTCTTGCACACGGCCGACATACACGCGCAATCCGCGTTCCATGGCCTCGTGCGCCAGCGCCGCGCGACCCGCCGGCGTGGTCAGCTGTGCCGCGCGTTGCGCCTCGAACATGGCGGCGTCGGCCTGCACGCGCGCCACGAACGCGAGGTCCGCGGGGCTGTCCTCATCGAGCAGCATGTTCACGGCCGCGACCACGGCGCGCTGCGTCGCCTCGATCAACTGCGCATGCGGGATGGTTGCCGCGAATGCCAGGCCGCGCTCGAACCAGCGCGGGGTCTCGCGCAGCACCTCGGGGATGGTGGTGTCGGTGATCATGGCTTGCCAATCGCCTCCTGCACACCGGCCAGCAGGCCCACACCGAACGCGGTAATCCGCATGTCGTCCGCGTTGACAAACGCCGACTGCTCCGCGCTCAGCGTCTCCATGCTCGTCGCACTCGCGGCCTTCACGTCGATCTCGCGGTCGGTCAGGGCCGGAGTAACGGCCGCCAGCGCCCGCTTGTGGGACCGGAGGAGTGTCCGCACGGCCTCCATCACCTTGGGCGGATACTTGTTCGGCGCTCCTGTGTTGATGGCGCTGCCGAATATGTGGCCGGCGCGGTGGCCGATGGCACGTGCGCGCGCAATGTCGTTCTGTTCCGCGGCGGTGTCATTGATGGTGTCGGGCATTGTGTGCGTGTTCCTTGGCGGGTGCGCAGTGGAGGCCGGCGGTGCCGGGCGGGGCTCGGGCTCCGCGTCCTCACATATGAAGCACACGCCGCAGCAGCGGTAAGAACAACCGCAACCGCGGTCAATTGTTCAGAACAACCTCGGCCCTGGTCCAATGTCCGTTGGCCGGTGTACTGCCAACGTGATCAATGATGCTTGCCTAGTTCTACGCCTTGGCACAGCCCCTGGAGATCAATATGAACGAGCGCGCCGCGACCACCGCTCCTGCCGACGCGCCGAAGCCGGTGCTGCTGCCGATAGACCACGTGTCGGCCAGCACTGGGCTCAGCGTGGCCACGATCAAGAACATGGAGGGGACAGGGCGATTCCCGCGCGCCGTGCGTGTGTTCGACGGCAAAGGAAAGCAGCGACTGTTGTTCGCCGCGCACGAGGTGCACGAATGGATCGCGGCACGGCTGGCCGAACGCAATCAGGACTGACGGCGCAACGCCATCTGCACGGCCTCTAGCGTCACATGGACGTTCCAGCGTGCCAGGATTTCAGCCCGATACCAGCGCGCCGCCGCCATCACCGACATGCCAGTGGGCGGCGGGCCGATGGCGTCAATGCGCTTGGGCACCGTGAGCGAGGGACCGGTCTTGCCGCGCCGCCGGGCCGAGCGGTCCCGTTCAGCGTCACGCGCGCATGCCTGGTGGTGCATGTCGAAGGCGTCGCGGATGACGTTCACCCGGTGTGCCGTCAACGGCTGCGGACCGAGCAGCATAGCGGCCACCACTGCGAGCAGCGCTTGCGGGTCCTCTACCGTGCCCGCGCCTTCGTCGCCGTGTTGCGGATGCGCGCGCCACGCCAGCACGGCACCGAGCCGGCCGGTGCGATGCTCCTGCACCACCTCGAGCACGGCAGCGGCAAGCACAGCGGGGTTCGCCATGCACGGGTCGGCCTCCACGAGACGCGCGTAGAGGTCGGCGCGGACTTCGAGATCGTCCTCGGTGATGGTGAATGTCTCGGTGGCAGGCACGCCGGTGTCTCCTGTGTCGCGCAGGCGTGAACCATATAGCCGAGGGGCGCGGCAATCTTCCGACCGTTTATCTCGACAGCAGCCACGATCTCCTTGTCGTTCTTGACCGGCGGCGGCGGCCACCCGGCGAACCCACCGCCGGGCCCTGGTGTCGCCGGGCCGCACCCGGCGCGGAGGACCTGGGAGGGCCTGGGAGGGCGGTGCGCCGGGTGGCCGGCCACCATCTGCCCGGCGGGGAGGCGGCGGGCCTGGTGGCCGGGCACGGGGCGGCGCGGCGGCGCTCGGCGCCGGGTGATCACCGCGGCCGGGGTGCTGCCCGTCCCGGCGCACGCCCGGCCGCGGTGCCCGATGCCGACGCCGCCACCACGCAACGCCGGCACGGTTCGACTCAGTTTGAATCGACTTGTTCCGGCTGCGCGGTCAGGCGGCTGCGTCACCATCGCGTCGGCGCGCACCAGCAACACGCGAGCGTGCACGAGCGCTTCCGCCGCCGCCAGTGCCCGCATCTCCCTCACGGCATCCGCAACGTGAGCAGCGCCGCTTCGAGCGGCGAGACGAACGTGTTGCCGCGCCCATCGTTCAGCACGCCGCGGTGATCCACGCGTAGCAGCACGGTGCGCTTGCGGTCGCTGGTGATGACGGCAACATACTCGCCGCCCTTCTCGTCGTGGCGGCCAGGCGCGAACAACCGGTATTCCCATCCGCACCTGCCGCGCGCCTGGTCCTCCAGCTTGACGCGCGCCGCAGCCGCGGCTTTGCGCGCCGCGTCGGTCGGCTCGGTGTGGCGATGGTGCGCGGCGCGTTCCAGCAACGTCCTCGAACGCGCCAATGTCTTCTGCGCGCGCTGCGACAGTTGGCGCGACTTGTTCCAAGCCGCTGTGCGCGCAGCGATGGGGTTCGGGTCGTAGCTCATGCGCCGGCTCCCTCAACCGTCGTGGGCGGTGGCGTGATTGCTGCGAGCCAGTCGGCGATGCTGACTGCCTCGTCCTCGAACGCCGCGACCGCTCGCGTCACCCGCTCCACGCGCGATTCTTCGACCGTGCGCAGGGCAATGCGCGCCTCGCTCGCCACGGGTGCGATGGACTCGGTGACGAACGTCGAGACAGCCGCGAGCACCTCGTCGGTGTTGCGCCGCGTGGCACGGTCCACGGTCTCGGTGACGAACGTCGCGACCGCGCCGAGGATTGCGTCGTCCTTTTGTGAGGTCACGGCTGCGCGTCCTTTTGGCGTTGAGTCAGATCAGCAACGCGTGCGGCCAGCCGGTCACCGTCTCGTGCATCGCGTGCCGCGTGGAGGAAGTTGAACCACTCGCGGCATGCGCTCGCGGCCCGTTGGAATGCCGCCGCCAGTTCGACGATCTTCGTGCTGACTGCCTGCTGCGCCTCGGGTTTCGTCAGGCCATGCGCGCCGAGAAGATCATCGGCCAGGTCCAGCAGCCGGCGCGTCTCGGCCGCGCCATTGCCGCGCGCCGCGTGCCAGAGGCGGCGCGCGTCGCGTGCCAGCAGCGCGGCAGCGGCCGCGGTAAATCCGTCGGCCTGCATTTCCAACTGCGTGCAGTAGTCGCGCAAGATCGCCGAGCGGCGCGCCACGTCGTGTGCCGGCGATGCGTTGAACCACGACAGCGCCGCGGCGCATTCTTCCGAGGTCAGCGGGCGGTCGTAGAGCCATTGCCGCAATTCACCACCGTCTACGCCGAGGTCAGCGAGGTCGAACAGCGCCGAGTCGATGTCGGTGACGTAGGGCCTCGCGCGCGCTGGCGGTGCTTCTGATGGTGCATACGCGCTCGGCAATGTGATCACCTTGGCGCCGCCGCTTTTTCCGCCGCTCATGCTGCGGTCCTCCGGAGCGTGGCGGGTTCGTCCTCTGCAGAGTTGAACAGGGTGAGCGAGAGGCTCCCGGTTGCCGGGTTCGTGCGCCAGCGCGCGGGTGGTGCCAGATGCAGCGTGACGGCGGGCTCCGCCACGGCGACGAAGGCATCCACCACCGGATCGCCACGCAGGGGCCAGCGTTCCATGTCGTCGAACGGAAGCGGAGGCGGCGTCTTGCGGGCAAGCGCGCCGCGGATGCGGGTCACGGCCGCGCGATACGTCGGCCGGTGGTGTTCCTCGCTGCTGAATACGAGGCTGCCGTGGCGTGCGACCTCAATTACGTGGACCAACTCGTGCAGCAAAAGCCGAAGCCATCCATCGGCATCAAGGCCGACGATGCGGAAGTCCTGCGGGTCCGGTGGCGGCGGCCACACACTGGCACGGTGCTTTCCCGCCCGGTCCAACGGCACGCCATCGCGTCCCGCGGCCGGCAGCAGCACGATCAGGTCCGCTGTGCAAAATCCTACCACGCGCGGGTGGAGCCATCCCGCGTTTGGAACTACTCGAATGTCCGGTGGCCGGGGCATGGTCACGCCGGCTGCGGAGAGGATGTAGGTGCTGAGCCCTTCTGCGATCCGCGTCTGTGCGCGCAATGCGTCGCGCTGATCAAAGGCGCATGGGAATTCGGGATGGGCGATGTCGCAGAGAATGTCCTTCTGTGCAGGTGTGAGATCGTCGTCATCAATAGGCGGTGCATTCGGCAACATGGTGCGTGCTCCTTCTCGTTGATCAGCGGCGCGGTGCGAACGACGTGCGGGGGGTCAGGTCTCCTGCTGGGACCTGCCCTCCGGCGCGGGCCGGCGTGGACCCACGGGGGATCAAGGTCTCCGTCTGCGACCTTGAGCCGGGCGCGTGCGACGCGGTGGCGGCGCGGACTGCCCGGACGTGTTCACGTATGGCGTTCGTTGTCACACCGCGCATGCCCGCAGCGAAACCTGCGCTGCGGCACGCTTGCACGACATACTGCAAGCACGCCGGAGCTTTGCCGACCGCGATCCGGAATTCGTCGTAGCGCCGGATGAAGCTCTCCACGCTCTCGCCGGGGAGACGAGGCGGCGCATCAGCGCCGGGCTCCGTGTGCCGGCGGATGATGTGCTCGGGCCGTGACGAACGACGATCCGCCGCGGAGGGTTCGCCGAGGAGATGCAGCGGGATGTCGCCGTGCATGCGGGCCTCCGTCAGTTCGGCCGAGCCGACGCATTGAGCCGCGGGTGGCGCGGACAGTCGGCGGCGGGATGGAGCAGGATGGCCGCTGCGATGGCGGCGGCCGTCGTGGGCATCGCGACGAACACTTCGGGGAGGAACGCGCGCACCACACCGTGGAAACGCTTCTGGCAGCAGGGACAGGTGATGTGCGCCGGTGCGGAGGGATAAGCCGGACTCGCGCGCTTGCTGCCGGACGGCGCGGCGGTGGTGGATGGCGTGGTCATGCGGCATACCGCGGCGCATCGTCCGCCTGGTCGCGCGTCCAAGCGGGCTGCTGTGGTGCCGCGTCGCTGCTGCTTGCGCTCCACGCAGCGGCGCCTTCCAAGCCCGTGCCTGCGGGCTCGGCCACGGCTTCTTCGCCCGATACGTCACGCGAGTAGGGCGACAAGCGCAACTCGCGCATCAGCGTCCGCAACTCGCGACCCGCCTTGGCATATTGCGCCGGCGTGATCTCAACGCCGGGCGGCGGCGAGTGCGCTTGCCGGACGTAGTCCGCGCAGATCGCGTAGCTCTCCAGCAGAATGACGTCCGCCGGGATCCAGTAGCCGGGGCGTGACCGCACGGCCTGGCGAAAGAACTCCCGCTGGCTGGCGGTGAAGAACGCTGGTGGTTGCAGCTCGTCCAGCACAGGACGTGGAGCGCCACGCCGCGGTGTCTTTGGCGTGTAGCTCATGCCGATGCCGCCGCGATTGCGGATGCCGAGAGTGATTGGTCAAGCAGCCTTTGTGCCTTCCCCCCGCCGGTTTGGGAGGCTGGGGCCGAATGTTCGGCGATGCCCCCCCGGCGTTCGTGGATCGCCCCCACCCCTGGTGAAACGATCCGCACGAGCCCAGGGCTTGGATCGCGTGACTGCTGACGCGCTGACGCGTTCATCCGACGCAGCGTGCGGCCATGACGCGACTCGTCGCGCAGCGCCGCGAGGATGCGGCTGCCGGCTTGCGGGCTGCTGCCGCGCGGCTGGACAGAACGCGCGCGCTGATCTGAGGAGCCACGCGCGTCCTGTCGTGCACCAGTGCAGCGCTCAACCGCACGGCACACGGTGTCGCGCGTCAGCGAAGCCAGAGCGCCGCGCGCGGCTGGCTCGCTGCTGTGCCGCTGATGTGATGGGTCGCCGAGGGGCATGCACACCGTCCGCGTGTGAGCGTGACGACGCGACGCGTTCTCGATCCCGGCCGCTGCGGACAACGGCAAACCGGATCGGCGCAGCACCGCGCCGTCACACCGAGCACGTCACGCGTCCGCGGGCACCAGGTCCATCGGCCAGGGCGCCGCGGCATCACGCGGAGGCACAACTGGCGGGTGCGGCGGGGTGTGCGCGGGTCAGGCGTCATCGCAGGCGTCATCATGCGGCGTCGCCCACGCGGCCATGACGCCTCAGCAAACCCATAGCCGGCGCGGGTTACAGGGCGGCAGGCGTCATAGGCGTCATCACCAGGTCGCATGCGGCGGCTCTCCATGCGCGCGTCACATGCGCGCCGGGTGTGTGCGCGCCGGCGCGCGTCATGCGCGGGCAATAGGTCTGGTGATGACGCCTATGACGCCTAACACCGGCAAACCGTTGTACGGCAACGGTTTGCTGGAGGCGTCATCACCTGCGGAGAATGACGCCTCGATGACGCCTTGACGCCTCGGCCACCGCGCCCGGCACCCAAGCCACCACCCCGGCACCCGGTTACTCCCGGCCTTCGTCCCAAGCGTCACCGGCGTCTGGCACCCCGCTGTTGAACAGGTCGTCGTCGCGCTCCGCGGCTTCCACCTCCCGCAACACCTCTTCGCGCAACCGAACGCCGGTGCGCTCACGATCATGGCCGCGCCTGGTCCTGATGCCCTTCTTCGACAAGAGGAACCCGAAGCGCTGCTTGGCCATCTGCACGACGCCGCCGTGCCACTGATTGAACGCGGAAAACAAGTAGCTACTCTTGGCTACCGCTTGCGGGTCCATCACGCAGCACTCGCGCAAGAACCGTCCGACCGGGTCCTGCTCGTCCGCCCAAGCCTCTGTCCGCAGCATCACGGCCGGCGGCGTGACCATCAGCCCTCCGGCACGCAAGCGTGCCGCGCACCGCTCCACCAGCATCCGCATGATGGCCTCCCGCTCTTCCAGCAGCTTGCCGACCAACAACGGGTCGATGCGTTCTTCCGGCACCCGGAAATCGAATGGCACAATGCGCATGCGCGCCAGCATGGCGACGTCAACATCCTTCGACTTCGGTGGCTTGTTCACCGCCATCACAAGAGAATGCGACGCGGGGAACGTATAGAAGTTCTCGCCCATGCCGCGCGCAGTCACATCCTCGCCGCCCGTGAGCCGCTTCACGCGCTCTTCATCCCACGTGGCGCCGCCCTTGGTCTCGGAAGCAATCATCAGCCGCTTACCGCGCAACGTAGCCAGCTCGGCCGGATGCGTTTCGTTCCTCCGCATCGTCAGCAACCCTTCCGGCATGACACCGGCATAGTCACCGAACAAGGCAGAGAGGACGCGCAATAGCGCGCTCTTCCCGTTGCGCCCGGTGCCGTAGAACAGCACCAGCAAATGCTCCAACTGCTCCCCGACCAGTGCCACGGCAAAAAAGTCCAGCACGTAGTCGATGAGGTCCTGCCGATCGAGCATGATCTCGCGCAGGAACGTGAGGAACAACGGGCACTCGCTACCAGCTATCGGCCCGGCGCCGCTGATCTTGGTCTGCAACGCGCCAGGATAATGAGGCACGCATGTGCCGGTCCGCAGATCGACAATGCCGGTCGGTGTGTTGAGCAGGTAGGGATCGGCGTCGAAGTCGCGCGGCACCGCCGTCACCTCCGGTCGCGCGCGCGTCATGCCACCGACCGCGCTCACCTGGTCGGCAGAGAGCAGGGCGCGTCGCCCGGGTCCTTCCATCTCGTTCTCTTCCACGAACGCCGCGAGGAAGTCCTGAATGGAACACGCATGGCCATTGCGTTCGTCTGCCGCCCACCGATCACCGGTCCACCGCATCCAGGTCTTCCACATCTGCACATGGCGCCAGGTGCCGCGGTTCTCCTCGACCCACTTCTTCATCAGGGTCTGTTGAGCCGCGTCATACTCAGGCTCGTCATCATTGGCCGCACGGGCGGGTCCGACACTCTCACCACCGGCGTTCTGCACCATCACTTGCATCTCTAGCGGCAGCACACCCAGTTCCGCCGCGGTGCGACCGATCTCCGCATTGCGGATTTCCTTCTCGCGTTGCGTCCGCTTCGGCATCGCCGCCAGCCGCCGCACGGCCTCCACCACTTCCGGCCGTTGTTCCCCACTGCTCTCCGACATTGATCTCGTCCTGGTTCGCGTTCCCCTGCTGTGTCAGCAGCGATGACCTCACCGCTGCCCTGTTTCGTCGCCCGCTGCTACGCCATGTCCGTGCCCTCCTCGCGCGCCTTGCCCATGCCCCATGCCCAGGCCAGCCGCCAGGCGGCAGCCGACACACCGTGCGCGGTCAACACCCGCTCCACCGCGGCGGCGGCCTCCGCATCGGTCACACGCGCGGCGATCACATACCGCGCGACTGACACTGCCAGGCCGTAGAGCGACCTCTTCTCGTCGAACGTCTCGGCATTCTTGTTCCGCTCAAACCGCCGGCACAGTCGGGCGATGCCCGCCCATGTGTCCGGGTCCAGCGGCGCCACGTGCTTCTTCCGCGACTGGCGCGGCTGCAATCGCTCGGCCAATGCCTCGTCTCCGTGTGCACCACGCGCGCGCAACCGCCGCGCGACCTCGATCTTGTATTCGCCGCGACCACGACCGACGCAGTGCCCGTGAAAGCAGTTGATGCCGCCGCCGATGGACCCGCGGCGAACCATGAACGCGGTGCCGTTGTCTGCGCGGCCGGTGTGCGTGCTGACGAAGGGGCACGTGCAATGAATGGCCTCCACGCCGCTGCGCCATCCGCGCGCCAGCACCAGCGCACGGAGGCCGAGCCACAGCGGGTCGTCCGGCGTGCCGCGCAACTCGTCGTCGTCACCTTCCATGTCCTCGGGCGCGAACGACGCGGCGTGCGGATGGTCCGCCGCGCGGAACGCATTGCCCCATCCTGCCTGGTAGACGACGACTTCGCGCTGCGGCGCTGCCTGCTGGGCCTCGGCGGCTCGCGCCCTCGTCTGCCTCAGCACCTCGTGCAGATCGACGCCCCACACACGCGCCAAGAGAACCGCATCAAAGCGTCGTTCCGGGAGCCACGTCTCCAAGCGCGTCGCAAAGCCACTAGGTCCGAGCGCAGCCTTGGTGTTGCGTCCGACCGGTAGCCGCACATAGCGCGTCACCGCGGACATGCCTGGGTCTTTGCCGTCCGCGGTGATGCCGGCATTGATCATCGCGGCGATCAACTGTTCTGCGGCTTCGCGCAGCCGAATGGGGTGCTCAAAGATATAGCCCCACTGCTGGTTACCAGGCGACGTAGTGAGGCAGAACGACGGCTCGCCCATGCGCGCGCGGATCATCGCGGCATCGACCTTCGAGAACACGTCATCGACTACGACGAGATGCTGCGACTCAAAGCGCGCTTTCGTCCGCCGCACGCGCGTCCGTCCACCGACCTCGTATTCCGGTGTGAACAGCGACACGCAGTAGTAGGCGTTCTCGTCCTCACGAAACGTGTGCAGCCGCGCGCCAGCACGAGACGCCGCCCACACATGCGGCGGCAAAGACGAGCCGCTGGGATCGTGGTGGAACGCAGTCACCAGCGCGTTCGGCCACGCGTCACCGAACACGCCGCGGAGGAACGCCTCGTTGCCCACCGCAAGATTGCCTTGGACCTGGTCGTCACGGGTGTGGTGGTGATCCTCAGGCACGGCCCGCCTCCCGGCTACTTCCCCGGCCGACGCTCTCCTGACTACGTGTTCCCCAATCGACCCGCGCGCTGCCCAAGGCGCGCGGGTCACTTGCCTGTGCTGTGATCATTCCACCCGCTCCAGCACCGACCCGGACGTGCGTTGGTTCCAAAACGCGTCGAGGTCGCGGCCCTCACCGATGCCGTAGAAGAACAGATCGCACGTCAGCCGCGCGCGCGTGATCGCGGTATAGAGCCAGCGCCGCCGGTGCAGATCGTCGTTACCGCCGCACCAGTTGCTGGCAATGACGGCGACATGATCGCGTTCACCGCCTTGCGCTTTGTGGCACGTGACCGCGAATCCGTATTCGCAGCCGAGCACGACCAGGCCGAGACGATTCCGCGACTCGCCATAGCCCCGAACATAGGAAGGGATCGCGCCGTATAGTCCGGCGAGGTGGCGTGGATTGAGCGCCAGCCCCGTGAACGACATCGGCGAACCGAGGGCGTGCGCGTCCACCAGTACTGCGTTCACCATGGGGTCGTAGCCGTGCACGTGGTCGATGACGAGAACGTCGCCGTTGGAAAAATGCTCGCTGTTCTTTGTCATCACCACGCGGTCACCGATGACCGGTAACCACGCGCGGCGTCCATGTGCGAGGCGGCACATCTTGTTGATATCGGCGCGAAGCCAGTTCACGTCGACCACCACGAACCCGTCCTCGGCAACGTGCATGTTCTGCAGTAGCCACGCGGCGTGTCCTGCCTGCTGATGGATCATCATGCCGTCGCGCCCATAGGGCCGCCCCCACGGCGATAAGCTCTTCCCCGCACGGACGCGCATTGCAGCACCCAAGACTCCGGACCCCTCGGCCTGCCGCATGATCTGAGTCAAACGGCCGTGCATGAGGGGCGGCAGAAACCAGTCCTCACTAACCCGCCCGTCGGGGTCCTTCTGGAACCCGTGGTTCTGCGCGTGGTCGCCGGTGTAGATCTTGGGGCAAACGGCCGTGCGCAGATCGTCGCGCATCCAGCTCGGCACCATCGTCGCTTCGTCTACCAGCATGAGCGTGGTGAGATTGAGCACCTGCGGGCTGAACGTGTAGTCCGGTGTCTCCATCTCTTCGATGAGATTGCACACTGCGCGATGCTGTTCTTGCTCCGTCGCCGTCATCCGGCCGTCAACACGCGCACGGACCGAGGTCTCCAACGCCTCGAGCTGCTGATGCCAGCGTGTGAGGTTGTCCAGCTCCTCGGGGGTGCGATTGAGGAAGGGTGAGTAGGCCACTGAGTGCAACGTGCGCGCGGGGATGCCGCGGCTGCGCATGACTTCCGCCGCGCGCCGGACCACGGCGCATCCGATGAACGTGTTTTCCTGATACTGTGGCTCTTCGCGCTTCTTCCGTTGCTCAAAGTAGCGGGCGAAGGAGAACGGGCGAAGTCCTGTCTCCGCAAGGAAAACCTTGGACGATGCGGTCTTGCCCGCGCCGGATGTCCCCGTGATAAGCGTCTCGTTTTCCCCTGCGTGGAAGCGCTGCAATGCGGGTTCGAGGAAGTTCGTGTGCTGGTGCGGCGTCAAGACGACGGTCACAACGCACCTCCACGAGGACCGGGACGCCATGCGCGTTCCAGCCGTTCGACGGCGGGGTCGCTGAACGGGTTCTCGTTGCGTGCAGCCGCAGTGTGGCTTGGCCATACCAGGCGAGGCGAGACACGCGCCGCGGCGAAAGGCGCGCCCATTCGCACCAGCGCTCGCGGCGCCACCACCACTGGCCGCACCGCCACCGGCACCGCCGGGGCGCTGGGAGGTCCTGCCACGCCCTCCGCCGCCGCCCCGGTGGTGACCTCCGGCCACAGGGCCGCCAGGCCCCCGGCACCGCCCCCGCGCGGCGCCACGGGCAACCGCGGCACCAGGCGCGCCAGGGCGCACAGGGCCTGCCCCACCACGCCACCGGCGGGGCCGGTGCGGCGGGCTTCGAACAACGCGCAGTAGCCGACGAATAAGTCGTCGAGCACCACGCCGGCCGACTCCACGCCGGACGCGGGGAACAACGGCGCGCCGGTCGCGACGGCCAGGCGCAGCCGTGTCGCCAGGTCGTGGAGCACACCCACGATGCGCGGATGCGCCGACCAATCGAAATCGCCGGTGCCGTTCAACGACTTAATGACGGCGCCGCGGAACGCGAGGAGGCTTTCCAAATCCGTCACGGCGCGACATCCGGCGGGGCGGCATCCGGCGGGTCGAGCAACAGCCGCCGCAGGCTCGGCACCTGAACCAATGTTCGTGCGCCGATCTTGGTGACCGCGATTTGCCGCGACTTGATCAACCTGTAGAGCGAGGTGCGACCGAGGCCGGAGAGCTTGCACGCCTCGCTCACGGACACCGCGATGGGTTCCATGCTCATGGCGCGCGTTCGAACAGCGACAGCCGCGGCGCCGTGACTGGCCGCGACGCGATCTCCTGCAGCGTCGGTCCAGGCGGCATCACCGGCTCGGCCGCCTGCATCGCCTGCACGGCGGCGAGAATCTGGTGCCGCCACCACCGCGGCGATGTCTTGCCGACGAACTTGGCGGGTGGCGGTAGCCGCCCCGACAACACGTGCCGGCGGACAGTCTCGGTGCTGATGGCCAACAGCATCGAGACTTCGTGCTTGGTGATCATCACAGGCGCATCGGGCGGCAGGGCAGCCAGCATCGGCCAGCGGCGACGTGCGTAGTCGGCTGATGCGCCGCGTTCGCGTGCGGGCGTGCCGCAGCAGGGGCACGCGGCGTGTCGGTTGCTGATGGTGTCGGGCATGCGCTCCGGCTCCATGGGAACCGGGGGGCGACAGGGACTGCTGGCAACAGCCACCCATGCGACAACCCCGGCGGGGTTGAACGATTGGGGCTGTCGGGTCATTCCTGTATCGTTGCCGCTGCGCCGAGTGCCAGTCGGAGCCGCGCCGCGCTCACGGCGCGGCTGTCACCAGCGCCGCGATGGCAACCGGCAAGCAACGCGCGATGGTAACGATGCGGCCGGCGGGCCTGTCAACGGCCACCACGCCACCGGTTGACCCCGCTCCGTAACGAGGGCCACCGTTCCGCCGCCGACGCCACAGAGGCCGCCGGTCACCGGGTGGTATGAAAAATACTTGTGGCCAATGGGGTGACGTGCCGGTGCCGGTGATGGCGGCACAGAAGGCGACGGCCGGGGGCAGCTGGCACCAACCCCCGGCCGTCTATCACCTCGCGCGGCTTGACCCGCCCGCGGCGCCTGCATCCATCATCACGCGCGACGGGTGCTGATGGCTACGGCAATGCGGCGGCGGCAGTCACGGCGAGGCACACCTCGGACCAGGCGTTCATGAGCACCCGCCGCCGTTCCAGCAGATCGGTGCGCGAGTATGCCTGCTCCACCGACGAGCCGATGGCGTGCGCCAGCGCCATCTCCGCGAGCTCGCGAGGCTGGCCGGTGTCGCCGCACCACGAGCGGAACGCGGTGCGGAAACCGTGCGGGGTGACGCGCGCGCCGTGCTCGTCGAGCCATCCCACTCCACCGGCGTCGATGGCGGCGGCGTGCATGACCAGCACCACCTTGAGCAACGACATGTCCGACAACGGTATGCCGGCGCGACGGCCCGGGAACACCAGCGCGCCGGGTTGACCACCGCCACGCGGCAGCACGTCACGCAGCACCGCCATGGCGGCATCGTTCAACGGCACGCGGTGCGGGCGTCCCGTCTTCATGCGGCGCGCCGGCACGGTCCACACCGCATCGGCCATGTCGATCTCGTCCCACGTGGCGCCGCGGGCCTCGCCCGACCGACATGCAGTGGCGATCACGAATGCCAGGGCGCGCGCCGACATGCCGGGCAGCGTGCCGAGCACCGCCATGAACGCGGGCACCTGCTGCCACGGCAGCGCGGGGTGATGCCGGGTGGTGTGCACCGCGGACGGCCTGGCGAGCAGCGGCCGCAGCCCGCCCGCCCAGGCCGCGGGGTTAGGGCCATGCCGCCAGCCCGCCGCGGTCGCCCATTCCAGCGCGCGTTCAATGCGTGACCGGAGTTTGCCCGCGAGCACCGGCGTGCGGGTCCAGATGGGGGACAGCACGGCGCGCACGTCCTCCAGCGTGATCGTCGCCACCGGGCGCGCCATCAGCCGCGCGGCGTGGTGTGCGAGGCTGGTGCGGAACACCGTGGCGGTCTTGGGGTTCTTCCAGCCCGGCGCATGCGCCGCCAGGTATCCCTCCACCGCCTCGGTCAGCGTCCTCGCCGCCGCGGCCTGGGTGGCCTCGCGTGCGGCGCGCCGGGCCTCCAGCGGGTCGGTGCCGGCACGGGCCTGCTCGTAGGCCAGCGCGGCGCGTTCGCGCGCCAGGGCCAGAGTCACCTCGGGATAGGAACCATGACCCAGCTCGCGGTCGCGGCCGGCGATGCGCAGCCGCTGCACCCACAGCCGGTTGCCGGTGGCGCGCACGAGCAAGCACAGCCCGTCGCCGCGGCCGTCACGGTGGCGGCCTGGTGGTGCGGTGCGCACTTTGATGTCGGTGAGCATCGAGTCGGTGTCTCCTGTTTCGGAGCCGCCCGCAACCCTCCCAGTCCCCCGCCAGACGGGGGACAAGTCCCCCCTTTCCTGGCGGCTGAACGTGAACGGCCATGAACGGCCGCGGCCGGTGTGCCGCAGGAAACCTCGATAGATCAACGATGTAGGTGAACAGGGGTGACCGGGGGTGAACGCCGGTGAACGGCGAAAAGACGGTGGTGGTGTCCCCGGCGAGATTCGAACTCACGGCCCCAGGATTAGGAATACAAGACCGGATCGGTTGCAGTGGTCGCGCTGGGGTCGTTGAGGTTCGCATAGGGCAGGATATAGGCCACATAGCGGCTGGTAGGAACCTTCGGGGTCCGCAAAGGTCTTGCAAGGACTGCTTACTGGCGTGCTTACTGTGGCGGCCAGTAAGCAGCACGCGAAGGCGCCTCAGCATGGACCAGCCTCAGAAATCCCCCGTCCGTATTCGCCTCAGCGACGCCAAGGCGGCAAGCGCGGAGCCCGATCCCGCGAAGGTCGCGAAGGGCAATGACACGTTCGTATGGGATGACGCCCGGCCAGGCTTCGGGCTGAAGATCACCGCAGCCGGCGGCCGTTCCTGGGTTTTCCAGTATCGGACGCGCGACGACGCCAAGCAGACCCGCCGCATGACGCTCGGAACGGCCGGGAAAGGGGGCGGCGCCATCAGCGCCAGCCGAGCCCGCGACCTTGCTGAGCAGGCTTCGACCCGCGTGAAGGCTGGGCATGATCCCCAGGCCGACAAGATCGCGAAGCGGAACGCCGCGACGGTGGGCGAATTGCTGGACCTCTGGCTGGCCCATCAGCGCCGCCGGGTGGTGCTGGGCGACCTCTCGGAGAGCACCCGCGCGGACTACGAGACGCGCAGCAGCGGCCACCTTCGCCCCGCCTTCGGCGCACTCAAGCCGACAGACCTCACGCGCCAGCGCATCGACGCATGGCGTCGTGCGCGCCTCGACACCGCGGCCACGGCCGCCGAGGGCGCGGCCCGCGCCGCCGAGCAGGCGGAGGATGCCCCGCCCAGCAAGGGGCGCCGCAAGTCGAAGGCCGCGCCGCGCATCCTCGGCCAGGAAGGCGTGAAGGCGGTGCTGCGCGTCCTGTCGGCGTTCTGCGGCTGGGCGGTGGATCAGGGCCACATGGCGGCGAACCCTGCCCTGGGGATGGGGCAATTCGCCACGGCGCGGCGCGAAGTCTTCCTGTCGCCGGCCGCTATCACCGCCACCGGCGCCAGCATCGCGCGGTCGGAGGCGAACCCTGTCAGCCTCGCGGCGCTGCGCGCCATCGCCCTGTCGGGCATGCGGCGCGGCGAAGTGCTCGCGCTGCGGTGGGAGCATGTGGATATCGACGCCCGGATGATCGAACTCGCCCAGCACAAGACCAGCCGCAAGACAGGCCGGCGGCTGGTGCCGATCACGCCTGCGCTCGCCGCCGTGCTGGAGGACGCGAAGGGGTGGCGCCGTCGCGGCTGCCCCTATGTCTTCCCCGCCCAGGCTGACAAGGCGATGGCGGCGGTGAAGGGCGGCCAGCCGGTATCCGCGAAGGCCATGTCCGGCCACCTGTCGCCCACCGCTCTGCGGCGCGCATGGGCGAAGGTGCGGGTCGGTGCGGGCGTCGGTGCCGTGCGGCTTCACGACCTTCGCCACACGGCCGCATCGGTCGGCGCCGCCGAAGGGCTGTCCTTGCCGCAGATCGGCAAAGTGCTGGGCCACACCAGCGCGCAGACGACCGCTCGCTACGCGCACATGATGACGGAGGTTGCTGTCCTGGCCGCGGCGAAGATCGCCGCACCGATCGCCGCCCTGCTCGATGCGGGCGCCAGCGCCGCCGGACAGGATGCGGCGAAGGTGGCGGCGTTTCCCCCGGCCGGCACACCGCGGAAGGCATCGACGCGGAAGACCGCATGAGCGACGCGTCACGCGGCAAGGGGGTTTTGGTGGTTATGGGGGTTTTGGTGATAGGTGGAGAGGAAGAAAAAGCCTCAGACGCGCGCACGAATGCGCGGGTAGGTAGCCTCAGTGAGGGGCATCTAAACCCGGATATAGGACAGTATTTCTGACCTATAGGCACATACCACCGTTTGATACACTTCCCCCCGTTTCCCTGCCCCTACGGTGCGCTCTATCTCCCTTCACCAAAACCACCAGAACCACCAAAACACCTAGACGGGCCTGCACTCCCGCCCACCCATCTTCCTCTACCAGCCCCCAAAACCACCAGAACCACCAAAACCCATGACGCGGCACCGTCGAGGATGGGCCACACCCCATCGCATCGATCGCGGCAGTGGGGCGCTGTTCTCATGCCGCCTCCGGTCCATCGGCGGCTGGCGCCGCCTCCCATAGCCGCGGGTTCACCAGGTAGTCGCCGCGCGGTCGCCCGCCGCGCTCCGTGATGGGCGCCGGCTTTGGGATCAGGACATCTTCCTCCAGCAGAACCGCCACCGCCGCCTTCACGTCATCGGCGGTGCTAAGCCCCGGCAGCCGAGCCGAATTGCGGACAGTCCGCACGTTGATCTCCGCTGGGCGCGTGCGGATGATCTCGCGCAGCAGCGTCCGCGCCGCCCGCTGCGCGGGCGTGAGTGCGGCGTCGCCGAAGACCCGCTCGGCCATCGGGAGGAAGTATTCCTCCATTAGCAGGATGGCCGCGCGCATCGCCTCGGCCGACACGACCGATGGCGGCGGCGGAACGCCGATCACGGCATCCCTGCCGCACCACCACAGGTGCTCGATCACGAGAGCCAGGCGAACGGCGTTGCCTCGCGCCTTGCCCAGCACGCCAATCATCGGCCCGCCGACCTGCCGCTCCCGTTGCTGCCACTCCCGGCCAGCCGCCTCGAGCAGCACGGCTGCGGCATCGTCGAGGGGCGTCACCTGAGGCTGCATTCCGCCTTCCCCGTCAGGCTCCATCTCCAGGCCAGCAAGGCGCTGCAGCGCCGCGGCGACGCGTTCCGCGCTCGCCGCCACCTTCGGTCGCCCGAATGGCTTGCCGTCCTCCGGCCAGAACCAGAGAAAGCGCGTGGGCAGGCCATCGTCGGCACCGCTGGTGACAACGCGCAGCCGATCGGGCTGGATCGACCCCAGCAGCGCCACCCCGAAGCGCGGCACATGGATGGGGTCTGGGTTCTTCACCCGATCCACCGTCAGCGATCCGGCGCTCCATGCCTCCAGCCAGGCCGCGCGATCCCCGCCGCCGGCGCCGCCAGAGTAGCGGTCGAAACTGCCGAGGAAGCCGGCAAGTTCGTCGCGATACACCACCACGCCTTTGGGGTTGTCCCGCAGGAGATGGGCGACCTTCTCGGTCGTCACGTCGCCCGTCCTGAGGCGTTGAAGCGACGGCGCCGGCGGATCGTCCGCTGCCGCCGGTTTGGGCGGCGGATCTTCGCCCGCCTTGACCGCCCGGGCCACAGCCTGCTCCCATTCCGCGCGCTTTTGCTTCGCCTGCGCGACCTTCGCCTCCCACTCGCGCATCGCCTCGGGATGCCCAGCCCCCAGCGCGCGCTCGACGCGCGCGAGCGGCGTGCCCGCAATCACCTTCATGCCAGGCGACTTTCCGGCCGAAGGATTGCCCACGGCGGCGCACCACAGGAACGGCGGTTCTGCCCAGCCCTCCCACACCCGCGCCCACCGCGCGTTGCCGATCGCCGCAGACGCGACTGCGAACAGGGCCGCGGCCACATAGTCCGGCGGCGCGTTCGCACCCTCCGCGCCGTCCTGGATGATCTTCGCCCACCACGCGCCCAAGGCGGCGATCGGCAGCGCAGGGGCGGCACGGCGCGTCTCATCGAGTAGAGCGAGCGACGGCGCCGGCCATCCATCCGCATTGCTGGGCGAGAACAGCCCCGGAGGCACGTCAGGGGGCGCCTGCGCGTCCGTCCTCTCCCACATGCGGGCGAACGCCCTGGCGTCGCCAGCGTGCCGCCGCACGCCTTCGCTGGGGTGCGATGCCAGCGCCCCCCGCGTTTCCTCCGCGGTGAAGCCACGCGCCTTCATCATCGCCGCGAGGCTCATGGCAACGCCCGAACCGCTGGCGTCGGTCAGCCCTGTCACGTCGCCACCCCATCGCGCCGCCAAGCGAGGATCGCCGTCGAGCGCGGCTTGCACCTTGCTCGTGAGCGCGTCCGGCACAGCCGGGACGGGCTGGGCAGCCGGCGGTGGTGCAACGGCCGCGGTCGCCGGTGGCTGGGCGGCGCATGGCGCGACTTTGGCGGGCGCCTCCGGCGCGAAGCCTCCCGCGCTGGGCGTCGGCTCCCGCTGCGGCGAGGGTTGCTGGGCAGGGCGAGGCGCCGCGATCAGGGACGGTTCGACGGACTTCCCATCGAATTCGGGCCCAAGCACCTGGATCAGATGCATCAGCGTGTGCAGCGGCACGCAGCGCACGGGCAGCGGTGCGCCGTTCGGCGCCACGAAGGCGTCGTCTGTCACCGCGAAGTAGCGATTGGAGACATGGAGTTCGATGGCTGGCGGGTGCCCGCCGCTACCGCTGGCGCGCTTCCATGTCCTGCCGTGCTGATTGCCCATCGCCTGCCGCACCGCGGCCAGGTCGGCGTTGCGGACGAGGAAATAGACCTTCACGCCCGTCCCGCTGGGCGAGCCCTCGCAATAGGACTTGAGGAGACCCAGCACCATCAGAGCCCAATCCGCCAGCGTCTCTGTCGCGGGATCGCGGCACGCATCCAAATCGACACCGGCCAGCGAGAAGCCGTCGCCAAGGTCGCCCAACTGGGCGCCGACGCCGCCTTCGGCACCGGTGGCGATGCCGTTGCGCTGCGCGGCGTCCTCGGCTTCGCGACGCGTGCCCCAGGTCGCCGGGTCATTCGCCTTTGCAGGGCCACCTTGCGGCGAGAAGGGAACCTTCGTCCGCTTCCCGTTGCGATCCACGAGCCGCCACACGACCCATCGGCGCGCGTCCCTCAGGTCATCCAACGACGCCGCCGCGCACGTCGCGCGCTGATCCTGCGCGGCGCTCACGAGTTGGGCTCCCCGTGCGGGCCAGCGAGGATGTAGCGCAAGACGCGTTCGTTCTCGTTGATGGGCTCAAGCAGCGCATCGAGCGTCGCGCGCTCGTATTCGTCGATTGTCGCCTGCTTCTCGATGCGCCGCAGGAAGCGAAACGCCTTCCCCCAGGGCGACAGGTGCCGATAGCGCAGGCGCGCACCGGCGCGCATCGCGCGCCGCGCGTCCTCTTGGTGCTTCAGATCGTCGGGCATGACGTGCCCCTCCAGATGGATGGGGCGCGGGATGATGCTGGCGCCAGCCGATGGCGGCGGGTATGGTGTCCTTGCAACTTGACCACCACACCGACCTTCACCGACCCGGCCAGGATGATCCTGCGCCGGGTTGCGTTTTTCAGGCGGCCCGCTGCGCGAGTGCGTGCAGGGCATGGGCCGGGATCAGGCGACGACGGCCCAACTTCACGCTCGGGATCGTCCCTTCGCGCAGCATGCGAAGGGCGAGGCTGCGGCCGATACGCAGCCGGGCGCGCGCCTCGGCAATGGTGAGAAATTCGGGTGCGGCGGGAGCCGCGTCCACGGTGCTGTTCTGCGACATCTCAGATTGTCCCTAACGAGCCTCGGCGGGATGCCTCGGCTCGCGTCGGATTATGAAAGGTCGGCAGGCTGTCAGGATCGCCCCGGAATCATGCGCAACGCCTACAGCGGAGCGCGCTATCCGTTGCTGGGCGTGGCGTTCAGCGCGGCGAGCGTGATGAAAAAAAGCTCAAAGCGTCGCCGTGCAGCCCCAGCTTCTCGCGTAGCCGCGCGACTGCGCTCCAGTGCCCGAAAGTGCTTCACGATCCATGGCACAGGCGCGGTGCGGCGCGCAGTCCGGAGTGCTGCATCCAGTCTGCGGAGTTCTCCAAGGCGGGCGGCCGGAGTGCCCAGGCGGGGAGCGTCGATCATCGGCGCGTCTTCGGGGTGAGGCTTGCGTGGCGCGTCGATCGCGCGACCGCCTTGCTGGATCGCCTTCGCAAGTTCTGCGGCAATGCGCTTCAAGGCGCCGCGTCGAAGCGAGGCTTCCGTTGCCCACAGCCGGACGACGGGGCGCAGATGCGCCGCTGCCAGTTCGCTCGCCTTCGCCTCGCGGTTCACGACCTGCGAGTGCAGGTGGGCCAAGCGCAGCTTCCGCGCTTCTGCCTCAGCCGCGGCGAGCAACGTCGGATCGGGCTTCCAAGCCATGCCCGGGCGCGTCGGTCGCATCAGCCCCAGGGCGCGCGGAAAGTGACGCGCGAGGAATGCCACATAGGCCCCCGTCTGGCGCGGCATGATGCCGCCATTGTCCGGTGCGTGGCCCAGGTTCCGGATCGCATAGCTCGCACGCTCATTCGCGGCTTTCGCGGCCTTCACCGCCTCGGCGTCACCGCGCTTCCGCGCGTCAGAGAGATCAGCGAGGGCCTGCGCCTTCGCCGCCTCCAGCGCTTCGCGCTGTGCCTTGTCGTCCATCGAACTGCCGCAGCCTTCCACCGACCAGCGCAATTCTACACGGCCCCGGAAAGTCAGCGCGAGCGGTGAATTTTCGACGGGGGTTCGTCAGACAGAATTGCGCACCCGGTTGGAGGCCCCGGGGAGGGGGTGCCTGGGGGATGGGCGTGACGCATTCAGCGGGGCAGCACCAAGCCACTGGCGATACGAATGGCGGCTGTGCCCAGATGCACAGCACGATGGGCAAAGACGCAATCTGGAATTGGACCGCGCTCGGGTTGCTGGCGGTGCTGACCATTCTTTGGATGGCGCATGACGATGCCTTTGCGCGCTTCGTCGGTGCAGTAGGGGTGGCATTTGGGGCCGTCTTCACGTTAGCCGCGCCGGCCATGATCGCCCTCGGCTTCCATGAGCGCGCGAAAGGGAAGCCGCCTGCGATGCGAAGCACGACCAGCGAGATTGTCGTAATGGGGCTGATCGGCGGTGCCGCCGCAGCATTTTCGCTGCTGCTTGTCGGCGGCTTCGCCTACCTGGTGGTCGTATTGCTGTTTGGGGGCGGCTTCTCGGCCTGGCCTGACTGCGGCCCCGGCGTCCCGGGGCGCCATTGCTGACGCGTGAGCGGAGCGGCACAGGCGCGCTACGCGCCTCGCAAAAATAAATCTGAGGCCTCCCGCGCCCGACAACGCCCGGCAGGGATGCCACGGACCCGGCCACATTCCGTCGCTCTTTTGGGTGCTGTCCGCAATGTCGCGCATCGTCCGGAACGCCGATCGGGAACCTCGTCGTCGTCACGTTGACGCGCGCCCGCCACGCATCCGAGGGTGCCCGTGCAGAGGCAGCGCGCCGCCTACGCCGTTGGCCTGACCGATCCGCGTCACCGCTACCGGCCACCACGCCACCCCGGAGGACCGATCACGATGGACACCACCAACCAGGGCGCAGGCGGCGCGCGCGGCAAGGGCGAGCGCCTGGCCGGCGCCGACGCCACGACGTTCTGGCGCGCCTGCGCCGCGCTGCGGGCCGGCGAGATCGCCGCCGGCATCGCGCCGCTGCTGACGCTCGCATGGGCCGCCTCGCCCATCGTGCGCGCCCGCGTGCGGGCCGTGCTGGCCGACTATGGCGTGGCCGTCCGCGACCACGCTGCGCCGATCGGTGGCGCGGCGTGAAGATCCACACCCAGGAGGAGGTCGCCGCGATCCTCCGCAGGAGCGTCGCGACGGTCTACCGGCTTCGCCTGGCGCGCGCGCTCGCGTCGATCCCGGGCCGGCCGGTGACGATCACAGACGCCGCGCTTCAAGCCTACATTGCGAGGGCGAGCGCAGCGCCGGCCGATCAAGCGGCGGCAAGCGCCACCGATCCCGACACGGGCCAAGGCGCCTTCATGCAGGGCTGCGACCTGGCGCGCCGCGTGGCCGCGCGAAAGCCCGACGTGCCCGCCGAGCAGCGCGGGCGGTTGCTTGGCAGGATCGCGGCGAAGGCCGGCAAGGGTGCACGCTGAGTGCCTGGCGTCGCCGCCGGCGCCACGCCGCGCCGCGGCGCCCGTCAGAACAGCGCCGGCCCGCGCCATCGCTTCGGCCTGGGTCTCCGCTGGCGAGGCGCGGGCGTAGGCGGATCGTCGCTCTCGGCGCCGTCCTCACCCTGCGCCGGCCGCACGTCCTGCGCGGGGATTGATGTCGGACCGACCATGAGTGCGCCGCCGAAGAATGTCAGGCGCAGCGCCATTGGTAGGCGCGTCCGCAGAATGTCGCGCAACACGCTCGCGGTCACCGCCACATGCGCCGCCCATGTCCCTTCGGCTGGAACATCGCGCGCCGGAGCACCCTCATAGCCGCGCGAGACCCGCAGCGTTCCGGGCGTGCCGCCGGGTTCAACGACGATGCTCCCGCGGGGCGGCTTCCGCGAAGGTGGGTAGTCGGCGCTCAGGGCGTGCCGGACGGCGGCCGCAAGGGTCGTGCGGCGCACGGTGGCATCATCTGCTGCCTTCACGCCTGCGCCCCTCCTGCGCGTCAGGCGGGCGCTCGGGTGCGACGTGCCCACCGCACCAGGGGATAGCCCAGGGCGCACCAGAGCAGCGTCGCGGCGACCGTGGCGCCAATCATGCGCGGCGACCACGGATGCCAGCCCATCATGCCCAGACGGATCGCGGCAACGGCTGCGGCTGCGAGCAGCCCGAACAACATGGCGCGCCAGAATGTGGGCACCCTCCACAGCACCACCGCCACCGCGATCCAGATTTCCGGGCTCATCGACGTCCCGATGATCTGCCCAGCAAGAGCCGCCAGCGCGTCATCCATGGTCCAGCCCCTCCCGATCTTGTGAGAGAGAATGGCGCGCTCGCGCGGCAGCGTGAAGCGCACACACGGGGGCGGTTGCTCCCGGGTCGCGACTGCTTACCGCGCTGCTTACTGGCGCTGGCAGGCGGGTGAGGGTTTCTGCGCGGATCGGGCTGAAAGCCACGGAAAACGTGGTGTCCCCGGGCAGATTCGAACTGCCGGCCCCAGGATTAGGAATCCTGTGCTCTATCCTGCTGAGCTACGGGGACCCACCACCATCGGCGACCATACCACGCCGTCACCGCCGCCGGAACCGCTCCACCGCGCCCACCAGCGCCGTCCGCACGCCGGGCTCGAGCGCCGAATGCCCCGCATCCGGTACCACGGTCAGCCGCGCCCCGGGCCAGGCCGCCGCCAGTTCGAACGCCGTCTCCGGCGGGCAGACCATGTCGTAGCGCCCCTGCACGATCTCCGCCTGGATGCCGGCCAGCCGGCCGATCCGGCCCAGCAGCCCTTCCTCGGGCAGGAACAGGTCATGCGCGAAATAATGCGCCTCGATCCGCGCCAGGCCCAGCGCCGTGCGATCCTGCGCGAAGGACGCCACGGTCTCGGGCGAGGGCAGCAGGGTCGAGCACGACCCCTCATACTGGCTCCAGGCCCGCGCCGCCGGCAGGTGCACGGCCGGGTCCGGGTCGCACAGCCGCCTGAGGTAGGCGCCGAGCAGGTCATCGCGCTCGGCCGCCGGCACATGCTCGGCGAAGGCCGCCCAGGCATCGGGGAAGACGCGCCGCAGGCCGGTCAGGAACCACTCCACCTCGGCCCTGCGCCCCAGGAAGACCCCGCGCAGCACGCAGCCCGTCACGCGTTCGGGGTGTTCCTGCGCGTAGGCCAAAGCGAGCGTCGACCCCCAGGACCCGCCGAACAGCAGCCAGCGGTCGATGCCGAGGAAGCGGCGCAGCGTCTCGATGTCTGCCACCAGGTGCGGCGTGGTGTTGTCGCGCAATTCGCCCAGCGGGCGCGACCGCCCCGCCCCGCGCTGGTCGAAGATGACCACGCGCCAATGCCCCGGGTCGAAGAAGCGCCGATGCACCGCCCCCGCCCCCGCGCCGGGCCCGCCATGCAGGAACAGCACCGGCTGGCCGCGCGGATTGCCGACCTGCTCCCAATACATGACATGCCCGCCGGTCAGCGGCAGCAGGCCGGTCTCGAAGGGCGCGATATCGGGGAACAGGTCGCCGCGGGGCATGGCGCGAACATGTGCCCAACCGGGCGTGGCTTCGCAATGGTCCGTGACGCGCATCGCGGCGATTCCGGCGCGGCGAATTCTGCGCTATGATGACCCCTCCATGGCAGAGACGCCGTCCACCTCCTCCCGACCCGCCGCCGACGGGCATGTCGCCTGCGGCGTGTGCGGGCGCGACAGCCGGCAGCCGCCGTTCCGCCCGCCGCCGCCCGAACAGGCGCCGGACCTCGATTTGCGGCCGGGCGAACCGGTTCGGTCGACCATGTCGCGCTGGCTCCAGCAATGCCCGCATTGCGGCTATGCCGCGCCGTCCATCGCGCGGGCGCATCCGGCGGCCGCAGCGGCGGTCTCGGCCGCGCCGTTCCGCGCGCTGATCGCCGATGGCTCCCACCCGCCGCTGGCGCGGCGCTTCATGGCCTGGGCGCATGTGCTGGAGGAAACCGGTGCGCTGCATGCTGCGGCCGAGGCCACGCTGCACGCCGCCTGGGTGGCCGATGATGGCGGCCGGGCCGACCTCGCCGCCGCCTGGCGGCAGGAAGCGGTGGCACTGTGGCGCTCGGGCCCGCCGCTCGATGCCGAGCAGACCGTGCGCGTGGTCGATGCGCTGCGCCGGGCGGAGGCCTGGGAGGATGCGGAGGCGACCGCCGCCGAACTCGCCCAACTCTCGCCGCCCGAGGCGGTGGGGCACGTCATCGCGCTGGAGCGCCGGCTGGTCGCCGCGCAGGATTCCGGGCGGCACACGGTCGCGACCGCGCTGCCGCCGCCGGCGCGCCGCCCGCATGCGACGCATCAGCGCCGTGACATCGCCGGCGGCGGGTTCATCGCCTGGGTGCGGCGGCTGCTCGGTCGCTGACGGGTCGGGCGGGGCTTGCGCTAAGTCGTCGGTCCGGTTAGCGTTATAATATAACATTCAGGGATTGCCCCACCGTGAACCGCCGTTCCCTGCTGGCCCTGCCCGGCCTTCTGCTGGCCGGGCGGGCCGCGGCCCAGGCGCCTGGGCCGCTCGCCGTCGTCGCCTCCTTCTCGATCCTTGGCGACATGACCGCGCGCATCGGCGGCGACCGCATCGCGCTGCGCGTCATCGCCGGGCCGGACGTCGACGCGCACGGGTTCCAGCCGCGGCCTTCCGATGTCGCGGCACTCCGCAATGCGCGTGTCGTCATCCGCAACGGCCTCGGCTTCGACGGCTGGATGGATCGGCTGGTGCGCTCCGCCGGCTTCCGCGGCCCGTTGGTCACGGCGACCGAGGGCATCACGCCGCGCGCGATGGCGGCCCATTCCCACGGCCACGACCATGGCGGTGCCGGGCGGCGGCAGTCCCACAGCGTCGGTCCGCGAACCGTGCCGGACCCGCATGCCTGGCAGGACCTGCGCCTGGGCCAGGGCTATGTGCGGACCATCGCCGCCGGGCTGATCGCCGCCGACCCGGCGAACGAGGCGACCTACCGCGCCAATGCCGATGCCTTCGCCGCGCGCCTCGCGACGCTGGATGGCTGGGTCCGCAGCCAGGTCGCGAGCGTTCCCGAGGCGCGGCGCAAGGTTGTCACCAGCCATGACGCCTTCGGCTATTTCGGCGCCGCCTATGGCATCGAGTTCCTGGCGCCGCAGGGCGTCTCGACGGAAGCCGAGCCCTCCGCCGCCGAGGTCGCGCGGCTGATCCGCCAGATCCGCGACCAGCGCATCACCGCCCTGTTCATGGAGAACATGGCCAACCCCGCGACGTTGCGCCGCGTCGCCGCAGAAGCCGGTGTCGCAGTTGGCGGCCGGCTGTTTGCCGACGCGCTGTCCGGCCCGACCGGCCCGGCGCCGGACTACGAGGCGATGTTCCGCCACAATGTCGGCCTGCTGGTTCCCGCGATGCGCGGCGGTGCGGCGTGAGACGCGCGCTGCTGGCGGCGGCGCTGGCCATCGCCGCGCTGCCCGCCGCCGCGCAGGAGGTCCGCTTCCCGCAATTCAACGCCGAGATCGACATGAGCATGATCGGCGTCGGCACCACCCGCGCCTCCGACCCCGCGCGCCGCGGCGCCAGCGTCTTCCTGTTCGGCGAGGTCGCGATGGGCCTGTCGCTGACCGAGAATTTTTCGCTGCAAGGCGTGCTCGCCACCGAGCCGATCGGCGAGGGCGATTCCACCGGCGGCTTCCCGCAGGACGGACTGATCGGCTTCCGCCGCCAGGCGCTGTTCCTCGAACAGCTCTATGCGGAGTGGAAGCCGGACCAGGCGCTGACGCTGCAGGGCGGCATCCTGGTGGCACCCTTCGGACGTGGCTACCACGACTTCCCCGGCATCCTCGCCAGCGTGCGCGCGCATGAGGTGTACCTGGTGGACCAGTCGCTCGGCGGTGCGGGCACCTGGACCTATGTGGACGATCCGCGCTTCGGCACGCATGACGTCTCGGCGGCGGTCTTCACGCTGGACCGCAGCTTCCTCACCGGCACCTACATCACGCCGCGGCGCTGCTGCAACGAACGCTACGAACGCTACAACCGCAACACGGTGGCGCAGGGCGGGCCGGGCAATAACGGCACCTTCAACAACTTCGCGGTCGCGCTGGATGGCGACCGGATCCCGTTCCTGCCCGGCTTCTCCTACCATCTGGCCGTCATCTCGATGGCACCGGGTTCCGACGGCACGGCGCGCGAATGGGGCTACGCCGGGGGCGTCCGCTACGAACACCGCTGGAACGCCGACCAGGCGACGCTGCTGTTTGCCGAGGGCGTGCAGTTCCGCAACGCCGGCGGCCGCCCGCGCGCGGAAGTCGAGACGCTCTCGACCGATCCCGACACCGGCGAGGAGATCGCCGGCACCACCGACACCACGGTGAGCGAGCGGCTGACCTTCACCACGCTCGGCATCCAGCACCGCATCGGTCGGTGGCGCGGCACGGTGGCCTGGCAGCAGCTGCGCCAGAAGCGCAGCCTGGACCCCGTGCCGGGGCAGGACTGGTTCGAAGGCTCGATCGGCCGCGAACTGGGGGCCGACTTCAGCCTCGATGTCGGCTACCAGTATGCGCGGTATGTCGACGAGGAGACCGGCGGGCGCGGCACCTCGCATTCCGTGCTGGCGCGGCTGCGCTACACGGGCGGCCTCTGATCCATGGCAGTCTGCGGCCGATGACGCCGCAGACCCCGCCGCATTGGCTGCACCCCGGTTCCGTCGCGCGCGCCCGCGAGGCGCAGGCCGAGATGGCCGCGCGCATCGTGGCGCACGACGACCCGCCGGTGCGCGCGATGCGCCTCGGCGCCGCGGACGTGTCGAACACGCGCTTCGACCCGCAGCGGCGCGTGCACGCCGCGCTGGTCGTGCTGGATGCGGCGCGTTCCGTGGTAGCGCAGGCCAGCGAGAGCCGCGTCGCGGACTTCCCCTATGTGCCGGGATACCTCGGCTTCCGCGAGGTGCCCGCGCTGGTCGCGGCCTGGGCGCGGCTGCATCCCAAGCCGGACCTGTTGCTGGTGGACGGGCAGGGGCTGGCGCATCCGCGCGGGCTTGGCCTGGCCTGCCACCTGGGGCTGGTGCTGGATGTGCCGACCATCGGCGTGGCGAAGTCGCTGCTGGTGGGCACGGCCGAACCCGGACCCGCGGCAGGCGATGCCGCGCCCATCCTGTGGAAGGGCGCGCGGATCGGCATGGCGTTGCGGACGCGGCGCGGCGCGCTGCCGCTGTTCGTCTCGGTGGGCCATCGCGTCTCGCTGGATACCGCGGTGGGCATCGTGCGTGCCGCCTGCGACGGGCGTCGCCTGCCCGTGCCGATCCGCGCCGCGCACGAAGCGGCGAATGCGGCGCGGCGCGCCGACCAGCGCACAACGACGCCATGACGCGCCGCGCGGCAGCGAGCGTGACAGCCCGCCGCCGCGCCGCACGATGCTACCGCACCAGCGGGCAGCCGCCCTCGGCCAGCGGCCGATACGCCTCGTTGCCCGGGATGGTCTGCGCCACCTCCAGCAGGTCCCATTCGCCGCGCGCCTGGGCCGGCTGTTTCGCCTTCATCAGGTACATGTCGCGGATCACGCGGCCATCGGCGCGGATCGTGCCGTCGGTGGTCATGAAGTCGTTGATCGGCGTCTCGCGCATCTTCGCCATGACCGGCGCGGCGGCATCGGTGCCCGCGGCCTGCACCGCCTTCAGGTAATGCGTGACGGCACCCCACATGCTGGCCTGGAACATGGTCGGCGGGCGGCCATGGATGCGCGCGAAACGCTCGCCATAGGCGCGCGTGCGGTCGTTCTGGTCCCAGTAATAGGCCTCGGTGAAGACCATGCCCTGCGCGGTCTCGAGCCCGATCGCCTTGATGTTGGTCAGCAGGCACAACAGCGCCGCCGGCTGGATGCCGCGGCGCGACAGGCCGAATTCGCCCATCTGCTTCACGATGTTGATGAAGTCGGTGCCCGCCGCGGCGATGCCCACGACATTGGCGCCAGACCCCGCGGCGCGCACCAGGTGCGAGGAATAATCCGTCTCGCCCAGCGGCGCGCGGGAACTGCCCACGACGGTTCCGCCCAGCCCGCGCAGCGCGGCCGTGGCGTTCGCTTCCAGCGAATGCCCGAAGGCGTAGTCCGAGGTGATGAAGTACCAGCGCCGTCCGCCGCCGGCCATGACGGCGCCGACCGTGCCGCGCGACAGCGCGTAGTTGTCGTAGGTCCAGTGCACGCCAAAGGGCGAGCAGGCCGGCCCGGTCAGGTCGGTGGTGCCGGCGGCGATCACCACGTCGATCTTCTGCTTCTCCCGCGCCAGGTTCTGCACCGCCAGCGCCACCGCGGAATTGCCCAGGCCGAAGATGGCGTCCACCCGGTCCTGGTCGTACCAGCGCCGCGCGATGCCCAGGCCCACATCGGCGCGGTTCTGCAGGTCGCCATGCACGAGTTCGATCGGCATGCCGTTCACGCGGCCGCCGAAATCCTCGACGGCGAGCCGCGCGGAGACGACATCGCCCATGCCCTGCTGGTCGGCGAAGACGCCCGACATGTCATCGAGCACGCCGATCTTGACCACGCCGTCCGAGAAGCCGGCCTGCGTGCGCCCCTCTGTGGGTCGGATGGCGGTGAGCGGCAGCGCGGCGGCAGCGCCGAGCAGGGTCCTGCGGTTCATGGTGGTTCCTCCGTTTGGTGGTTCTTGCGCGGCATCATGCCATGTGCAGCGCGCACGGCCAGGGGGGGGCGGGGGCGGCGCCATGGATTGCCCTGCGCCCGCCCATGCGCGACGTTGCGCGCGACCCGAGGAGAGAGACCCATGGCCCATGCCCTTGGCGCACCCGCCGCGCCCGCCATCCTGCGAAACACCGAGCTCGACGCGGATGCGGTGCGCCAGGCGCGCGTGGACCTGGCCGCCTGCTTCCGCATGGCGGCGCGGCTCGGTCTGTCGGAGGGCATCTGCAACCACTTCTCCTTCGTGGTGCCGGGCCGCGACGACCTGTTCCTGGTCAACCCCTATGGCTGGGCGTTCAGCGAGATCACCGCATCGCGCCTGCTGGTCTGCGACTTCAACGGCAATGTGGTCGCCGGCGAGGGCGTGCCGGAGGCGACCGCCTTCTTCATCCATGCCCGCGTGCATCTGAACAAGCCGCGCGCGAAGGCCGCCTTCCACACGCATATGCCGAACGCCACCGCGCTGGCGATGCTGGAGGGCCCGCCGCTGGTCTGGGCCGGGCAGAGCGCGCTGAAATTCTATGGCCGCACCATGGTGGACGAGGAATACGGCGGCCTTGCCCTGGACGAGAAGGAAGGCGACCGCATCGCGGCCTCCATCGGCGATGCCGACATCGTTTTCATGAAGAACCACGGCGTGATGGTGGTCGGCGGGTCGGTCGCCGAAGCATGGGACGACCTGTATTACCTCGAGCGCGCGGCCGAGGCGCAGCGCCTGGCCATGTCCACCGGCCGCACGCTGAAGCCGGTGCCGGCGGAGATGGCCGCGCGCACCTATGCCCAGATGCGCGAGGGTGACCGCGAGAGCGCGCGGCTGCACCTCGAAAGCGTGAAGCGCATCCTCACGCGCGAGGAACCGGAGTTCATGCATTGATCCTGCGCGGCATGCGCGCCGCGTTGCCGCTTTTCGCGACAGCGCGTCCGCAGCGCCGGTCGGTCGCCTTGGGCGTGATTGGTGGATCGGCCAGCGGGTTGGATGTCCCTGGCGTCGGCGCGCACTTGCGCCGCTGATGGCGCGTCCCGCGCCGCGGCCCGATGCGGCGGGGCTAGTGCTGCTGGTCGCCACCACCATCGGCTGGGGGCTGAACTGGCCGGCGATGAAGCTGCTGCTGGCGGAACTGCCGGTGCTGTCCACGCGCGCGGCGCATGGCGCGCTCGGCTGTGCGGTGCTGCTGGCGGTGGCACTGGCGCGGCGCGAGGCGCTGGCCGTGCCGCGCGCGCTGTGGCCGCGGCTGCTGCTGGCCTCGGCTCTGAATGTCACGGCCTGGATGGGCCTCGCGTCGTTCTCGCTGCTGTGGCTGTCGGCGGCGGAGGCGACCATCGTTTGCTACACCATGCCTGTCTGGGCGGTGCTGATGGCCTGGGCGATCCTGGGCGAAAGGCCGCGCGCGGGGCGTATCGCGGGGCTGCTGCTGGCCTTGTCGGGCCTCGCGCTGCTGGTGCTGGGGCAGGGGCTCGCGGTCGGGCTGGACAAGCTGCCGGGCGTGGCGCTGGGGCTGGGGTCGGCGGTGCTGTTCTCGCTCGGCACGGTGCTGACGAAGCGCTGGCCGCTGGGGCTGCCGCCGACGGCGGGGGCGACCTGGCAGGTCGGGCTGGGCATCGCGCCGCTGGTGGTCCTGGCGGTGCTGTTGGACCCGCCGGGCTTCGGGGCGCTGTCGGTACAGGGCTGGGCGTTGATCGGCTATGGCGGCGTGTTCGCGCTGGGGCTTTGCTACCTGTCGTGGTTCGCGGCGCTGCGGCGGCTGCCGGCGTCGCTGGCCTCGCTCGGCACGCTGTTGACGCCGATGGTGGGCGTGGCGGGCGCGGCGCTGGTGCTGGGCGAGCCCTTCGGCTGGCGGGAGGCGACGGCGCTGGGGCTGACGCTGTCGGGCGTCGCGCTGGCGGCGCGCGGGTAGGGGCGCGCTGGCGGCGCGCGGGTAGGGGCGCGCTGGCGGCGCGCGGGTAGGGGCGCGCTGGCGGCGCGCGGCCTCACCCCACCGCGATATTGTCGAGCAGCCGAACGCCGCCGAGGCGCGCCGCCGCGACCAGCCGCATCGGCCCGTCGCGTCGCGGTGCGTCCAGCGGGCGCAGGGTCTCGGCCTCCACGACAGCCAGGTAGTCGGGCGCGAAGCCGGCGGCGCGCAGGGCCGCCAGGCCGGCCTCCAGCACGCCGGGCAGCGCAGCGCCGGCCACGATATCCGCCGCCGCGCGCGTCATCACCCGGTGCAGCAGCGGCGCCGTCGCACGCTCGGCCTCGCTCAGGAAGCGGTTGCGCGAGGACATCGCCAGCCCATCCGCCTCGCGCACCGTCGGCACCGGCAGGATGCGGATAGGGATGTCCAGGTCGCGCGCCATGCGCGTCACCACCTGCAATTGCTGCCAGTCCTTCTCGCCGAAGGCGGCGACAGCCGCCCCGGTCTGCAGGAACAGCTTGGCACAGACGGTCGCGACGCCGCGGAAATGGCCGGGCCGGGCATCGCCTTCCCAGCCGGCGGAGGGGCCGGACACGTCGATCACCGTGGCGGCGCCGGGCGGGTACATCGCCTCGACCGGCGGCATCCAGACCAGGTCGCAGCCGGCGGCGCGCAGCTTGGCCAGGTCGCCGTCCTCGTCGCGCGGGTAGCGCGAGAGGTCCTCGGTGGCGGCGAATTGCAGCGGGTTGACGAAGATGGATGCCGCCACCGCATCGGCTTCGCGCCGCGCCGCCGCCACCAGTTCGATGTGCCCCGCATGCAGCGCGCCCATCGTCGGCACTAGGCCGAGGCTGCGCCCCGCGGCACGGAGCGTGGCGGTGGCAGCGCGGAGCGCGGGGAGATCGCGGCAGATCAGCATCGGGCAAACCATTGTCCTGCCCGCCAGTGCCGCTGCATCGAGCCGCGCCGGCGGAAATGCAGGCCGCCGCGACGGTACGGCGCCTGGCCGGGCGAAGCGGCCGGCTCGGCCGATCCTAGCCCCGAAGCCGCGCCGCGGCCATGTCAGGCGCGCGGGCGAGTTGCCTGCATCGCGACCGGCGTGGCGGCCGGCGGCGGGTCCAGGATGTCGTCCTCCCAGATGTGCAGGATACCGAGCGGCGCACTGGAGCGCTCGCTCAGCTTCGCATAGGCCGCGGCCTCGATCCGCTCGCGCGCCATGCCGAAGCGTTGCATCACCTGCGAGGATTCGAACCGCCCGCCGCCGGTCACGCCCAGCAGCGCGAGGCGCGAGATGGCGCAGCGCACGCGCGCCCCGCCCTCCATGTCCAGTTCGAAGACCAGCCGCTGGCCATCCCAGCGCGGCGGTGCCGGAGCGGTCATGGCGCGTCCTGCCCATCGGCGCAGCGCAGCGTGGCGAGTTCGGTTGGCGTGATCGGCAGCGCCTGCCGCAGGCCGCCGGCGGTGTCGTGCATGATGGTCATGTGGGCGCACATCCAGGCCTGGAAGGACAGGCCGTCGAGCGTCCTCTCCTCCAGCTGCACGATGTAGCGACCCGCCGGCTGCGCGCCGCGCGCCGAGCGCAGCGCGAAGGGGCGACGGAACTCGATGGTCTCGGAGGATTCGCGCGTGTCCATAGTGTTCACCGCGTCAGGCGGTCGGCGCAGGCGCGCGCGACGTCGGGATCGACGCGATCGCCGCCCGGCGGCGTCGTGGCGAAGCGCCGCGCGAGGGTGTTGCGCGCCGACCAGTCGAGCGCCTTGGGATCGGCATTCTCGGCGCGTGCCTGGATGTCGCAATAGATCGCCTGCTGGTTGACGACGCCGTTGTTCGCGAGCGTCTGCGCCGTGCTGGTCCGCATCTGGAAGCCCACCATGCCGGAGATCACCGGTCCGGCCACCAGCCCGACGCCCAGCGCCAGCAGCAGCGGCTTCGCCATGGTCCATCGTGTCGCGGCGGCTTCGGAGAAGCGGGTGAAGGCGCTCGGGGTGCCAGCGGACATCGGGGGGGTCTCCTGGCGGGGACGCCATGCGGGGAATACCCGCATGTCCTGCAAATACGTACAAATAGCGTGTATGTAATATGCAGGAAATCTCCGCCATTTTTATATGGAATATAATTTCAAGAATTCAATCTTGGGCGGCATGAATATTATCAATATTTCGCGGCCCTGGGCACGCGCCGCGACGGCTTGCCCGCCCGGTCGCGAGGGTCTAGGCGGCGCCATGCCCCAGGATCGTCCGACCATCCGCCTGCTCCCCGGCCGCGACCGCCGCGTCAAGGCGGGCCACCCCTGGGCCTTCAGCAATGAGGTCGCGATGACCCCCGCCGCCCGCGCATTGCCCCCCGGCAGTGTCGTGCGGATCGAAGGCGATGACGGCGTCAGGCACGGCGCCTGGCACTTCAACCCGCATTCGCTGATCGCCGCGCGGCGGCTGTCGTCCGACCCGGATGCGGCCTGCGATGGCGCCTGGTTCGAAGCCCGCCTGGCCGAGGCGCTGGCGCTGCGGCAGCGCCTGTTCGCCACGCCGCATTACCGCTTGGTGCATGCGGAGGCCGATGGCCTGCCGGGCCTGGTGGTGGACCGCTACGGCGACGTGGTGGCGCTTCAGGCCAACACCGCGGGCATGGAGGCGGCGACGCCGCTGATCGTCGTTGCGCTGGAACGGCTGCTCGCGCCGCGCGGCATCGTCGCGCGCAACGACAGCGCGGTGCGCGCGCTGGAAGGATTGCCCGAGGAGACGCGCCTGGTCGCCGGCGATGCGTCCGGCGCGATGGTCGAGGAAAATGGCGTCCGCTTCCCGGTCGACCTGCTGGGCGGGCAAAAGACCGGCTGGTTCTTCGACCAGCGCGAACACCGCGCGCGCGTTGCGCGGCTGGCGCAGGGGGCGAGCGTGCTCGACGCCTTCTGCCACACCGGCGGCTTCGGCATCGGCTGCGCGCTGGCGGGTGCGGCGCAGGTCACGCTGCTCGACCGCAGCGAACATGCGCTGGCCACCGCGATGCAGGCCGCGGCGCTGAACGGCGTGGCCGATCGCGTGACGACGCAGCGCGGCGAGGCGATGGAGGCGCTGGAACGCATGGTCGGCGAGGGACGGCGCTTCGGCGTGGTCATCACCGACCCGCCCGCCTTCGCCAAGGCGCGGCGCGACCAGCCGGCCGCACTTCGCGCCTATGGCAAGCTGGCGCGGCTGGCCGCGACGCTGACCGAACGCGGCGGGTTCCTGTTCATCGCATCCTGTTCGCACCACGTCGCCCCCGGCGAATTCGCCGATGCGGTCGCCTGGGGCGTGCATCGCGCCCGCCGCGAGGCGCGCATCCTGCACATGAGCGGCGCCGGCGCGGACCATCCGCTGCACCCGATGCTGCCCGAGAGCGCGTATCTCAAGGGCATGTTGCTGCACCTGCCGTGATGGCCGCCCCCGATCCCCGCCCACGCCTGCTCGGCGCCTGGCGCACGACGCTGTTCGAGGCCGAGGGCATCGCCATCCCCATCGCGCCCGTCGCGCGGCTACGGGCGGCGTGGCGCGCGCGGCTTGCGGCGATCGCGGCGTTGCTGGCGTCGCTCGGCGTGCGGCAGGCGGCTTTCATCGGTGCCTGGAATCCGTGCAGCCGGCGCCACCCGCGCGGCTGCAACCGCCGGCGGCTGGACCGCCTGCGTGAGGCGGCGCGGCGGCTGCCCCGGCACGAGGGCATGGGCCGCGCCTGCCGCCCGCGCCCCTGGGGCGAGGAACACCTGCTGATCGGCGCGCCGGCTGCGCGCTGCGCCGTGCTGGCACGCCGCTTCCGGCAGGATGCGATCCTGGTGATCCGGCAACGCGGGCCGGCGCGCATGATGCTGGTTCGTTCGACGATGCTGCGCTGATGCGTGCCGCGCTGCCTTTCCTCGCGGCGGTGTTTGCGGTGCGGGCCGCGCTTGGCGCGCTGTTCCAGGCGCCGGGGGCTGCGGCGCCGGTGCTGGTGCCGGCCTTCGCGATGGACTGGACGCAGTTCGGCACGCTGGTCGGGCTGTTCTGGCTGCCGGGGCTGGTGCTGGTCTATCCGCTCGGCCTGGCGGCGCGGCGCATGGGGGACCGGGCGGGCGTCCTGATCGGCCTCGGCTTCCTGGTGGCGGGCGCGCTGGTCTGCGCGGCGGCGGGCGGGGCGGCGCTGCTGTTCGCCGGGCGGCTGCTGATGGGCGTGGGCACCGTGCTGGTCATCCTGCTGCTGACCAAGATGATGCAGGACCGCTTCCAGGGCGCGGACCTGTTCCCGGCCATGGCGGTGTATGTGCTGGGCTGGCCGATCGGCATTGCCGCCGCACAGGCGGTACTGCCGGCGATGGCGGTGCGGCTGGGCTGGCAGTTTCCCTTCCTGGTCGCAGCGGTCGCGGGCGCGCTGGCCTTTGCAGCGCTGGCGGCGGCCGCGCGCCCGGTGCCGCGCGCACCGGCGCCGCCGGCCGGCACCGCGCGGCTCTCGGCGCGGGAGGTGCGGTTGATGTGCCTCGCCGGCGGCTGCTGGGCCTGTGTGAACGGCACCTACATGGTGCTGGTCACCTTCGCGCCGCCGCTGCTGGTCGCACGCGGGCTGTCGGTGGCAGAGGCGGGATTCGCGACCTCGCTGATGTCCTGGGTGAATGTCCTGGCGGTGCCGGCGGGGGCGATGCTGGCGCGGCGCGCGGGCGTGGCGGGGCCGATGGTGGTGGTGTGCATGATGGCCGCGACCGTGCTGGCGGCTTCGCTGCCCTTCGCCGCCGTCGGCTGGGGTGCGGCCATCCTTGCGGCGCATGGGCTGTTGTATGCGTTGCCGATCACGGTGTTCTCGGCGCTGCCGGCGCTGGCTGTGCCGACGGAGCGGCGCGCGCAGGGGCTCGGCGTCTACTTCATCTTCTTCTACGCGGGCTGCACCGGCTTCCCGGCGCTGGCCGGCTGGTTCGCGGACCGCTTCGGTGGCGCGACGGCGCCGGTGCTGCTGGCGGCCGCGCTGCTGGTCGCGGCGCTGGCGCTGTACGGATTGTTCCGGCGCGAGGTGGCGCGCTAATTCGCACCGGTTGCGCCGCCCAGCACTTCGGCGATGCCGTCGCGGATCACCAGGTCGGCCATGCCGTCCAGCGGCGTTTCCTGGCGGTTCAGGATGACCAGGCGGGCGCCGTTGCGCTTCGCGATCTCGGGGAAGCCGGCCGCCGGGTAGACCACCAGCGAGGAGCCCAGCACCAGGAACAGATCGGCGGCGAGCGTCTCGGCCTGCGCGCGGCGCATCGGTTCCTCGGGCATGGATTGGCCGAAGCTGATCGTCGCGGTCTTCACTAGGCCGCCGCAGGCGGTGCATCCGGGCACATCGCCATCGCGGACGAAGGTGGCGCGCAGGGCGATGATCTCGTGCCGCGCGCCGCAATCGAGGCAAGTGGCGTAGGTGGAATTGCCGTGCAGTTCGATGACCTGGTCGTCGGGAATGCCCGATGCCTGGTGCAGCCCGTCGATGTTCTGCGTGATGACGGCGCGCGCGCGGCCTTGCTTCACCAGCATTGCCACCGCGCGATGGCCGCGGTTGGGTTGGGCTGCGCGCATCACGTCGTCGCTGTCGAAGCGGCGGCGCCAGGTCTCGCGGCGGGCATCGGCGGAGGCGACGAAATCCTGGAACAGGATCGGCTGCATCTTCGTCCAGACGCCGTTGGTGCCGCGGAAATCCGGGATGCCGGAATCGGTGCTGATGCCCGCACCGGTGAAGATCGCGATGCGCTGCGCGGCGTCGAGCAGGCGGCGCAGTTCGGCTGCGTCGCTCATGGCAGGCGCGCCAGGATGAACAGGCGGCGGAAGGGCAGCAGCACGGCGCCATCGGCGCGCGGCGGGTAGGCGGCGCGCATCGCTGTTCGATAGGCGTCGAGGAAGCCCTCGCGCAGCGTGCCGTCCAGCACATCGAGGAAGGGGCGCAGGCTGGTGCCCATGGCCCATTGCACGACCGGGTCCTCGCCGCGCAGGACATGCGTGTATTCCGTCACCCAGAGGTCGAGCGCGGCGACGCGCGGGCGCAGCAGGTCGTAGTAGTCGCCGGGCGAGAGGATGGCCGGTGCGCTGCTCACGCGCGCCAGCGCCGCTGCCCAGGGACCCTCGCGCGCGATGCAGTCCTGTTCGGCGCGCAGCGGTGCCGCGTGCATGGATGGCATCTGCACCGCCAGCACGCCGCCGGGGCCAAGGTGCGACAGCAGGCGGGGGAACAGCGCCTCATGCCCGCTGAGCCATTGCAGCGCCGCGTTGGAGAACAGCACATCGACCGGCGCGGCCGGCGACCATGCCGCGATGTCGGCCTGTTCGGTCGCGAAGCCGGTGGCCTTGGCGAGCATCGCCGCACTGCCATCGACCCCGGTGACGCTCGCGGACGGAAACCGCGCCGCCAGCACCGGCAGCGCATTGCCCGCGCCGCAGCCGAGATCCACCACGCGCGCCGGCCCCGCATGCGCGATGCGCTCGACCAGGTCGAGCGCCGGGCGCAGCCGTTCATCCTCGAAGCGCAGGTACTGCGCCGCATCCCACATCATCCGACCACCACCTTCCCTGCGGCCCGATGCCCTGCATCGGGCCGGGAGCGCAGAGCGCGACCGCGCCCAAACTGCCCGTCGCCGCCAGCGCGGCAGTGCGGGGCGCGCAAGCCAAGCCGGCGGATGCCGGCGCCGGCGATTGAGGTCACAAAAACCGACTCCTGATATCAACGCTGCTTTCGCGCCCCAGCTTGTCGAAGTGTTCCTCCAGCCACAGGTCCGCGGCTTCGCGGCCGTACTGCTTCAGCGTGACCAGGAAGTCCCAGTCGCCGTTGAACTTCGTGCTCAGCTTGAACTTCCGCATGCGCTCCTCATCCTCGATCAGGTGGATGAACAGGCGGCGGTAGCGCGGCTGCTCCAGACGGCCGGTGTCGAGCAGCCGCTGCACGAAGTCGATGGCGCGCATCTCGGCCATCAGCGATCCGTTGAAGGTGATCTCCGTCAGGCGGTTCAGGATGTCGGAGGCGCTGGTCGGCGCGTCCTCGCGCACCTGCGGGTTCAGCTGCACCAGCACCAGGTCGGGCGGCCCGCCCTGGTCATACAGCGGCCACAGCGCCGGGTTGCCGAGGTAGCCGCCATCCCAGTACGGCTCGCCGTCGATCTCCACTGCCTTGAACACCTGCGGCAGGCAGGCCGAGGCCAGCAGCATGTCCACCGTCAGTTCGCGCCGCGTGAAGACGCGCGGCTTGCCGGTGCGGACGGATGTGGCCGAGACGAACAGCCGCGGCGCCTTGGCTTCCATCCGCAGGCGTTCGAAGTCGATGCTGTCTTCCAGCGCCGCGCGCAGCGGGTTGTAGTCGTAGGGGAAGGGGTTGATCTGGTAGGGCGAGAGCACGCGCGAAAGCGTGTCGAAGGTGCGGTAGGCCACCGACCAGGTCAGGTCGTGGCCCCACATCAGCTTCTCGAGCGGTGTGGCGCGCAGCGGGCTGATCGCGAGGCGCGCCGCAATGGCGCGCCAGAAACGGTCAAGCGCCGCGATCGCGCCGCCCGGCCCATCGGCCAGCAGCCCCTCCACCAGCATCACGCCGTTGATGGCGCCGGCGGAGGTGCCGGACAGCCCGTCCACTTCCAGCCGGTCGTCTTCCAGCAGCCGTTCAAGAACGCCCCAGGTGAAGGCGCCATGCGTGCCCCCGCCCTGGAGCGCGAGGCTGATGCGGCGCTTCGCCGGCGGTTTCGCGACCGCCGGCGCGGCGGGTGTCCCCGCTTCGCTCACGAAGCCGTCCAGCCGCCATCCGCCGAGAAGGCGATGCCGTTGATCCCGCCCGAGCCAGGCCCGCACAGGAAGACCGCCATGTGGGCGATGTCGTCCACCTCGACCCAGCGCTTGGAGGGCTGCTTCTCCAGCAGGTAGTCGCGCAGCGCCACTTCCTCGCTCACGCCATGTTCCTTGGCCAGCGGGCCGACCTGCGCTTCCGCCAGCGGCGTGCGCACGAAGCCCGGGCAGATGGCGTTCGACGTGATCGGCGTGGTCGCGACTTCCAGCGCGACCACCTTGGTCAGCCCGACCACGCCATGCTTGGCGGTGACATAGGCCGCCTTGTGCGGGGAAGCGCGCAGCCCGTGCGCCGAGGCGATGTTGATGATCCGCCCCCAGTTGCGCGCGCGCATGCCCGGCAGCGCCGCCTTGATGGCGTGGAAGTTGGACGACATGTTGATGGCGATGATCGCGTCCCACTTCGCGTCGGGAAACTCCTCGATCGGGCTGACGTACTGGATGCCGGCGTTGTTCACCAGGATGTCCAGGCTGCCGAGCGTCTTCTGCGCGTCGGCCACCATGGCGCGGACCTCGTCCGGCTTCGAGATGTCGGCGCCCGAATAGGGCGCGTCGCCGCCGCCCATCGCGGCACCGACGCTGGCGCGCGCGGCGGCGATCTCCTCGGGCTTGCCGAAGCCGTTCAGCATGACCTTCGCGCCGGCCTGGGCCATCAGCATGGCGATGCCGTGGCCGATGCCCGAGGTCGATCCGGTGATGAGGGCCGTGCGGCCTTCGAGGGTGCGGTCCATGGTCTGCTCGCTTCCAATCCAGCTGAAGGCGCCGGGGGACGCCGGCGGGCGCCGCCATGGTGGCCAATGCCGTGCCGCGAAGGAACCCCCGGCGCGGCGCCTGCGCCGGCAACGAAGCAGAAACATCGGGTGGTGTATCGAATGGGTGGGCCGACCGGGAATGCCTGTCGGGCCTTCCGTCCATCCCCGAGGGCCGCACATGATCTCCAACCTATCGATCTCCAACAAGCTCCGCATGGGGATCGGCACGCTGCTGCTGCTGCTGACCGTCATGTGCGCCAGCGCCTTGATGTTCAACCGCAACATCGAGGCCAGTGTCGACGACGTGCGGGACAATTCGCTGCCCTCGCTGGTGGCGATGGCGGGCGTCAACAGCGCCCTGCTCGAAATGCGCCGCAACGAATTGGGGATCGCCGCCTTCTCCGACCCCGCCGCCAGGCAGGAGCAGATCAGTGTCGCACCGGCGTTGGATCAACGCGTCACGACGGCGATCGAGGCGTATCGCCGCCTTGTGGCTTCGCCCGAGGAAGCGCGGCTCATGGCGCGCCTGGATGCCCAGCTGGCGGACCATTTCGGCGCCCGGCGACGGATCCTGGAGGCGGCGACCGCCAATGACATGGCCCGGCTCAGCGTCGCGCTGCTCGAAAGCCGGAACAACGTCAGCGAAATGATGAAGAGCGTCGAGGCCCTGGTGGTCGTCAATGACCGCGAAGCGCACCGCGCTGCGGTGGAGGCCGGCAATGCGGTTTCGAACAGCATGCTGGTCACCCTGATCCTTGGGCCGCTCGCCCTGGTCCTGGGCCTCGCCGTCGCCCTGCTCCTGTCGCGCAGCATTTCCGGTCGCCTCGTCGCGGTCTCCGCCGCGCTCGACCGGCTCGCGAAGCGTGACTACGGGTTCGAACTGGCGGCGATCAAGGACAAGGACGAGATCGGCGCCATGGCGCGCGCCCTCGATGCCTGCCGCGATGGGCTGAAGGAAGCCGACCGCCTGGCCGCCGCGGAGGTGGCCGAGGCGCAGAAGCGTGCCGAGCGCGCCACCCGCATCGACACCCTGGTGCAGTCCTTCGAGGCCGAGGCGACCGCCGTGCTGCGGACCGTCAGTGCGGCTGCCACCGAACTCTCCGCCACCGCCGCCGCCATGTCCGAGACCGCCGAGGACGGCACGCGCCAGGCCACCGTCGTCGCCGCCGCCTCCGAACAGGCCAGCGTGAACGTCCAGACCGTCGCAGCCTCCACCGAGGAACTGGCGGCCTCCATCGCCGAGGTGGCCCGCCAGGTCCGCGATACCGCCGGCATCACCGGCCGCGCCGCCGATGCGGCGCGCGAAACCGACACCACCGTGCGCGGCCTGGCCGAGGCCGCCAACAAGATCGGCGACGTGGTGCGCCTGATCAGCGACATCGCCGGCCAGACCAACCTGCTGGCCCTGAACGCCACCATCGAGGCGGCGCGCGCCGGGGAGGCCGGCAAGGGCTTCGCGGTGGTGGCCTCCGAGGTGAAGAACCTCGCCACCCAGACCGCCAAGGCCACCGAGGAAATCGGCGCCCAGATCGCGGCCATGCAGGCCGAGACCGGGCGCACGGTGGAGGCCATCGCCGCCATCGCCCGCACCATCGAGGAACTGAACGCCAATACCGGGCAGGTCGCGGCGGCCTCCGAGGAACAGGCAGCCGCCACCCAGGAAATCGGCCGCGCCGTCGCCGAGGCCGCCCAGGGCACGCAGGAAGCCTCGCGCAGCGCCGTGGGGGTCAAGCAGGGGGCGGAACGCACGGGCGGTGCCGCGCAGGACCTGCGCGGGGCCTCCACCGAACTGGCCGAGCAGTCCGAACGGCTGCGCGGGCAGGTGGACGGGTTCCTGGCCGGGATCAGGGCCGCGTAAGCATCCGAGGGGCTTTCAGCCCCTCGGGCTCCCCGACCAGGGGGCTACGGCCCCCTGGACCGCGGAAACTCAGGGCAGGTACTTCAAAAGGCCCACGAAACGCTTGACCGGCGCCGAGAGCAGCTTCGGGGTGTAGAACTCCGATGCGGCGCGCTTGCCGGCCTCCTGCGCCGTCGGATACGGCAGCACCGCGCCCGCCAAACCCGACAGGCGCCGCCCGATCATCAGCGCGAACATCCCCGCCATGTTGCCCGCACCCGCACCCACCAGCGACGCCCCCAGCAACCGGCCCTTCGCATCCGCCACCAGCTTGACCAGGCCCTCGGTACGACCCTCGGCCACTAGGCGGTCATTCTCCGCCAAGGGCCAACGCAGCACCGTCAGCCCCTCATGCCCGGCAGCCCGCAGCTCCGCCTCGGTCGGGCCGATCTGCGCGATCTCGGGGTCGGTATAGGTCACCCGCGGCAGCGCATCGTAGGACAGCGTCGCCGGCAGCCGGAACAGCATGGCCCGCGCAATGATGCCCGCATGCTGCGAACAGACATGGGTGAAGGCCCGCGGGCCCAGCCCGGCCGGGTCCGCGATGTCGCCGGCCGCCCAGACCCGCCGGTTCGACACCGACCGCAAGGCCAGGTTCGTCGCCACGCCGCGCGGCCCGAACGCCACGCCCCCCGCTTCCAGCCCCAGCGCATCCAGCCGCGGCGCCCGGCCGACCGCCAGCAGCAGATGCGACCCCGCGACCCGCGCGCCATCGGCCAGCACCACGGCCACGCCCGCGCCATCCGGCTCCACCCGTTCGACCCGCGCGCCCTCGTGCAGCGCCACGCCGTCGGCCAGCAGGGCATCGCGCAGCGGGGCGACGCATTCGGGCTCCTCCCGCGCGGCGATGGACTGCGACTGCACCACGCTCACCCGGCAGCCCAGCCGGGCATGCGCCTGCGCCATCTCCAGCCCGATCGGCCCGCCGCCGATGATGACCAGGTGGCCCGGCTTCTCGGGCAGGGAGAACAGCGTCTCGTTGGTCAGGAACGGCGCCTCGCCCAGGCCTGGGATGGGCGGGATGATGGCGGCCGACCCGGCGGCCACCACGGCGCGGCGGAACCGATACCGCCGCCCGCCGGCCTCGATGGTGTCGCGCGCCACGAAGCGCGCGCTGGCCTGCACCACATCCACGCCCATGCCGCGGAAGCGTTCGACGGAATCATTCGGCGCGATGGCGGCGATGGCGCCATCCACATGCGCGCGCACCCCGTCCCAATCCACCCGCGCCTCGCCCAGATGCACGCCGAAGCGATGCGCGCGGCGCGCCTCGGCCGCCGCATGGGCCGCTGCCAGCAGCGCCTTGGACGGCACGCAGCCGTAGTTCAGGCAGTCCCCGCCCATCGCCCCGCGTTCGAACAGCGCGACCTTCAGGCCGAGCCCGGCCGAGATGGCGGCCACCGACAGCCCCGCCGCCCCCGCCCCGATGATCGCCACATCCACGTCAGGCATCGCTGTTCCTTCTGCGCCACCAGGCGCCGAGCAGGGAAAGGGCCGCCAGCCCCAGCAGCGGCAGCAGGATGGGGGCGGAGAAGATCACGCCCAGCTCCGGCCGCCCGCCCGCTGCCAGGATGTCCCCCAGCCCTGCCCCGATGCCTGAGAATACCGCCGTGCCGGGAATGATGCCCAGCACGGTCGCCGCCGCATAGGCGCCGAAGGGCATGCCCACCAGCGCCGGCGCCAGGTTGGCCAGCCAGAACGGCACCACCGGGATCAGCCGCAGCGTCAGCAGGTAGAAGAAGCCGTCGCGCTCCAGCCCGGGGCGGATGCGGTCCAGCAGCCCCGCCGCCCGGCCCGCCAGCAGCGGCGCCAGCGCGCTGCGCGCCGCCAGAAACAGCAGGCAGGCGCCGATCGTGGCCCCCACCACCGTCAGCCCGGTGCCCAACCAGGCGCCGAACAGCAGCCCGCCGGCCAGCGTCATCACCACGCCGCCGGGCAGCGACAGCGCCACCACCACGGCATAGACGACCACATAGGACCCGGCCGCCACCACCGGCCGCGCCGCCACCCAGGCATCCAGCGTGGCGCGATGCGCCCCCAGCGCCTCGAAGGACAGCAGGCGGGTGGCGCCGGAGGCCCAGGCGATCGCGACCAGCCCAGCCAGCAGCAGCAAGGGCCAGAACCGGAGGAAGGCTGGGCGGGGCGGCGGCGTGTGCATGTCGGCTCCGGGTTCGGCGCGGCGGCGCCATGCGTTACGCGCACATCGGGCGGCTGCGAGGTTGACGCCTGGCGATCCGCCTCCCTATACCTCGGCCCCTCGCCGGGGCGCCCCTTTAGCAGGATCGCCGCCGGCGCGTCCTGCTGGCCGTGCTGCCGGCAGGACTGTCCGAGGTTCAGGAGACTTGTCGTGAAGCGTACCTACCAGCCCTCGAAGCTTGTCCGGAAGCGCCGGCACGGGTTCCGCGCCCGCACCGCCACGGTGGGCGGGCGCAATGTGCTCGCCAATCGCCGCGCCAAGGGCCGCAAGCGCCTCTCGGCCTGACCGGATCTGCCGCGCGGAGCGTCGCATGTCGGGAGCCGAGGATCCGGCCCCGCCCCGTCCGGGCGCGCCCGCTGGCCGGCTGAAGAAGCGCAAGGATTTCCTGCGCGTGGCTGCGCGTGGCAAGCGCGCGGCGCGGCCTGGCCTCGTGCTGCAGGCTGCGCCCGGTGAGGCCGCGTCGCTGCGCGTTGGCTTCACGGTCACCAAGAAGGTCGGCAATGCCGTGGTCCGCAACCGTGCGCGGCGGCGGCTGAAGGAGGCCGCGCGCCTGACGCTGCCGGGCCTGGCGCCAGCCGGCTGGGACCTGGTGCTGATCGGGCGAGACGGGACCGGACGGCGGGATTTCGCCACGCTGGTCGCCGATCTGCGCGGCGCGCTGCGCCAGGCCGGGGTCACGCCATGATCGCCGCCGCCCCTGCGGCCACGCTGCTGAAGGGCTGCGTGCATGCCTATCGCTACACGCTGCGCGGCATCATCGGCAGCCATTGCCGCCATTACCCATCCTGCAGCGACTACGCGCTCGAAGCCCTGACCGAGCACGGCGCCGCGCGCGGCACGCTGCTGACCGCGCGGCGCATCCTGCGCTGCAATCCCTGGCATCCGGGCGGCTTCGACCCGGTGCCCCCCGCCGACAATCCGTATTCGCGAGCATCTTCACCCGATCGGGTGAGGCCACCTGCTCCAGCGCCGAAGGGCTGAGATTCGTGGACCAGAAGCGCCTTTTCGCGGCCATCGCGCTTTCGATCGGCATCCTGCTGCTGTTCGACGTGTGGAACCGCACGAACCAGCCGCCCGCGCCCCCGCCCGCACCCGCCGCGGTCGCGCAGCCCGCCGTGCCGCTGCCCGCGCCCGCGGCCGGCACGCCTGGTGTCGCACCGACCGCCGCGCCGCCGCGCACGGAAGCCTCCGCCGCGCCGGACCGCCCGGCCGCCGCGCGCATCCAGGTCAACAACCCGCGCGTGGCCGGCAGCATCAATCTGCGTGGCGCGCGGCTGGATGACCTGGTCTTCACCACCTATCGCGAGACGCTGGCGCCAAATTCGCCGCAGGTGCGCCTGTTCGCCCCGCGCGACGGCGCCAACCCGTATTTCGCGCAATGGGGCTGGACTGCCGCCGATGGCCGCACCCGCGTGCCCGATGGCGACACCGACTGGACCGCCACTGGCGGCCCGCTGGCGCCCAACCAGCCCGTCACGCTGTCCTGGGACAATGGGCAGGGGCAGGTCTTCGAGATCGTGCTCGGGCTCGATGACCAGTACATGATCACCGCCGACCAGCGCGTCCGCAACAGCGGGACCGAGGCGGTCTCGGTGCTGCCCTGGGTTCGCATCCGCCGCGAGCACACGCCCCGCATCGAGGGCTTCTTCATCCTGCATGAAGGCTTCACCGGCGTGCTCGGCGGCCGCCTGCGGGAGGTCAGCTACGCCGACGTGAAATCCGAAGGTGCCCGCCGCGGCGGCACGGGGCTCGACCAGGAGACCACCGGCGGCTGGGCGGGCATCACCGACAAGTATTGGCTGGCGGCCGTCATGCCGGCAGCGCCGGACCAGACGCTGCGCGCGTCCTACCGTTCGGTCAACGAGGGCGGCGGGACGGCGGGCGACCGCTGGCAGGTGGACATGGCGCCGCCCGCGCCGGTCAGTGTCGCGCCCGGCGCCACCGGGTCCATGCCGACGCGGCTGTTCGCCGGTGCCAAGGAGGTCCACCTCCTCGACGGCTACATGGACCGGCTGACCATCACCGACTTCGACAAGGCGATCGACTTCGGCTGGTTCTACTTCCTGGTGAAGCCGTTCTTCCTGGCGCTGGACTGGCTGTTCCGCATGACCGGGAATTTCGGCGTCGCCATCCTGCTGCTCACCGTCGGCATCAAGATCGTCTTCTTCCCGCTGGCCAACAAGGCCTACAAGTCGATGGCGCGGATGAAGGTCCTCGCGCCGAAAATGACCGAGATGCGGGAACGCTACAAGGACGACCCGCAAAAGGCACAGGCCGAGATGATGGCGCTGTACCGCAGCGAGAAGGTCAACCCGGCCTCGGGCTGCCTGCCCATCCTGATCCAGATCCCGGTCTTCTTCGCGCTGTACAAGGCGTTGTTCGTCACCATCGAGATGCGCCACCAGCCCTTCTTCGGCTGGATCCACGATTTGTCGGCGCCCGACCCGACCAACCTGTTCAACCTGTTCGGGCTGCTGCCCTTCGACCCGGTGCAGTATTCGTCCTTCCTGCACATGCCGGCCTGGGCGCTCATCATGGGCGTGACCATGTGGATCCAGCAGAAGCTGAACCCGCAGCCGCCCGACCCCATCCAGGCCAAGATCTTCGCCTGGATGCCGATCATCTTCACCTTCATGCTGGCGTCCTTCCCGGCAGGGCTCATCATCTACTGGGCCTGGAACAATACGCTGTCGGTGGCGCAGCAGTATTACATCATGCGGCACGACCGGCGGGCGGCGAAGGCAGCCAAAACCAAGTGAAGGCCGGGGGAGGGAACTCCCCCGGACCCCCTCCTTTTTCTGTCCGTCGGCAAGGCGCGCCGGCGCCGCGACCACCGCCCATCCAGCGAAAGGGCAAACATGACCGGGCTTTCCGAAGCCAGGGACCAGGCCGAACGCGACGCACTGATCGAGGCAGGGCGGCTGCTGTTCGCACGCCCCTGCACCTTCTTCTACGCGGCGCAGAAGGCCGACCAGCTGCCACCCCCGGGCCTGCCGGAAGTGGCCTTCTGCGGGCGGTCCAACGTGGGCAAGTCGTCGCTCATCAACGCCGTGACGGGGCAGAAGGCCTTGGCGCGCGTGTCGCAGACACCGGGCCGCACGCGCCAGCTCAACTTCTTCAACCTGGCCGAACGCCTGGTGGTGGTGGACCTGCCGGGCTACGGCTACGCGAAGGCATCCAAGGACCTCCAGCGCGACTGGCAGGGCATGATGTTCGACTACCTGCGCGGGCGGCCGAACCTGGTGCGCGTGATGCTGCTGCTGGACGCGCGCATCGAGACCAAGACCGCCGACCGCGCCGCGATGGAATTGCTGAACGACGCCGCCGTCGCCTTCCAGATCGTGCTGACCAAGGCGGACGAGATCGGCCCGGTGAAGCTGGCCGCGCGCCTGGCGGAAGCGCAGGCTCTGGCGCGCGAGCACACGGCCGGGCATCCGCTGGTGCTGGTCACCAGCAGCCGGACCGCGCGGGGGATCGACGAATTGCGCGCCGAGGTGGCGTCGCTGGCGGCGTAGGTCACCCCCGCGCCAGATTCTCCCGCAGCGTCGCCCCGGCATATTCCCGCCGGAACAACCCCCGCCGCTGCAATTCCGGCACCACCAGCCGGCAGAATTCCTCGAACATCCGCGGATGCACCGTCGGCGTGATGATGAAGCCGTCGCAGGCCCCGGCGGTGAACCATTCCTCCAGCGTGTCCGCGATGCTCGCCGGCGTGCCCACCAGCAGCGAGCGCGGCTTCGCCACCGCATCCTTGAAGCCGATCCCCTCCTGCCGCATCACCTGCAGCACCCGGTCCTGCGATCCCACGATCCCCTGGTTGCCCTGCGCCGCGCGCAATTCCTCGGGCGAGGCCACCTTCGACAGATCCGCCCCCATCAGCGCCGAATTCAGCATCCGCTGCGCCTCCGGGTCGATCAGCGATTGCAGGTATTCGTATTTCTCCTGCGCGATCGCCTGCGTCTCGCCGATCACCGTCATGAAGGACGGCAGCACTTTGCAGTCGGTCGGTGCGCGGCCGAACTTCGCGATGCGCGCGCGCAGATCGGTTGTGAAGGCGATGCCATCGGCCATGGTGTGCGGCGTGCAGAACACCAGCTCCGCCCAGCGCGCCGCGAAGTCCCGCCCGCGGTCGGACGACCCCGCCTGCATGAAGACCGGGCGCACCTGCGGCGTGCGCGGCATGGCCAGCGGCCCGCGCGTGCGCACGAAGCGCCCTTCGTAATTCGTGTAGCGCACCTTTGACGGGTCGATGAACACGCCGCCTTCGCGGTCGGCCACCATCGCGCCGTCATCCCAGGATTCCCACAGCGCGTTGCAGGCCGCGACCACTTCCTCGGCGCGGTCGTAGCGCTCGTTCTTCGCTGCGATGCCGTCCATCCCGAAGTTCCGCGCTTCAAGATCGGTCGCCGAGGTCACGATGTTCCACGCCATCCGCCCCGCGCTCAGCAGGTCCAGCGAGGCCAGCGTCCGCGCGATCCAGTACGGATGCAGCAGCGTGGTCGACAGCGTCGCGCCCAGGCCCAAGTGCTTCGTCACCCGCGCCATCAGCGGCAGCACCACCAGCGGATCGAGGTAGGAAGTCTGCCCGCCGAGGCGCAGATACGCATCGAAATTCCCGCCATGGATGTCCGGCAGGCCGAAAGTGTCGGCGTAGAAGCAGGCATCGAAGCGCGCGTCTTCCAACACGCGGGCGATGTGCTCGTAGCGCCCGGGGTCGAAGATGTCGTCCAGCGCCGCCTCGGGATGCCGCCAGGCGCCCGGGTGGTTCGCCGTCGGTCCGGTCTTGAGATAGGCCACCAGGTGCATGCGGCGCGCGGTCATGGGCGAGGGCTCCGGGTCATGAGGGGCGGCGCGTGCCGGCGGTGAACACCAGGGTGGCGGCGCGCTCATTGTCCACCAGGACCGTGCAGGTCACCTCGACCGTGGCGCGCGCCAGCATCCGCGGGGCGCACAGCGCGGCCAGCGCGGCGCCCTCGGCGCGGGCGGCGAGTTCGATCGGTCGGTCGCGCGGCATCTCCCCGCGCATCGCATCGGCGCCATTGACCAGAATAGCCACCTCGTGCCGCGGCGTGCTGCCGAGGCCGGCGGGAACACGTTGCGTGTCCATGTGCCCGCCGATCAGCCAGGCGCCCTTGGCGGCGGAGGGGCGCCAGACCTGCGGTGCGGCCTCGCTGCGCCCGGCCTGGGTGCGCGCGGCGCAGGCGCCGAGCACGGCCAGGGCAAGCAGGGCGATCAGGCGCGGCATGGCGTCTCCGGTCGGGGAGGTGTGACTGCAAACGCTGGCCGCCCGCCTGTCAACGCGGCGAACCGTCACATTGGAGGAGATTTCCCCCGGCCGCCGATCCGGCGTAAACCGCCCGGGCGTTTTCCCTTGCCGCCAGGTTCCCCGCATGACCGATGCCGCCGCCACGCCCGACCCGATGCAGATCCTGTCGGGCGCGCTGCCCTTCCTGAAGCGCTACGACGACGCCATCGTGGTGGTGAAGTACGGCGGCCATGCGATGGGCCAGGAGGACACCGCGCTGCGCTTCGGGCGCGACATCGCGCTGCTCGAGCAGGTCGGCGTGAATCCGGTGGTGGTGCATGGCGGCGGGCCGCAGATCAACGCGATGCTCAAGCGCCTGAACGTGAAGTCCACCTTCGTGCAGGGGCTTCGCGTGACCGATGAGGAAATGCTCGACGTGGTCGAGATGGTCCTGGCCGGCCCGGTCAACAAGCAGGTGGCGGAAGCCATCACGCGCGCCGGCGTGCTGGCGGTGGGCATCTCGGGCAAGGATGGCGGGCTGATCCGCGCGCGCAAGGCGCGGCGCACCTATCGCGACCCCGACAGCAACATCGAGAAGGTGCTGGACCTCGGCTTCGTCGGCGAACCCGCCAGCGTGGACCCCAAGGTGCTGCGCCTGCTGATCGGCGCCGACATCGTGCCCGTCGTCGCACCGGTCGGCGTGGGCGAGGACGGCCAGACCTACAACATCAATGCAGACACCGCGGCCGGCGCCATCGCCGGTTCGCTCGGTGCCGAACGCCTGCTGATGCTGACCGACGTGGCCGGCGTGCTCGACCCCGAGAAGCGCCTGATCCCGGAGATGACGGTCGCCGAGGTCAAGCAGGGCATCGAGGCCGGCTGGATCGCCGGCGGCATGATCCCGAAGGTGGAGACCTGCATCTACGCGATCGAGCGCGGGGTGAAGGGCGCGGTCATCCTGGACGGCCGCGTACCGCACGCGATCCTGGCGGAGCTGTTCACCGATGCCGGGCCGGGCACGCTGATCCGCGCCTGACGCGGCGGCACGGCCTATCGCGCGCCGAGGCGCGCATAGACCGGCCGCAGCAGGAAGGGGCTGAGGAACAGCGGGAACTGGCACAGCGCGAAGAACAGCAGGATGCGTTCATCCGTCGCCGCCGGCAGCACCGCCAGGTAAAGCGCCATGTTGCGGTTGCCCGCCAGCAGCCCGCCCGCCAGCGCCAGGCGCCGCCCGGTGGGCGCGAAGGCCAGCGCGGTCGCGATGTTCATGCCGAAATTCCCGGCGAAGGCCAGCGCCAACCCGCCCATCACCCAGCCCGGTTCGGCCAGCAGCCGCGCCAGCATCCCGTCCATCACGCCGAAGCCGTACAGCACCACCAGCCAGACCACCGCGCCGTCCACTGCCGGGCCGAACCGGTGCAGCGTGGGCGCGGCGACCACGCGGCGGATGGCGATCGAGATCAGCAGCGGCAGCCCCACTACCAGCGCCAGGCGCGCCATCAGCCCCGGCAGCGAGATCGCGAGGTCGATCCCCATCAGCCCGAGCGCCAGCGGCGGCGCGGTAAAGGGCACCAGCAGGGTGGTGATCACCGCCACCACCAGGCTGATCTCGCCATCCAGCCCGACCATGCGCGCGAAGGCGGGCGAGGAGGTGGCCGCGCAGCCCGTCGCGCTGATCACCAGCGCCGCGCCTAGCGGCCCATCGAGCCCCGCCGCCAGCGCCACGGCATAGGCCAGCACCGGCAGCGCCAGCAGCAGCCAGGCGGTGAGTGCGGCCACCAGCACAGGACGCCGCAGATAGGCCAGCACCTGCGACAGATCCACGCGCAACAACACCAGCGTCATCAGCCCCGCGACGGTGATGGTGACGAAGTCGCGGAACAGCGCGGCCAGCGGCGGCACCAGCAGCCCCACGAAGATGCCGATGGCGAGCAGCGCGCCACCCTGTCGGGCCGACCATCCCAGGAAGCGCAGCGGTGACAGGATCGCGAGGTCCGGCGGTTGGAGGGATGCCCCCGAGGTTCTATATGCCAAGGCGTGCTGACACCATCCTCGCTGCCCACCCTCATCGCGGGGCTGGTCCTCCTGGCCTTTCCGGCCATGGCCGGCTGTACCGACCCACCCTCGCCCGGCGTGGAGTGGCGACGCTGCCTGCTCGACGCGAGCGAACTGCCGGGCGCCGACCTGTCGCGCGCGCTGCTGCGCGACGCGTCCTTCCAGCGCGCCACGCTGACCGGCGCGAAGCTGATCGAGGCCGATGCGATCGAGGCGCGATTCGTCTCGGCCGACCTGTCGGGTGCCGACCTGTCGCGCGCGGTGCTGCGGAACACGGATTTCACGCGCGCCAATCTCCAGCGCGCGGTGCTGGTCGGTGCCGACCTGCGCCGCTCCACGCTGTTCCGCGCCGACCTGACGGATGCCGACCTGACCGGGGCGAACCTGGCCGGTGCGAACATGTCCGGCGCGATGCTGGGCGGCGCGCGCTGGACCGATGGGCGGCGCGTCTGCGCGGCGGGGTCGGTGGGGAACTGCCAGTGAGCGGGGCCGACTACCTCGCGCGGCTCAATCCCGAGCAGCGCGCGGCGGTCGAGGCGGTGGACGGACCGTTGCTGGTGCTGGCTGGCGCGGGCACCGGCAAGACGCGGGTGCTGACCACGCGCTTCGCCCATATCCTGTTGCAGGGGAAGGCGTATCCGTCCCAGGTGCTGGCCGTCACCTTCACCAACAAGGCGGCGCGCGAAATGCGCGAACGCGTCGCCGCCATCCTCGGCCAGCCGGCCGAGGGGCTGTGGCTCGGCACCTTCCACGCGCTGGCGGCGCGCATGCTGCGCCGGCATGCGGAGCTGGTCGGGCTGAGTTCGAACTTCACCATCCTCGATGCCGACGACCAGATGCGGTTGCTCAAGCAGGTGATGGATGCGGCGCGCATCGACACCAAGCGCTGGCCGGCGAATGGGCTGATGGCGGTGATCCAGCGCTGGAAGGATCGCGGGCTGGAACCGACCGCCGTCACGCCGGCGGAGGATTCCGACTATGCGGGCGGGCGCGCCACCGAATTGTACGTCGCCTACCAGGACCGGCTGAAGGCGCTGAACGCGGCCGATTTCGGCGATCTGCTGCTGCATGTGGTGACGCTTCTGCGCAACAACGCCGACATCCTGGCGGATTACCACCGCCGCTTCCGCTACATCCTGGTCGACGAATACCAGGACACCAACCTGGTGCAGTACTACTGGCTGCGGCTGCTCGCGCAGGGCCACAAGAACATCTGCTGCGTCGGCGACGACGACCAGTCGATCTATTCCTGGCGCGGTGCCGAGATCGAGAACATCCTGCGCTTCGAGAAGGACTTTCCCGGCGCGCAGATCGTCCGGCTGGAATCCAACTACCGCTCCACCAAGCCGATCCTCGCCGCCGCCTCGGGCCTCATCGCGCACAATACCGGGCGGCTCGGCAAGACGCTGCGCACCGGGCGCAACGATGCCGATGGCGACAAGGTCCGCATCGTCGCGATGTGGGACAGCGTCGAGGAAGCGCGCATGGTCGGCGAGCGCATCGAGGCCGCACGGCGCGATGGTACGTCCTTGTCCGAGATCGCCATCCTGGTGCGCGCCGGCTTCCTCAACCGATCCTTCGAGGAACGGCTGATCGCGATCGGCGTGCCCTATCGCATCGTCGGCGGTGCGCGCTTCTACGAACGCGCCGAGATCCGCGACGCCATGGCGTATTTCCGCGTGGTCGCGCAGCCGGCCGACGACCTGGCCTTCGAGCGCATCGTGAACCTGCCCAAGCGCGGCCTGGGCGACACCGCCATGGCATCGATGCACGCCATCGCCCGCGCGGACTCCATCCCGCTGTCCTTCGCCGCCGCGCGCGCGCTCGAGACCGGTGCCATCAAGAACGCCCGCGCCCGCGCCGCGCTGACGGAACTGATGCAGGGCTTCGACCGCTGGCGCGCCATCCTGCCCGTCGAGGGGCATGTGGTGATGGCGCAGACCCTGCTGGACGAGAGCGGCTATTCCGCCATGTGGCAGCAGGACAAGTCGCCCGAGGCGCCGGGGCGGCTGGAGAACCTGAAGGAACTGGTCAGCGCCATGGCGGATTACGAGAGCCTGGCCGCCTTCCTCGAACATGTCGCGCTGGTGATGGAGAATGACGAGGCCGCCGAGGGCGAGCGCGTGTCGCTGATGACGCTGCACGGCGCCAAGGGGCTGGAATTCGACATGGTCTTCCTGCCGGGCTGGGAGGAAGGCGTGTTCCCCTCCCGCCGCAGTGTGGACGAAGCCGGCGACAAGGGCCTGGAGGAAGAACGCCGCCTCGCCTATGTCGGCATCACGCGGGCGCGCCGCGTCGCCGTCATCAGCCATGCGGCGAACCGCATGGTGTACGGGAACTGGCAGTCGCAGCTGCCTTCGCGCTTCCTCGATGAACTCCCGGCCGACCAGGTGCAGCGCGAAGGCGCGGCGCAGCGCGAGGCCCGCCCGCAGGCCTCGGTCTTCGCCGGTGGTGGGATGTTCGCGCAGCGCCCGCGCCGCATGGTCGAGTCCGCCGCATGGGAGGTCAAGGAACGCCCCGCCGCGAAGTCCGTCTTCATCGTGGGCGAGCGCGTCTTCCACCAGAAATTCGGCTATGGCCGCGTCCTGGCGGTCGAGGAAGACCGGCTCGACATCGCCTTCGAGAAGGCCGGCGAGAAGCGCCTGCTGGACCGCTTCGTGGAAAAATCCTGACGTGGAGACGTCGTGATGCGCCCCTCGGGCCCCGACACCACCGCCTCCCTGTCGCGCCGCCGCGCCGAGCCGCTGGAGGCGCTGGTCATCGACGCCCTGCCCGAACACGCCGTGCCGGTCTTCGAGGCGGCGCTTCAGCAGGTGTGCAGCACCGTCGCACTGTTCCGCGACGAACCCACCGACACCTGGCGGATCGAGGGCGTGCGCGAGGCCGGCGCGCATGACGACGAGCTGGACGCCGCGCTTGCCCTGGCGGCGGCGGTCGCCGGCATCGACCCGCCAGCGGTTCTGGCGCAGCCGGTCGAGGCGGATGGCTGGCTCGCGCGCACCGTGCAGGCCTTCCCCGAGATGCCGATCGGCCGGCGCTTCCTGATCCGCCCGACGCATGTGCCGGACCCCGTCACGCGTGGGCGCATCGTGCTGAAGCTGGATGCCGGGCTCGCCTTCGGGTCGGGCGAGCACGCCTCCACCCAGGGCTGCCTGCGCGCCTTCGAAGCCTTGGCGCATCGCCGGCCGCGCACGGTCTGCGACCTCGGCAGCGGGTCGGGCATCCTGGCCATGGCGGCGGTGAAGTCGGTGCCCTGCCGCGCGCTGGCGACCGATATCGAACCGTGGTCGGTGCGGGTGTGCGAACAGAATGCGCGGCTGAACGGCCTGGTGCCGCGGCGCATGCGCGCCATCCTGGCCGATGGCTGGAAGCCGCGGCTGATGAAGGGCGTGCGCTACGACCTGATCTTCGCGAATATCCTGGCGCGGCCGCTCTGCGCGATGGCGCGGGAATTGGCGCTGCACCTCGCACCCGACGGCACGGCGATCCTGGCGGGGTTGCTCGGCACCCAGGCGCGGATGGTGCTGGTGGCGCATCGTCGGCAGGGGCTGGTGCTGGAACGGCGCATCGATGTCGGGCCCTGGACGACGCTGGTGCTGCGCCGCCGCGGCATCACGCGCTGCGGCTGAGCGCGTCGCGCTGCAACTGCGCGTTGGTCTCCAACGCCTTGGCATTGGCCTCGTAGGCGCGGCGCGCCTTCATGGTGTCCACCAGCGCGCGCTCGATGTCGCCACTCGCCTGGGCGGTGGTCAGCCCTTCATTGCCGGTGGGCGGGGCGGGCGAGGGGTCGGACCCGCGCGCGGGGCTCGCGGCGGGTGCCGCGATGGTGGCGGCGGCGTCCGAAAGGCGGTCCGTCGCCCGCTGCATGCCCTGGACGGAAGCGTTGAGTGCGACCTGCATCGTCGCAGGATGCGCGACAGAGATTAGAGCGTGCTGCGTTTGATCGGAATCCGGATTCCGAAACGGGCTGAGATCTGATTCAAGCTGTGGGCTGGGCGATGGAGGCCAGCCTGGATGCGCCCTTACTCCGAGGATCTGCGTGAGCGCGCGG
>JAESGX010000144.1_pt1 | contig 59351 bp, 50 predicted proteins | sample 9269801 | NCBI WGS metagenome assembly JAESGX01 (sample SAMN16773122, study PRJNA677054) | algae metagenome | isolation source: Pleurocapsa minor GSE-CHR-MK-17-07R and co-occurring heterotrophs from wet... | place: USA: Lower Calf Creek Falls, Grand Staircase Escalante National Monument, UT ... | reverse complement strand
TTGATGCGGCATTCGATGGCGTGGCCGCGCAGCACGATGTCGGACTGCTTGATCGACAGCCTGTTGCCGGCGGCGATGCGCAGCTGTTCGCAGACCAGGTCGATGCCGGTGATGCGTTCGGTGACCGGGTGCTCCACCTGGATGCGGGTGTTCATTTCGATGAAATAGAAACTCCCGTTTTCGTACAGGAATTCGAACGTGCCCGCGCCGCGGTAGCCGATACGAAGGCAGGCGTCCACGCAGACCTTGCCGATCTGGTTGCGCTGCTGCTCGCTGATGCCGGGCGCGGGCGCCTCCTCCACCACTTTCTGGTGGCGGCGCTGCATCGAGCAGTCGCGTTCGCCCAGATGGATCGCGCCGCCCTGGCCGTCGGCCAATACCTGGATTTCCACGTGACGCGGGTTCTCCAGGAATTTTTCCATGTACACCTGGTCGTTGCTGAAAGCCGCCTTGGCCTCGGCCTTGGTGGTGGCGATGGCGCTGTGCAGCGCGCCTTCGGCATGGACCACGCGCATGCCGCGGCCGCCGCCGCCGCCGGCGGCCTTGATGATCACCGGGTAGCCGATCTCGCGCGCGATCTTGGTGTTGCTGACGATGTCGTCGTCCAGCGGTCCGCCCGAGCCGGGCACGCAGGGCACGCCCGCGGCCTTCATCGCGCGGATCGCTTCCACCTTGTCGCCCATCAGGCGGATGGTGTCGGCCTTGGGGCCGATGAAGACGAAGCCGGACTGCTCGACTCGTTCGGCGAAGTCGGCGTTCTCGCTCAGGAAACCGTAGCCGGGATGGATCGCCTGCGCGTCGGTGACTTCGGCCGCGGCGATGATCGCCGGCACGTTCAAATAACTCTCGCTGGACGGCGCCGGGCCGATGCACACCGATTCGTCGGCCATCGCCACGTGCTTGAGATTACGGTCGACGGTGGAATGCACCGCCACCGTGCGGATGCCCATGGTGTGGCAAGCGCGCAGGATGCGCAGCGCGATTTCGCCGCGGTTGGCGATGACTACTTTGTCGAGCATGGTTTGTAGGGTTCTTGATTGCTTGATTCGGTGGGGAGGGAACCGGTAGCCGGTAACGGGTAGCCGGGAAGCAAAATCTGCGTTTCCGGCTACCGATTACCGGCTACCGGCTTCCTGCTTCATCCAATCACAAACAGCGGTTGGTCGAATTCCACCGGCGAGCCGCTTTCGGTCAGCACCGCCAGCAGGGTGCCGGAGACGTCGGCTTCGATGGGGTTGAACATCTTCATCGCTTCGATGATGGCCAGGGTTTCGCCGGCCTTGACCGACTGGCCGACGGTGACGAACGCGGGCTTGTCCGGCGATGGCGAGGTGTAGAACGTGCCGACCATCGGCGCGCGCATCACGTGGCCTTCGGGCTGGTCGCTGGCGCTGGATTTGTGGGCGCTGCCGGTAGCCGATTCGGTGGGCGAGGACATCGGCATCGGCGCGGCGGCGCGGGTTTCGGTGGGCGCAGCGGCGTACATCTGCGGCGGCGGCGCGTAGTTGCCCTTGGGCACGCGCGCCAGGCGCACGCTTTCCTCGCCTTCCTTGATCTCGATTTCGGCGAGATTGGATTCTTCCAGCAGGTCGATGAGTTTCTTGATCTTGCGCAGGTCCATGTTGGCCTCTGGGTCGGGCCTTCGTGCCGAAGGCGGGGAAATGGGAAGCGGAAAGAAAGCCGTCAGGCGCGCGATTCGAGCCGCCGGATCGCCGCGGCCAGGGCCAGGCCGTAGCTCAGCGGGCCGAAGCCGGCGACCACGCCTACCGCCAGGTCGCTGAAGTAGCTGGTGTGGCGGAACGGTTCGCGCGCATGCGGATTGGACAGATGCACTTCGATGAAAGGCAACGCCACCGCCGCCAGCGCGTCGCGCAGGGCGACCGAGGTATGGGTGAACCCGGCCGGGTTGATCAGGATGAAAGCGGTGTCGTCGCCGCGGGTGGCCTGGACGCGGTCGACCAGGGCGTGCTCGGCGTTGGATTGGAAGCTTTCCAACTCATGCCCGGCGGCCAGCGCGCGCGCCTTGAGGTCGGCGTCGATCTCGGCCAGGATGGTGGCGCCATAGATCTCCGGCTCGCGGCTGCCGAGCAGATTGAGATTGGGGCCGTGCAGGACCAGCAGCTTTGCCATCGAACCCTCCCGCGAAGCGCCGCAGTCTGCTCTATGGGGTCAATGCTGTCCAGTTCGCGGAAGTTGTGGGCGTTTTAAGCGAGCATTTGAAAATAGCTCGGCTACTCGCGGGAACGGCATCCTGCCGCGAGCTTTATTCTGCAACCGGCCAACCTCTCCTGAGCCAATCTCTCCTTAAATGTGCCGACGGGCGCCATTCGACCACCCGGAATACTCAGGGCAGTTTGGCCCAGCGGCTGATTTCGCCCGGCTCGAACGGGCCTATCTTCCGCTTCACGATCCTGCCGTCCGCGCCCACCAGCACCGAATACGGCAGCACGCCCCTGCGGTTGCCCAGCCAGACGCTGGCGTCGTCGGGCGCCGGGCTGTCGATCAGGATCGGGTAGGCCACCGGCACCTGGCTCAGGAAGTCGCGGATGCCTTCGGGCGTATCCAGGGCCAGGCCGATCACCTGCACGCCGTCCGTGCCCTGGGTCTTGGCGTAGCGGTCCAGCTCGGGCATTTCCTGCACGCACGGGCCGCACCAGCTGGCCCAAACGTTGATCAGCAGCGCACGCCCGGCGTACGCGGCGGGCAGCGACTGCGGGCGGCCGTGCAGGTCGGGCAAAGTGATCGTGGGCATGGTGTCGCCGGTTTGCGCCGGTTTCACCCCCGTCGGCGGCGGCGGCGCGATGGCGTCCACGGCCGCGTGCAGCGCGCGCTGGCCGGTGTCCGTGCGCAGCAGCGGGCTGCCGCTGAACCACAGGCTGGCCAATACGCCCAAGGCGCCAGCGACGGCCGCGACGATCAGTACGCGCGCGCTTCCTGCCTTCATTGGCGCGCGCGCGTCAGCGCTTCGGCCACGCGCCGCTGGGTCAGCACCGTGGGCAGCACTTCGCCCGCGCCGCCGTCGCTGGGGAACACCACATACAGCGGCACGCCGACCGCACCGTGCGCTTCCAGGAACGCGGTGATGGCCGGATCCACGTTGGTCCAGTCGCCCTGCATCAGGATCGCGCCGGCCTGGGCCATGGCCCTACGGAATTCCTGGCGGCTCAGCACGGCTTTTTCGTTGGCCTTGCAGGTCACGCACCAATCGGCGGTCATGTCGACGAAGACCACGCGGCCCTCGGCGCGCAGCGCGGCCAAAGCGGCGGCGGAGTACGGCACCACATCGGCGCGCGCGGCCGTGGCGGACGTATCGCGCGGCAGACGGTGCATCTGCAGCAGCGGCACCAGCGATGCCGCCAATACCAGCACCGCCAGCGCGCGGCGCAGCGGCGCTACGCGCAGGCGCAAGCGCTGGTACCACCACAGGCCCAAGGCCAGCAGCACCAGGCCAATCAGGGCCAGGCCCACCGCGTCGATACCGCGCTGCTTGCCCAGCACCCACAGCAGCCACACCGCGGTCAGATACATGGGAAAAGCCAGGAACTGCTTCAGCGTTTCCATCCACGCGCCCGGTCGGGGCAGACGCTGCGCCAGCGCCGGCACGAATCCGATCAACAGAAACGGCAGCGCCAGTCCCAGCCCCAGCGTGGCGAACACCAGCAGCGCCACCGGCGTGGACGCGGTGAAGGCGAAGCCCAGCGCCGCGCCCATGAAGGGAGCGGTGCACGGGCTGGCGATCACCACCGCCAGCACGCCGGTGAAGAAATCGCCGGCCGGTCCGCTGCGCCCGCTGAGCGCGTGGCCGGCGCCGGCCAGGCGATGGCCCAGCGCGAACACGCCGGACAGGCTCAGCCCCACCGCGAACATCAGGTACACCAGCACCCCGATCACCAGCGGCTGCTGCAGCTGGAAGCCCCAGCCCAACGCCTTGCCGGCGGCGCGCAGGGCCAGGGCGATGGCGCCGATGCCGACGAAGCTGAGCAGCACGCCGGCGGTGTACCAGAGCGCACTGGCGCGCGCATGGCCACCGCTGCGTCCGCTTTCGGCCAGCGACAGCGCCTTCAGCGACAGCACCGGCAGCACGCACGGCATCAGGTTGAGGATCAGGCCGCCGCCCAGCGCCAGCAGCAGCGCGATCCAGACGCTGATCGGCGCGTTGGCGGCGTTGCGCAGTACCGCTTCCGGCGGAGCGGTGCGCGGCACTTCGCTGGGTTCGTTCGCCGCACTGGCTTGCGCGGGGCCCGGCGCGATCGCGGCTGCGCTGGCATTGGCGCCGGCCGAAGCCAGCGGTGCGACCAGTGGCGGCGGAATCGCGGCGGCGGCGCCGGCTCCGGCCGAGACCGTGCCCGCCGGAATCGACAGCGCCACCTCGCGCGTCATCGGCGGGTAGCAGATGCCTTCGTTCTGGCAGCCTTGAAAAGTCACGCTAAGCGCGGCCTGCAGCGGCTCGCCATGGGTGCGCCGCAAGGGCACCGGCACTTCGGCCTGGTCGAAATACACCACGACTTCGCCGAAATGCTCGTCGCGATGGGCCACGCCTTGCGGCCAGCGCGGCGGCAGCAGGCTGACGCCCTTCGCGCCTTCCAGCCGCATCGCGGTGCGGTCGCGGTACAGGTAATAACCAGCCGCGGGGGTGAATCGCAGCAGCAGCTGATCGCCGTCGAATGCGATCGCCTCGAATGCGAACGCCTGTTCCTGGGGCAATGGCAGCGCATCGGTCGCGCCCGTGGCCTGCGCGCCGAATCGCGGCAAGCCGCTGTTCGTACCGGTGTTGGCGCGCGCCGGCAACTGGACCGTCAGGCTGCGGGTCTGCGGCGGATAGCAGATGCCGACATCGGCGCAGCCCTGATACTTCACCTTTAGGGTCACGCTGGCGGCTGCCGCAGTGCCGGCCAGCACCGCGGTCAGGCCGCCGCGATAGGTTTCCACGTCGCCGAAGAACTCGTCCGTGTACGCCTTGCCTTTGGGCAGCTGCGGTTTGCCGGCCTGGAAACCGGAGCCCTCCACGGTGACGTCGGTGCGATGCCGGTACAGGTAATAACCGTCGGCGATTTTCCACTGTATTTCGATGCGTTCGCGGGTCGGCGCACTGGCGCTGAGCACGAAGGCCTGATCGACCGGCAGCAGTTCGTTCTCGCTGACCGCATGGGCCGGCGCCACGTGCGCCAGCACGGCAAGCAGTCCGAAAGTGGCCAGGAGGCCTCGCAACACCGTCATCGGTTCGGTTTTCCTGATTGGGTTTGGCCCGGCGGCGGCCGTGCATTGTCGTGGATGGCGGCCTTCGACCGTTATCGCATCGCGCAGTTCACGCGCGCCGCCGCATCGCACGCGCCGGTGCGGGCAGCCGAACGACTCAGGATACCCAGCCAGGCGGCTATAGGTTACCGGGTGCGGAGTGGCGCGGCCGGATCGGCAGGCGCCGGATGTTGCTGCGGCCAGTGCGCTGGGCCGCCAGTTCTTCCATCACTTCCAGCAGCGCCAGGCGCGAGCGCAGCGGGGCTTCGCGGAAGGCGTGCACCAGGCGGAACTCCAGCGGGTCCTCGATCAGCAGCGCTTCGGCGGTGGCGATGGAATCCAGCTGCGCATCCTTGGACAGCGTCATGCTGCCGCGCCCGGTGACCAGCCATTCGAACTGGATGCCCGACACCAGCGCCACCTCGCGTAGATGCGAAACGCTGGGATTCTTGCCCTGCGGCGCCTCCCAGTGGCTGACCGCGCTGCGCTGCACGCCCACCGCCTGCGCCAGCTGCTGTTGAGACATGCCCGCGGTACGTCGGGCCAGCCGGATTCGTTCCTGTTGGGTCATTGCAACGGCCTTGCCTGTTCGTTTCAGCGATGCGTCACCTTATCCAAGCTGGCGGCCTGAAAAACGGCGAATGCTACCAATACTGACTAGGTGAGCAACAATAGGCAATGCCTGTGCGTTTTTGCTAGCTATTTCAGTATGGAGTTCAAGTTATTAAAGGGTTTATCCGATAAAAGCTACCTGAAGTAACCTCATTAAGCCCGCTTTTGTCCTCCGCTTGTATTCCCTGCGACCGGCCGGACTGATATTTCTAGCGCTGCCGACAGGACACCGGCTTCGACAGGATGTCGGCGGGGGGAGAGGCGCAGGTCAGGTCATTGCCCGAGTACGGATACAACACCATCTCCTGAGAGCGCACATGCCCCCTGTCATGTGCGCTCTTTTTTTTGCCCTTGAAAAAGACCCTGGGCACCCCATCTCTCGTGCACCGGCGCTGCCGGTTTTTTCTGCCCAAAATGCTGGCACTCGTCATGCTTGAGTGCTAACATCTTGGCCCCTTTCCCAGTCCAATCAATCACTTAAGAGGATTGAAATGAGCAACATCAAGCCGTTATACGACCGCGTCGTGATCAAGCGCGTCGAAGAAGAGAAATTGTCCGCCGGCGGCATCGTCATTCCGGACTCCGCCACCGAGAAGCCCATCAAGGGCAACGTCATCGCCATCGGCGACGGCAAGGCCCTGGATAACGGCACCGTCCGCGCGCCCAAGGTCAAGGTTGGCGACCAGGTCCTGTTCGGCAAGTACAGCGGCACCGAAGTGAAGCTGGACGGCACCGATTACCTGGTGGTGAAGGAAGACGACATTTTCGCGATCCTTGGCTGAGAGCGTAGGGCGGGTTTTAACCCGCCGCGAATTTGCAATATGCCAATGCGGCGGGTCAAGACCCGCCCTACAACCATTTAATTTCTGGAGTTAAACAACATGTCCGCCAAAGAAATCCGTTTCGGTGAAGACGCCCGCGCCCGCATGGTGCGCGGTGTCAACATCCTCGCCAATGCCGTCAAGGCAACGCTCGGCCCGAAGGGCCGCAATGTCGTGCTCGAGAAGAGCTACGGCGCCCCCACCATCACCAAGGACGGCGTGTCCGTCGCCAAGGAAATCGAACTTGCCGACAAGTTCGAGAACATGGGCGCGCAGATGGTCAAGGAAGTCGCTTCCAAGACCTCCGACAACGCCGGTGACGGCACCACCACCGCCACCGTGCTGGCCCAGGCGCTGATCCGCGAAGGCGCCAAGGCGGTTGCCGCCGGCATGAACCCGATGGACCTCAAGCGCGGTATCGACAAGGCCGTCATCGCCGCCGTGGCCGAACTGAAGAAGATCAGCAAGCCCACCGCCGACGACAAGGCCATCGCCCAGGTCGGCACCATTTCGGCCAACAGCGACGAGTCGATCGGCAACATCATCGCCGACGCGATGAAGAAAGTCGGCAAGGAAGGCGTGATCACCGTCGAGGAAGGCTCGGGCCTGGACAACGAACTGGACGTGGTCGAGGGCATGCAGTTCGACCGCGGCTACCTGTCGCCGTACTTCGTCAACAACCAGCAGTCGATGTCGGTCGATCTGGATGATCCGTTCATCCTGCTGTATGACAAGAAGATCTCCAACGTGCGCGACCTGCTGCCCGTGCTGGAAGGCGTAGCCAAGGCCGGCAAGCCGCTGCTGATCGTGGCCGAAGAAGTGGAAGGCGAAGCCCTGGCGACGCTGGTGGTCAACACCATCCGCGGCATCGTCAAGGTCTGCGCGGTGAAGGCTCCGGGCTTCGGCGACCGTCGCAAGGCGATGCTGGAAGACATGGCCACCCTAACCGGCGGCGTGGTGATTTCCGAGGAAGTCGGCCTGTCGTTGGAAAAGGCGACGCTGCAGGACCTGGGCCGCGCCAAGAAGATCCAGGTGACCAAGGAAAACACCACGATCATCGACGGCGCCGGCGAGTCCAGCGGCATCGAGGCGCGCATCAAGCAGATCAAGGCGCAGATCGAAGACACCTCTTCGGACTACGACCGCGAGAAGCTGCAGGAACGCGTGGCCAAGCTGGCCGGCGGCGTAGCGGTGATCAAGGTCGGCGCATCGACCGAGATCGAGATGAAGGAAAAGAAGGCCCGTGTGGAAGACGCGCTGCACGCGACCCGCGCCGCCGTGGAAGAAGGCGTGGTCCCGGGCGGCGGCGTCGCGCTGATCCGCGCGCTGCAGGGCATCGGTGAGCTGAAAGGCGCCAACGAAGACCAGAACCACGGCATCAACATCGCCAAGCGCGCCATGGAAGCGCCGCTGCGCGAGATCGTGACCAACTGCGGCGAAGAGCCGTCGGTGGTGTTGAACAACGTAGCGGCCGGCACCGGCAACTACGGCTACAACGCCCAGACCGGCGAATACGGCGACATGATCGCGTTCGGCATCCTGGACCCGACCAAGGTCACCCGTTCGGCCCTGCAGAACGCAGCGTCGATCGCCGGCCTGATGATCACCACCGAAGCGATGGTGGCCGAAGCGCCGAAGAAGGAAGAAGCGGCCGGCGGTCACGGCGGCGGCGGTGGCATGGGTGGAATGGGCGGCATGGGCGGCATGGATTTCTGATCCGCGCCGCGATGAAATGAGTGTGCGATTTCATCCAGCGCGCCGCGGCGCGCCAGGGGAATGACCTGGCTACGGCCTCCCGCACACCGCAACAAAGAAGACCCCGCAGCGATGCGGGGTTTTTCTTTGTGGGCCCTCTATTCTCCTCAGGCGAGTGTGCCGATTCGACGCAGGAGCGAGTTCAGGCCCCCGATGCGATTAGGTCGCGGACTGCTTCATGGGTTGGCCGATGACCCACCTGGTGATGTCGGCTGCCTGCACCGGCGATGTATCCCCATCGACAGCGGCGCAAAGAAACGCGGCGCGCGGTTCAGTCCGCCGAGGCCCGCTCCGCCGTCAAGCGGAAGTCGCTTGCGGTAACGCCGGTCTGGCGCTTGAACAGGCGCGAGAAAGCGGGCCGGCTCGCATAGCCCACGCTGGCGGCGATTTCGCAGATGGCCAGGTTGGAGTCCCGCATCAGTTCGCGCGCCATCGCCATGCGCGACTCGGTCAGCAGTTCGTGCGGGGTCTTGCCGAACACATCGCGGAACGAGCGCAGAAAGTGCGACGGCGAATACCTGGCCGCGGCGGCCAGCGTATCCAGATCGTGGTCCAGGAAAGGCGCATTGACGATACGGTTGCGCGCGCTCAGCAGACGCGCCACCACCTGGCGGCGGTGGCGTTCGCTGCGGCCGTAGGCGCGCCGCACCCAGTCCAGGGATTCCAGTTGAGCCTGCCAGGCGGCGAGCAGGAGGGATCCCACCTGCTCGTCGGCGTCGGTTTCGGCGCACGCCGACGCGAGCCGCAACAGATTCGCGACGCAGTGCATGAGTTGGCGGGTGAGCGGCAGCGCGACCGGCAACAGCAGCGGTTCGGTCGGCGCCCGCGGGGCGCGCGACCGGGCGAACTTGCGCAAGAACCCATCCGGTATACGGAGCGCCATCCAGTCCGCACGCTGCTCGGCCAGGACTCTGGAAAAATCGCGGTTGGGCAGACACAGGAACTGCCGTCGGCGCAGCTGGAACGCGCCATTGACCGAGTCGATGGCGATCATGCCGCGAATGCAGACCAGCAGCGTGCAGCCTTCCGCCGCCACGGGCAGGTACTTTCCCCGGCCATGGCCGCGCACGCAGCGCAGACGATCATCACTGGCCCGGTCGGTGGCGAACGGATCGGCCAGCGCAGGCTTCAACAAGCGGTAGGCCAATGGCGCCGCCGGCCAACAGCAGGCGGCCATCATCGGTTGGAGTCCGGGCGTATCGCCGTGACCGTTCGCCATTCGCACGCAACGATGCGGCGACCGCGCTCAGGCCAGGCCATAGGGCAGGTCGGGCGAAGAAACCACGCGTTCGCCCACGGTCTTTCCCTGCAGGAAACGCAGGCAGGACGCTATGACTTGCGGGTCGTCGGCGATGCGGCCATGGCCCAATCCGGTGGTGGTGAGCAGGCGCGAATCGGGCCAATAGCGCGCGTAGCGCTCGCCTTCGGCCCACGGCACTTCCTGATCCTCCATGTCGTGCACGACCAACGCGGGCCGCCCGATTTGGGGCACGGTACGGTGGGCCTGCAATGCGTCCATTTCCACGCCGGTGCGCTTTTCCAGCAGGGCGATCATGCGCCGACGGGTCGACGAGGCAAGCCCGACGCAGTCCGCGAATCGACCGATCGCATCCTCGGGATCGGCCTGGGCCGAGATCAGAATCGCACGGTCGGCTTGCAGCCCGTGGCTCAGGGCGATCGCCGCAGCGGCGCCTCCCAGCGAATAACCGATCACCGCAGCCGCGCGGCCATGTTTCCAACCCACCGCAAGCAGGTTGCAGACGAAGTCGGGCAGGGTCGCCCTGCTGCCGCTGCTGCGACCGTGCGCCTGCTGATCGAAGGCGACCACGGCGTAACCGGCCGCACGCAGGGCCGCCACCCAGGCGAGGTGGGCAAGCGCATGGCCGGACCAGCCGTGGGCCAGCAGCACATAGGGCTGATCGTGCGGATCGCCCCACACGTAAGTCGCCAGTTCGTGGCCATCCACCTGCAGCACGATCAGCTGGGCGCCTTCTGCAGCATCGTCCGCATCGACGGCGGCAGCGGGCGCCGGTTGCGGCGTGCAGAACATCTCGACGCCGCGACGTGCGGCGTTTTCAGGCGAGACCAGTCCCAGCAAGCGCAACTGCAGGCGCGTCAGCAGACGGCCGACATTCCGCCCGCGCCCCGGTGGGCGTGTGGGGGCGTTGACTTGGGAAATATCCGGCCCTTCGCTGCTGGCGGACGGCGTAGGCCTGTGGCCGGTCTCGATCCGCAGCGACGGGGCCGGCATCCGAATCGCAGGATCGGCGAAGTGGGAATGGGCGTCGAGAGCAGCGGAATGAAAGGGATTGGCGCGGAGACGCGGCTGCGTCAAGGTGTCGATTCGATCTGCGGACATTGGGATTCCAGGTCATAGACACGGGGGTGTCCAGAACTAAAGCGCTGTCCGGTACGGGATCCTGACATGCGAAGCAGAACGGAAGCGTTGTCCGCGCTGCGAGCGAATCAGCGTTGCTGTACTGTCGCCCGCGCCAACGCCGCGTTCAAAGGCGTACGGGACGGATGCGTGGGCGGCACCTTCCATTGGTCGGCGAAGGCGATTCCGTCTCCCAATGCGCGCGTCGCACCCGCGGTGTCTCCCAGCCTTTGCCGCACTTCGGCCAGGGTGACGAACCACACCAGCGATTCGTGCACGAATCCGCGCTGGCCGCTGGTGGTGCGCACGGCGTGTTCCAACTCGGGCAACGCCCCCGCATCGTCGCCCGCGCTGGCCAGCGCCAGTCCATGCACGTAGCGGGCGATGGCCGATAGCTCCTTATCGGGGGCGGCCATCGCCTCGACGCGCTGCTGCATTGCGGCGGCGGCGGCGCGCAAGTCGGCAGGGTGCGGCTGCATCAGGCGCAAGCGCAGCACGCGCAGTTGCCCGTCCAGGCGTTGGATGTGCTGGGCAGGAAGCGCGGCGTCCAGGATCGCGCTGGCCTGTTCGGCCAGCGCGAGTGCGCCGGCCAGGTCGCCGCGCGATTCCTGGATGCGCGCAAGCTTGGCCAGCCCATAGCCGAAACCGGGCGAGGCGCCGCGCCCGATCGCGCGCTCGATCGACATCGATTCGCGTACCGATGCTTCGGCCTCGCTCAAACGACCCAAGGCCAATTGCGCGGCGCCCAGATTGTGGACACGCGGCGCGACCGCCGCGTTGGGCCCGGCATACACCTCGCGGCTGATGGCTACCGACGCCGCACTGGCGCGTTCGGCTTCCTCCAGACGCCGTGTCGCCAGCAGCGAAATGCTCAGGTTGCTGAGCCGGCGCGCGGTTTCGTCGTGGCGATCGCCGTGCACCTGCCGCGACAGAGTCAAGGCGCTGCGCAGCCAGGGCAGCGCCTGGTCATGCCGGCCGGCGGTCGCGTAAGCGGTGCCGAGCGCGCCGTAACTGCGCAGCAACTGCGGATGCAGCGGCCCGAACCGTTTACGGCGTATCGAAAGCGCCGCCAGGTAGTCGGCGATGGCCTCCTCGTGGCGCCCCATTTCGCTGTGAAGCAAGCCGCGCTGGTGCAGCACGCTGGCCGTGGTCACGCCTTCGGGGTAGCGGGGTTTCTGCAGGGCGAGCGCTTCGTCGAACAGGGGCAAGGCCTGGTCGTAGTGGCTCTGGCGGAGCTCCAGCTCGCCCAGCTGCGCGAGCGCATCGACCAGGATGTCGAATTCCTCCGCCGGCAAGCGCCGCGCGGTCGCCAGGGCCCGGGTCAGCAGCGGTCGCGCCTGGTCGTACTGCGACAGCTGGCTGTAGACGCGGCCGATGGTCACCAGCATCTCCACCTGCAGGGCGGGCGTTTCGGCAAGCTCGCTGCGCGCGCGTTCGGCGCCACGCTGCAGCAGCGTGGCGGTATCGGGAAGTTGCGCGCGTGCCCCGCCGGGGCTTTCGTTCTCGAACAGTTCCACCAACAGCTCACGCACCGCGGTGGCCCGCTGCGCTTCCCGTTGCGCCACCTGCGTCTGCGCCTGCGCGCGCAAGGTTTCGATGCGCGCGACTCGCGCCTGCCACAGCGCCGTCGTCAGGCTGGCGAGCACCGCCAGGATCAGCACCGCCGCCACCGAAACGCCGCCCCGGTGGCGCTGCGCGAACTTCTGCAGCCGGTAGGCGGTGGTCGGCGCGCGCGCCAGGATAGGTTGCTTGCGCAGATGACGCTGGATATCGTCCGCCAGGGCACCGGCCGAGGCGTAGCGCTGCTCGGGCTCGGTCTCCAGCGCCTTACGCAGCAGACAGTCCAGATCCCCGCGCAATGCCCAGCCCAGGGCGCGGCGCGTGATCGGAATGGTCCAGCGCGAGGGGTCCGCGTCGCTGGTGCGCTGCGAAGGCGGGCCGGTGCGCAGCGGATCGGGCCGCTCGCCCAACAGCAGCTCGTGCAGCAGCACGCCCAGCGCGTAGACGTCGGTGGCGGTGGAAACCACGCCGCCCGAGTACTGCTCCGGCGCCGCGTAGCCCGGAGTCAAGGCGCCGAACGAACCGTCGACTTCCGCATCCTCGCCGTTGTCGTCGAGCAGCTTGGCGATGCCGAAATCCAGCAGCGTGGCGTCGCCCGCCGCGGTGACCAGAATGTTGGACGGCTTGATGTCGCGATGCACGACCAGCTGCCGATGCGCGGCGTCGACCGCGCGGCACACCCGCTGGAACAGATCCAGCCGCGCGCGCAGGCTCAGTGCCTTGGCGGCGGCGTAATGGGTGATCTGCACGCCATCGATGAAATCCATCACCAGGTAGGGAATGCCCGCATCGGTCACCCCGCCGTCGATCAGTCGCGCAATGTCCGGGTGCGACAAAGCGGCCAGCGTGCGCCGTTCGCGCAGGAACAGCTTTTGCTCGAAAGCCGCATACAGTCCGCGGCGCAGCAGCTTGACCGCCACCTGTTGTTTGAAGTCGGCGCCTTCGCGTTCGGCCAGGAACACCGTCGCCATGCCGCCCTGGCCGATCACGCGCAGCAGCCTGAACGCGCCAATGCGGGTTCCGATCAGCGCTTCCGGTTCGCTGGTTTCGATTTCGCTGCGCAGCGCATCGATCACCGCAGCCACCGGCACATCCAGCAAAACGGCCTCGGTCCGGGCATGCGCCGCCAACAGCGCGCGCACCCGCATCCGCATGTCTTGGTCGGCACAGTGATGCGTCAGCCATTCCTGGCGCTCGGTCGCGGGGCGGTCGAGCACCGCTTCGAACCACTGCCGCAACGAGCCTGTCGTCAGGGTATCCATGGCCTATTCCTCGTTTGCCTTGTGCCAAGCGGTTTTCGGCGACCGATCCTGCCAATCCGAGCCTGGTCAGCCGCTCAGCTGCGCGCCCAGAAAGGCGCGGGCGTAGCTCCAGTCGCGGTGAATGGTGCGGACGCTGAGCGCATACAGTTCGGCGATGCGCTCGAGCGGCAGACCGGCGAAGTAATGCAGCTCGACGATTTCCGCCGCGCGCCGGTCGTCCAGCGCCAGACGGCGCAACGCTTCATCGAGCTGCAGGGCGTGCTGCGGATCGACGCTGACATTGCCGGCCAGGCTGTCGCTGTACTCGGTGCGGCGCAGGTCGCCGCCGTGCTTGGCGCGCGTGCGCTGGCGTGCGCTATCGACCAGCAGATGCCGCATCGCCCGCGCAGCGTATGCGTAGAACTGCCGGGTCTGCGCGAACTTCAGGTCGTTGCGGCTCATCTGCAGGTACAGCTCATGAACCAGCGCAGTGGTATCGAGGGTGGAGCCGTCGCCCGACGTACGCTGGCGATGCGCGAGCCTGCGCAGCTCGTGATAGACCTCGTTGAACAAGCCGTCCAGCGGCCGGCCAGGTTTGTCGTTGTCGTTCATCAATCAAATCTGGTGAATCATGAGAGAGGAGTAACGGAAAAAGCCGCGGGGAAGGGACGTGATCGTCAGCGGTGAATACGCTTGGCCGAGCGTCGCCCACGGATTTTCGCGCGATTTCGGAATGCTTCTGCGCGGTGAGGCCGACCGTCGCTGGGGCCGCGCGATGGGATCGCGTCTTGCACTATGCCTGCAACTCTTCCGACCAGCCAAGCCCGACGTTGGGCGTGACGAGTGCGCATCACGATTGTCGCCGCGACCAGGAAAGACGTGGGCGCGCTGTTGTCGCTGCTCTCGCGCCACGACGACTCTCCCGCGTGGGTGATCGCGCTGGTCGACACAGTGCGGGCGCTGATGCGCGCCCAACCGCAGCGGCGGCACGCTGGCGCTGCACCGGATCGACGCCGGCAAAAACCGCTTCGGTCTGCGGTGGCGTATGCGCCCGGATGGTCGGCAACATAGCGCCAGCCTTGATGCCGAATGCCCCGTGCGCCGAGCACGTGCGTGCGGTTCGACGGGCCGCCGGATAGAGCAGGCGCCGTGTCGGGACAGATGGGACGGCAGGCGGCTACCTTTCTATAGCGCGTGTTTCGCGCAGAGGGCAAAACTTTCGCCTGTTCAGTTTCGCGGATGGGCGATTCCAATCGCAAAAGGTGCGGCCTGGGGGTCGGCTTCACGTTTCCGAAACATCCAATGCGCGCAAGGGTTGTAACCGTTCTCACAAATCCGGCCACTTTCGGTAGCTACTGAACCCTTCGGTATCGTTTTGCAGTGCAGCGTGCAAGTCCGCCAAGGGCTATTCCACCATGCGGCCGCATCCCGACGTGGGGGAGGGAGCAAGCCCGCAACTGGCCTAGCCATTGCGGGCTTTTTTATGCGCGAGCGAAACTCATCGGGAAAGCCGTCTGGGCGCGCGCGGGTCGCCCTTGCCTCGTCCGCGCCGCGTCCGAGGGGCTAGAATCGCGGCATGACTACCGATGCCCGCGCCCGTTTGATTCCCTTGCAGGTCGTGACCGGCGCGGGCTCCACGCCCTCGTCGCTGGAAACGGGGGTCAAACAGATGGGCGGCGACAAGATCGGCCGCTCGCCGGTGCAGTTCGTGGACACGCCGGTGCTGCGCAAACCCTCCTGGATCCGGGTGCGCATTCCCAGCGACGGTTCGGTGGCGCGGCTCAAGGCCAAGCTGCGCGAGAATCGTCTGGTCACGGTGTGCGAAGAAGCCAGCTGCCCCAACATTCACGAATGCTTCAGTCACGGCACCGCCACTTTCATGATCCTGGGCGAGGTTTGCACCCGGCGCTGTTCGTTCTGCGACGTGGCCCACGGCCGGCCGAAACCGCCGGACGCCGGCGAGCCATTGAGCCTGGCGACCACGGTCGCCGACATGGGCCTGAAATACGTAGTGGTGACTTCGGTGGACCGCGACGATCTGCGCGACGGCGGCGCCCAGCATTTCGTCGACTGCATCGCCGCGATCCGCGCGCATTCCCCCGGCACCCGCATCGAGATCCTGACCCCGGATTTTCGCGGCAAGGGGCGCATGGACCGTGCGCTGGAGATCCTGGCGGCCAATCCGCCGGACGTGTTCAACCACAACATCGAAACCGTGCCGGACCTGTACCCCAACGTCCGCCCTGGCGCCGACTATCAGTGGTCGCTGACCCTGCTGCAGAAGTTCAAGCGGCAGCATCCGTCGCTGCCGACCAAGTCCGGGATCATGCTCGGCTTGGGGGAAACCCTGGAGCAGGTGCAGGCCACCCTGCGCGACCTGCGCGCGCACGACGTGGACATGGTGACCATCGGCCAGTACCTGCAGCCCACCGCCCACCACCACCCGGTGCTGCGCTACTGGACCCCGGAAGAGTTCAAGGCGCTGGAGGAGTACGGCAACGCGCTGGGCTTCAGCCATGTCGCTTCCGGTCCGCTGGTGCGCTCGTCGTACCACGCCGATCTGCAGGCCAAGCAGGCGGGCGTGGCCGGCTGAACGGCGGCCCCCGCCGCAACCGCGCGGCGAACAAAGCATTCACATTTCGCGACCGCCGCACGGCTAGTGTGCGTATCGGGCGCGCACACCGCCTCCAGGTGACAAGCGCCGCAACTTTCGGCACTGTTTCCGGGTCCACGATTTTCCGCAGTCTTCCACTGGCCGTCCTGGCCCCGAGTAGCCGAATGAAACTGAAAAGCCCCGCTGTCGCTTTCCTGACCCTGGCCCTGGTCGCGCCGTTGGCTTTGCTGGCCCGCGCCGACGGCGAGGCCGTGCCCGCCGCGCCCACCGCCGATCAGTCCACCACTTCGAAACTGGTCTACGGCCTGCTGTCCGACAGCCGCTACGCCTACCGCCCGCGCGCGCTGGACGATGCGCTGTCGCAGGACATCTTCACCCGGTACCTGGAAGCGCTGGATGGCGGCAAGCAGTACTTCACCGCGGCCGACGTGGACAAGTTCGGCGCCTATAAAACGCAGATCGACGACGCGATCCGCAGCGGCGATCTGGCCCCGGCCTACGACATCTTCGCCGTGTACAAGCAGCGCGTGGCCGGACGCGTGGCCTATGCGCGCGCGCTGCTGAAGCAGGATTTCGATTTCAGCGGCGACCAGCGCTGGGAATACGACCGCGAAGACGCGCCGTGGGCGGCCGACGCGCAGGAACTGGATGCGGTGTGGAAGAAGTCGGTGATGAACGACTGGCTGCGGCTCAAGCTGGCCGGGCAGAAGCCCGACGAAATCCGCAAGACCCTGGACAAGCGCTACGCCACCTACCAGCGCAGCGTGGATGAGCTGAAGAGCGAGGACGTGTTCCAGACCTTCCTCAACGGCTATTCCGGCGCCATCGATCCGCACACCGATTACTTCACGCCGAAGACTGCGGAGAATTTCAACCAGTCCATGTCGCTGTCGCTGGAAGGCATCGGCGCGCAGCTGCAGCGCCAGGACGACATGGTGGTGATCCGCGAGATCATCGCCGGCGGTCCGGCCGACCTCAATGGCCAGCTCAAGGCCGGCGACCGCATCGTCGCGGTCGGGCAGGGCAAATCCGGGCCGATGACCGACGTGATCGGCTGGCGCATCGACGACGTGGTGGCGCAGATCCGCGGCAAGAAAGATACGCAGGTGCGCCTGGAATACATCCCGGCCGAGAGCGGCATCGACGGCAAGCACGCGCTGGTCACCATCACCCGCCAGAAAGTGAAGCTGGAGGAGCAGGCGGCCAAAGCCGAAATCATCACCGCGCCCGCGGCCAACGGCGAACCCGCGCGCCGCATCGGCGTGATCAAGCTGCCGGCGTTCTATCAGGATTTCGAAGGTCGTCGCCGCAATCCGGACGACTACACCTCGGCCACGCGCGACATAAGCAAGCTGCTGGCGCAGTTCAAAACCGACGGCGTGGACGGCGTGGTCATGGACCTGCGCAACAACGGCGGCGGGTCGCTGGACGAGGCGGTGGAATTGACCGGCCTGTTCATCGACAAGGGCCCGGTGGTGCAGGTGCGCGAATCCGGCGGCCGCGTCACCGTCAACGCCGATCGCAAGCCGGGCGTGGCATGGGACGGTCCGCTGGCGGTGCTGACCAACCGCGGCTCGGCTTCGGCTTCGGAAATCTTCGCCGGCGCCATCCAGGACTACGGCCGCGGCCTGGTCATCGGCGAAACCACGTTCGGCAAGGGCACCGTGCAGAACCTGGTGGATCTGGACCGCTGGCCGGCCAACGAAACCCCGCGCTTCGGCCAGGTCAAGCTGACCATCGCCCAGTTTTTCCGCGTCGCCGGCGGCAGCACCCAGCACAAGGGCGTGGTGCCGGACATCGCCTTCCCGGTCAGCGTGGACGCCACCGAGTACGGAGAAAGCACCTACGACAATGCGCTGCCATGGACCAAGATCGCCGCGGTTCCGCACATCCAGTACGGCAACTTCACCCCGCTGCTGCCGCGCCTGGAATCGCTGCACGCCAGCCGCATCGCTCAGGACAAGGAGTTCCAGTGGTGGTCGCAGGACGTGAGCGAGTTCCGCGCTGAAGCCGCCAAGAAATACCTGTCATTGAACGAAGCCGAGCGCCGCGCCGAACGCGACAAGCAGGACGCGCAGCGCAAGCAGCGCCAGGCCGAACGCAAGGCGCTGGGGCTGGAGCTGGATCCGCTGGCCGACGACCTGGCCGACGATGGTCTGGGCGCGAACGAGCGCGACATCGTCAAGGACGCCGCGCGCGAGAAGCTGGCCGAGAAGCGCCCCGATCCGCTGCTGCGCGAATCGGCGGCGATCCTGGCCGATGCCATCGACGTGCTGGGCCAGGACCGGCAGATGTCGGCGTTGGTGCTGCCGGAATCGAGCGCGCCGGGAAGCTGGGCGGATTAAATGCTCTTTCCCTTCTCCCTCCGGGAGAAGGTGGCGCGAAGCGACGGATGAGGGAAGAAGTCATCTGTCGCATTTACATTGCGGCAACCGAGCGCTTCCTTCCTCCCTCACACCCCAAGAGTGCTTCCTTCGGGCGTCCGCCCTGCGGGCACCTTCTCCCGGAGGGAGAAGGAAAAAACATCACAAGAATCGGATAGCGGGCGCCCAGTGCGCCCGCTACGCTTTGGGCCATGCACAACCATGACCAAAAACTCGAACGCGCCCGCCAGCTGCTGGACAGCGGCGAACCCGCCCTGGCCGAACTCGCCGCTGCGGTCGGCCTGAGCCCATCGCACCTGCAGCGCAGGTTCGCGGCGCGCTACGGCCTCAGCCCGGCCGAATATCTGGCGCAGAAAAAACTCGGCGCGCTGAAGTCCGGGCTGCGCGCCGGCAACGACGTCAGCGCGGCGCTGTACGACGCCGGCTACGGTTCGCCCTCGCGCGTGTACGAACAGGGCGCGGCCAGGCTGGGCATGACGCCCGCCGCGTACCGCGCTGGCGGCGCCGGCATGCAGATCCGCTGGGCGCTGGTGGAGACCGCGCTGGGCAGCGCGCTGGTCGCGGCCACCGAGCGCGGCATCTGCGCGGTGGAGCTGGGCGACGATGGGTCCGCTCTGGAACGGCGCCTGCACCGGGAGTTTCCGCGCGCGCGGATCGAACGCGTCGACGCCGGCAGCGACGACTTCCTCGCGCCACGCCTGCAGGCCGTGGCCGCGCGTCTGGCCGGCGCTCGCGCCGAGGTGCCGCTGGATCTGGTGGGCACCGCGTTCCAGAAACGCGTATGGGATGCGCTGATGAAAATTCCTGCCGGCGAAACCCGCAGCTACGCCGAACTGGCGGTCGCGCTGGGCGCGCCGAGAGCGGCGCGCGCAGTGGCCAGCGCCTGCGCGCACAACCGCGTGGCCGTGGTGGTGCCGTGCCATCGCGTGATCCGCGGCGACGGCTCGCTGGGCGGCTATCGTTGGGGGCTGCCGGTCAAGGAGCGCGTGCTGCTGCGCGAACGCGCCGCGTAGTTGCGCCATCGGCATGCAGTGTGCCGGGCCGCCGGGATTATCGGCGGCGAATGCGCTCGCGTAAACTGAGTCCTCACCCCCGCCCTCGATTACGGCGCATGCCGGCGCCGCCCGTGTGCCCTGCGCTTCGTCCCGCACGGCCGCTGCAACCCGCTTTTGGGGGCGGCCACGGCGCCGGGCATGCGATACGGTTCCGCCACTTTCCATCCAGGCCGATGGCCGAGACTCCGCACCGCCATGATCCGTGCCCCCGCTAAAACCAGTCCCGTCGCCATCGCATTGGCGCTCGCCGTCGTCTACCTGATCTGGGGTTCGACCTATCTGGGCATCCGCTTCGCGCTGGAAGGGGGCTATCCGCCGCTGCTGATGGCGGGCGGCCGTTTTCTGCTGGCCGGCGCGCTGGTGTACGCGGCGCTGCGTCTGCGCGGGCAACCCGGACCGACCCGCGCGCAGTGGCCGCGGCTGGCGCTGATGGGGCTGCTGCTGATGGGCCTGGGCAACGGCCTGGTCAGCATTGCCGAGCAGTGGGTGTCATCGGGTCTGGCCGCGGTCGCCATCGCGTCGACGCCGCTGTGGATGGGCCTGTTCGGCGCGATGCGCGGGCAGCATCCGAGCCGTCTGGAATGGCTGGGCATCGGCATCGGTTTCCTGGGCGTGCTCTGGCTCAACGCCGGCAGCACGCTGTCGGCCACGCCGTGGGGACTGGTGGCGCTGCTGATCGCGCCCATCGCCTGGGCGTTCGGCTCCATCTGGAGCCGCGGCAAGGATCTGCCGTCGCCGTTCATGTCGGCGGCCGGGCAGATGATGTGCGGCGGCGCGATGATGCTGATCGCCGGCGCGCTCAGCGGCGAAAGTTTCCAGGCCATGCCGACCTTGAAAGGCACGCTGTCGGTGGTCTACCTGCTGATCTTCGGTTCGATCATCGGCTTCACCGCGTACGTGTGGCTGCTGCATCACGTGCGGCCGACGCTGGCCGGCAGCTACGCCTACGTCAACCCGGTGATCGCGGTGATGCTGGGCGCATGGCTGGCGGCCGAACGCTTCACCACTCATGACCTCGGCGCGATGATCGTGATCCTGCTGGGCGTGGTGGCGATCACCCTGGGCAAGGCGCGCGCGCCGAACCCGGAGGTCAGGCGCATCGATGCGCCGCGAACGGATGCGGAGCGCGCGCAATGACAGCGCCCGCCCTCGACCGCCGCGGCCTGTGGGTCGCGGCCGGCGCGTTCGCGATCTGGGGGTTGATGCCGCTGTACTGGCATCTGCTCAAGAGCGTGCCTTCGCTGCAGATCGTGATGCACCGGATCGTGTGGAGCGCGCTGCTGGTGGTCGGCTGGTTGTGCTGGAAGCAGGGCCTGCAGTGGCTGCGCGAAGCGGTGTCGCGCCCGCGCGTGGCCTGGATGCTGGCGCTCAGCGGCGCGTTGATCGCGTTCAACTGGGGCCTGTACATCTGGGCGGTCAACGCCGGGCATGTAGTGGAAACCAGCCTGGGCTATTTCATCAATCCGCTGCTCAACGTGCTGCTGGGCGTGGTGCTGCTGCGCGAGCGCCTGACGCCCGCGCAGTGGCTGTCGGTGGCGATCGCGGCGCTGGGCGTGCTGTGGTTGACCTTCAACTACGGCAGCTTCCCGTGGATCGCGCTGTCGCTGGCGGCCTCGTTCGGTTTCTACGGCTTCATCCGCAAGCTGGCGGTGGTGGATTCGATCCCGGGCCTGGCGATCGAAAGCCTGTACCTGTTCCTGCCGGCCGTGGCCGCGCTGGTCTGGGTGGAAAGCCACGGCAGCGGCGGCTTCGTCGGCACCTGGGGCTGGCGGATCGACGCGTTGCTGATCTTCGGCGGCGCGCTGACCGCGCTGCCGCTGATCGGCTTCGCTTACGCGGTGCGGCGCGTGCCGTACAGCGTGGTCGGCTTCATGCAGTACCTGGCGCCGACGCTGCAGCTGCTGATCGGGGTGCTGGTGTTCAAGGAAACCTTCGACCGCGACCGCGCCATCGGCTTCGTCTTCATCTGGATCGGACTGGCGATCTTCGCCATCGACGGGGTCTGGCGTTCGCGACGCAAGCCCGCGTGCCTGCCGGCGGCGGAAGGGCTGGACTAGGGCCTATCCCGATAGCGTTAACAGGCCCTAGCTCGCGGTAGCGCAGGGCGCGCCCGCATCCATCCACCGCTTGAACGCGGCGACGAACTGGTCGTGCGGCACCGGCACCGGTGCGCGTCCCGCACCCGGATCCCAGCCCCACAGCACCAGTTTGTCCTCGCTGACGTGCTTGAGCATGGCGGCCAGATCGCGGTCGCCGTTCTGCTTTTTATCCTTGATCATCGCGCAAAGCTGCGCGGCGGGCAGGCCGATCCATGCCATCTTCTGGTCCGGCGGCGGCAGCGCCCAGTGCGGCGCGCCCGGCGGCGCGTGCGGGCCGTAGCTGGCCGGCGGATTGGCTTCGGCGTGGCAGGTCGTGCAGGGCAGACCCGCTGCGCCCTTGCCTTCGGGGCCGCGCACCACGTTCATCATGTGCGGCACTTGATTGTCGAACTGCAGCGGCGCGTCGCCCGGAATATGGCAGTTGCTGCAGCGCGGATGCTGGAAGACTTTCTCGACGGTGGCGAACGCTTCCACTGCCCTGGCTTCCTGTTCCGGCGAAACGCGCGCGCCGCAGGCGGCAAGGGAGAGGATCAGGAGGCTGGCGAACAGGTTGCGCATCGGTCGTCTCCTCAAGCCTGGGCCGCTGCGGCCGGCGTCGCCGCGGCCAGCCGGAAAGGAAGCTCGCGCAGGCGCTGTCCGTTCAACGCGAACACCGCGTTGGCCACCGCGGGCGCGATCGGCGGGGTACCGGGCTCGCCGACGCCGCCGGGTTTTTCGGCGCTCGCCACGATATGCACCTCCACCGCGGGCATCTCGTTGATGCGCAGCACCTGATAGTCGTGATAGTTGGATTCGACCACGCGCCCGTCCTTGAAGGTGATGTGGCTGTGCAGCGCCGCGCCCAGGCCGAAGGCGATGCCCGATTCCATCTGCGCGGCGATGCCGGCGGGGTTCACCGCGATGCCGCAGTCGACCGCGCAGACCACGCGATGCACCTTGATATGTCCGTTTTCGATCGACACTTCCGCCACCTGGGCGATGAAGCTGCCGAACGATTCGTGCACGGCGACGCCGCGCGCGCGGCCTTGCTCCGGCGCGCTGCCCCAGCCGGATTTTTCCGCCACCAGATTCAGCACGCCCAGGTGCCGCGCGTGGTTGGCCAGCAGGCCGCGCCGGTATTCCACCGGATCCTTGCCGGCGGCGTGGGCCAGTTCGTCCACCAGACTCTCCATCGCGAACGCGGTGTGGCTGTGGCCGACCGAGCGCCACCACAGCACCGGAATGCCGGTCTTGGGCGAATGCAGGCCGACGCGGTGATCGGGCACGTCCTTGACATAGGGAGAATCGGCCACGCCTTCCACCGAGACGCCGTCGATGCCGTTCTTGACCATCATCGATTCGAAGAAGGTGCCGGCCAGGATCGACTGTCCGGCAAGCACGTGCTGCCAAGCCACCGGTTTGCCCGCGGCATCCAGCCCTACTTTCGCTTTATGCACGAACGCAGGCCGATAAAAGCCGCCGCGCACGTCGTCCTCGCGGCTCCACACGGTCTTGACCGGCGCGTTCGCGGCCTTGGCGATGTGCACGGCTTCGAACACGATGTCGGGCGAAGGATTGGCGCGCCGGCCGAAGGCGCCGCCCAAGAACGCGGTGTGCACGAACACCTGCTCCGGCTTGAGCCCGGTGATCTGCGCGGCGGTGCGCTGTTCCAGGGTCTGGAACTGGGTGCCGATCCACAGCTCGCACTTGTCCGGCGAAATCTTCACCGTGCAGTTCAGTGGCTCCATCGGCGCGTGCGCCAGGTACGGCAGCGCGTATTCGGCTTCCACCGTCTTCGCCGCTTTCGGCAGCGCCATGGCCACATCGCCGGCTTCAGCGGCCGGCAATCCCGGTGTGCCGGCCAGCTGCACGAACTGCGCGCGCAGCGCGGCGCTGTCCAGCGCCGCATTCGGCCCGAGCTCCCATTCGACTTTCAGCGCATCGCGCCCGAGTTTGGCCGCCCAGTAGTGGTCGGCCACCACCGCCACACCGGTGGGAATCCGCACCACGCTGCGCACGCCGGCAATGGCCTTGGCCGCGGTCGCGTCGAACGACTTGACCGTGCCGCCGAATACCGGCGCGCGCGCGACCACCGCGGTCAGCAGGCCTTCGAACTGGATGTCCATGCCGAATTGCGCGCGGCCGGTGATTTTTTCCGGCGAATCCAGGCGCATCGTCGGCTTGCCGATGATCTTCCAGTCCTTGGCGTCCTTGAGTTTCAGCGTGGCCATATCCGGCGGCGGCAGCTGGCCCGCGGCGTCGGCCAGCGCGCCGTAGCGCACGCGCTGGCCGCCGGCGATGGCTTCGCCGTTTTCCGTGCGTATTTCCGAAACCGGCACGTTGAAGCGTGCGGCGGCGGCCTGCACCAGCATCGCGCGCGCGGCGGCGCCGGCCTGGCGGTAGCGGTCGAATGCGGAAGAAGTGGAGGTGGAGCCGCCGGTGCCCTGCATGCCGAACACCGGGCTGAAATAAGCCGGCGCGGCGGGCGCGTGTTCCACCTTGATCTTCGACCAGTCCGCGTCCAATTCCTCGGCGATCAGCATCGGCAGCGTGGTCCAGATGCCCTGGCCCATTTCCGAATGCGAAGACAGCACGGTCACGCTGTCGTCGGCGCCGATGCGCAGGAACGCGTTGGGCGCGAACGGGGCGACCGCCGCCGCGGCTTCGGGTTGGGCCAACGCCAAGCGTTTGGCGCCGGGAATGACGAAGCCGATCACCAGGCCACCGCCGACCAGGGCACCGGCTTTCAGGAAATTGCGGCGGGAAGTTTGGGTTTCAGCGTTCACGGTGAATCTCCGGCAATGTCGTTCCGCAAACCGAATGTCATCCCGAACGTAGTGAGGGATGGCAACGAGAAAACTCAGCCCTTGTCCAGCTCCGCAGCGCGATGCACCGCCGCGCGGATACGCGGATAGGTGCCGCAGCGGCAGATATTTCCCGATAGCGCCTGATCGATATCGGTATCGGTGGGCGTGGGGATCTTGGCCAGCAGCGCCACTGCCGACATGATCTGCCCGGACTGGCAATAGCCGCACTGCACTACGTCCAGTTCGGCCCAGGCCTGCTGCACCGGATGCTGGCCGTCGGCGGACAGGCCTTCGATGGTGACGATTTTCTTCCCCGCCACCGCCGCCGCCGGCGTGACGCAGCTGCGCAGCGGCGCGCCGTCGATATGCACGGTGCAAGCGCCGCACTGGGCGATGCCGCAGCCGAACTTGGTGCCGGTGAGGCCCATCAAATCGCGCAGGACCCAGAGCAGGGGCATGTCGGCCGGCGCTTCGACTTCGCGCTCGGTGCCGTTGACGTTCAACTTCATGGGAGTTCCCTGGCGACGGCTGGGGTAGTGCTCCAACCTTACTCTTGGCGGCATTCATTGCCAACTTTAGTCGGCGCCGGTTGCTAACCTTGTCGCACATGGTCCATCGTCCGAGCGAATGAGCAGCCAGCGTCATATTCTTGAAACATCCGCCGCAGCGTGCCGTCGCGGCGAGGCGGCCGCGCTGGCCGTGGTCGTCGACACCGAAGGCTCCACCTATGTGCAGGCCGGCGCGCTGGCGCTGTTCGGCGCGGCCGCCGGACAAGTCGGCTGGCTGAGCGGCGGCTGCCTGGAGCCGGAGATCGCACAGCGCGCGCAGATCGCCGTCGCCGCGGCGCGTATCGAATGGATGGACATCGACACCCGCGACGACGAAGACCTGATCGCAGGCTCCGCGCTGGGCTGTCGCGGTCGCCTGCATCTGGCCCTGCTGCCGCTGCGCGAGCTGAGCGGGTGGCCAGCGTTGATGGAAGCATGGCGGCAGCGCCACGGCGCGCTGGATCTGTCGCTGTCCACGCACGGCGACCTGCAGGTGGAAGTGGGCCCGCTGCGCCAGCGTTGGCGCATCGGGGCGGCGCCGGCAGTGAACGAGCGATCCTGGCGGATCCGGATCGCGCCGCCGCCCGCCCTGGCGGTGTTCGGAGCGGGCCCGGAAACGCCCACGCTGCTGCCGCTGCTGCGCAGCCTGGGCTGGATGACGACGTTGGTGGAGCGGCGCGCGCGCTGGCTGGCCCAGGCGGCGCACGCCGATACGCTGAGCGAAACCGCGGCCGAGTCCGCATTGGCGCGATCGGCTGCGCTGGGCTTCGACGCCGCACTGGTGATGCACCACAATTTCGAGTTGGATCGCGAAGCGCTGCTGGCGCTGGCGTCCACGGCCATCGAATTCGTGGGCCTGTTGGGACCGGCGCGCCGGCGCGAGGATCTGTTCCGCGTGCTGCCGCCCGCCGCGCGCGCGGCCCTGCAGGCGCGGCTGCGTTCGCCGGTCGGTTTGAAACTGGGCGGGCAGGGGCCGGAAGCCATCGCGCTGAGCATCGCCGCGCAGCTGCAGGCGTTTCGGTTTCCGCAATGAGCACCGCGCCGGACTCGCATGCTGCGGTCGTGCTCGCCGCGGGCGGCAGCCGGCGCCTGGGCCAGGCGAAGCAGCTGTTGAAGCGCGACGGCGAAACGCTGGTGCACCGCGCCGCGCGTCTGGCGGAAGCGACGCATCCGGAGCGATTGCTGCTGGTGTGCGGCGGATACGCCGATGCGGTGCGCGCGACGGTCGCTGATCTTCAGGTCGAAATTGTTTTCAACCATGATTGGGAAGCAGGTCTGGCCAGCAGCTTGCGCGTTGCGGCCGATGCGCTGCAGGGCGGACATTCCCCCGTATTGATCGTCGGCTGCGATCAGCCCGCATTGGAAGCCGCGCATCTGCAGCGGCTGCTGCATGGCGCGACGACGGTCGCATCGGGCTGCGCGGCCACTTCGCATCGTGATGCGCGCGGAATACCGGCGGTGGTGAGCGCTTTGCTGTTGCGGCAAGCGCGGGATCTGCATGGCGATCAGGGTCTGCGCGGCGTCTTGCAGCAGCTGCCGCGGGAATCGGTCTATCTTCTGGACGCGCCGGAGCTGCAGCTGGATATCGACACGTCTGAAAATGTAGAGCGGGCGATCATAGCGGGCTTGCTGGATCCGATGGCGAATCAAAATGCATAAGGCGGGCCATGGCCCGCCGTTCTGCAATGCCGCGATATCCCGGGCGGCGGGTCGAGACCCGCCCTACGAATGATGCGGTGTTTTAGCGCTCACGTCGCGCGCAGCGCGGTGGTCACCGGCAGGCGCGCGGCGCGCAGCGCGGGGAACAGGCCGCCGACCAGGCCGATGCCCAGCGCCCATTTCAAACCGCTCCACAGCAGCTCCGGCGAGACCTTGAACTGGAACACCACCTGGCTGAAGTTCGCGCCCAGGGTCGCCACGCTGTAGCCGTTGAAGATCGCCCAGGCGATCAACCCGCCCAGCAGTCCGCCCAGCAGCGCCAGCAGCATGGTTTCCAGCATCACCGCCATCACTACCGGCGTGCCGCGGAAACCGATCGCACGCATGGTCGCGATTTCGCGCGCGCGTCCGGCCACCGCCGCGTACATGGTGTTGAGGGCGCCGAACACCGCGCCGATCGCCATGATGCCGCCGATCACCGTGCCCAGGATCTTGATCAGTTTGGTCAGTCCGGCCGACTGCTTGCTGTAGTAGTCGCGCGTGGTCAGCACATCCAGCTTGAGGCGCGGATCGTTTTCCATCGCGGCCTTGAATTCGCCGAAGCCGGCCTTGCCGTTCACGCCCACCGTGACCGACTGGTAGGCGCGGCGGTCGTAGGCCGACGATAGCGTTTCGATATCCGTCCACAGCTCCGAATCGTGCGCGTCGCCGGAGGCGAACACGCCCACCACGGTCCATTGCTGGTTGCCGAGTTTGATGTCCTTGCCCACGTCCAGGCCGCGGTACTGGTTCTTGGCGCCCTGGCCGACCACGATCTCGCGCACGCCCACGTTGAATTTGCGGCCTTCGGTGATCTTGATCTGCGGCCGGATCGCCCATGCCGCTTCGCTGACGCCGCGGAACTGCGCGTTGGCGTCTTCGCCGCTGCTCGCGGTGGGCAGGTTCACCACCTGCGACAGCTCCGGCGACAGGATCGGCTTGCCGGCCGCGTCCTTGCGGATGCCGGCCAGGGTGCCGATCAGGGGAATCTGGTCGCGCATGATCACCGAATTGGTTTCCGCCTGCGAACCGCCGCGCAGGATGATCGCGGTGTCGTCGCTGCCGGTCTGCTTGAGCGTGGCGTCGAAGCCTTCGCCCATCGCCAGCATCGCCACCAGCACCCCGACCACGCCGGCGATGCCGACGATGATCACCGACGAAGCGCCCCAGCGCTGCGGCAGACTGGCGATGCCGATGCGCGTGGCGGCCAGCGCCAGCCGGCCGGTGCGGGTCAGCAGCAGCCACAGCGCCGCGATCACCGCCACTGCGGCCACGCCGTACCAGGGCAGCAGGATCCACGCCACCAGTCCGGCGATCAGCAGAACCACCGAAAGCGCATTCCAAAGCCATTTGTTTTTCATTGCCTACTCCAATGCGAGTGCAAGTTTTGATCTGGCCCGGCGCAGCGCGCCGGCGTTCTCCGAAGCGCGCGGCCGCGCCGCGCAGGCCGTTCCGGCTTCCCTTCAGCGTCCCGCCAGGGCATCGACGATCTTCAGGCGCATCGCCCGCATCGCCGGCAGCGCGCCCACCACGATGCCGATGCCCAGCATCAGCGCCAGTCCGATCAGCCAGGTTTCGCGCGGCACCCCGCCCAGGGCCAGCATGCCGCCGCTCATCGCGCTGACCGCCGGAATCATCGCCGCCGCCAGGCCCAGGCCGATCATGCCGCCCAGCACGATCAGCAGCACCGATTCCACCAGCACCAGGGTCAGCACCGTGCCGTTGGTGAAGCCCAGCGTTTTCAGCACCGCCAGCTCGGGAATGCGGTCGCGCACCGCCTGCGACATGGTGTTGCCGGTCAGCAGCAGCAGGGTGAAGAACACCGCGCCCATGATCGCGGTGACGATCAGGCCGATGTCGCCGATCTGCTTGGCGAACGACTGGTTGAACGCCTGCTCGGTCTGGGCCTTGGTTTCGTGATCGGAATTCTGCGAGATCGCATCGATCGCCCGGGCCACGCGCGTGGCCTGGTTGGCGTTGTCCAGCTTGACGATGTACCAGCCGACCTGGCCGTTGGTGTACTGGTTGGCCTCGTCGAAATACTTCCAGTGGAAGACCAGCTGGTTCTCCTCTCCCTTGCGCTTGCTGTCGGCCAGCTTGAAGGTGCCGCTGAGCTTCAGCGGCCACGCGTTGCTGCCGTCCTTCTGCGGGAAGATGGTGGCCTGCAGCGGAATGGTGTCGCCGACCTTCCAGCCGAAGCGCTTGGCCAGCGCCTCGCCGACCACCGCGCCGGTGCGTTCGCCCTGCCAGGCGTTGAGCTGGGCGGGATCGATCAGGTATTCCGGATACATCTCGAAGAAATTGTCGCTGACCGAGAAATTCGGGAAGAAGTTCTGCGGATCCTTGTAGATGCCGCCGAACCAGGCCGCGTACGTGGCTTTCTTGACGCCCGGCGTGGCTTCGATTTTCGGAGTCAGGCTGTACGGCAGCATCTGCGTGATCGACAGCCGCGACGCCACCACCAGCCGGTCGGCGCCGGCCACGCTGCCGCCGCTGTTGAAGGCCACGCGCACCGAGTCCAGCAGGCCGAACAGCAGGAACGCGGCGACCACCGACAGCAGCGTCAGGAAGGTGCGGGTCTTGCTGCGGAACAGCGCGGACCAGATCAGGAAAAAATATTTCATGCGGATCTCCGGTAGAGAGCCAGGAAGGAGGAGTGAGGAGCGAGTAGTGAGTGGAGAGGAGTGAGGAGTGAGGAGTGAGGAGTCGCTTTTGCCCTTACTCACTCCTCACTCCTCTCCACTCTCTACTCGCTCAGTGCGCCGGCGCGTCGGCCAGTTCGCCCTTGTCCAGATGGATGGTGTGGGTGGCGTACTCGGCGGCCTTGGGGTCGTGCGTCACCATGATGATGGTCTTGCCGTGCTCCTTGTTGAGCAGCTGCAGCAGGCCCAGCACTTCCTCGGCCGAATGCCGGTCCAGGTCGCCGGTGGGCTCGTCGCAGATCAGGAAGGTCGGATCCGAGACGATGGCGCGGGCGATGGCCACGCGCTGCTGTTGGCCGCCGGAGAGTTCGTTGGGGCGGTGCGAGGTGCGGTCGCCCAGGCCGACCAGCTGCAGCGCGATCTCCGCGTTGCGCTTGCGCTGCGCGCCGCCCAGCTTGGTCAGCAGCAGCGGCAGCTCCACGTTCTTCTGCGCGGTCAGCGTGGGCATGAGGTTGTAGAACTGGAACACGAAGCCGACGTGCTGGCTGCGCCAGTGCGCCAGCTGGCCTTCGCTGAACCGGTCGATGCGCTGGCCTTCGATCTCGATCTCGCCGTCGGTGGGCGTGTCCAGCCCGCCGATCAGGTTGAGCAGGGTGGTCTTGCCGGAGCCGGACGGACCCATCAGCGCGACGAAGTCGCCGCGCGGAATCTCCAGGTCCAGGCCGTGCAGCACCTGCACTTTCTCGGAGCCGCGCTGATAGTTCTTGGTAAGGTTGCGGATGGAGACCAGTGAAGACATGTTCGTTTTCCTTCGGATCGGTTAAATGTTTCGGCCGTCATCCCGGCGAAAGCCGGGATCCATCTTGCCCTTGCTTGTGGCCTCCTCCCTTGCGCAAAGCGCAGGGGAGGATTGAGGAGGGGTGCTTTTGCTTTTGCTTTTGCTTTTGCTCTTGCTCCTTCTCTTGCCCGTCATCCCCGCGCAGGCGGGGATCGCTCTTCATCTCTTGTCTTGAAGCGTTTCGCGCTTCGCGCGAGTCACTTTCTTTGCTTGTGCAAAGAAAGTAACCAAAGAAACACACCCTACGACGCGCCCCACGATGGAGCCGTGGGGTTCGCAAGCAGGACGAGAATTTCCGGAAGCAGCATCCTGCTGCTCCGGAAACGGCGCACATCCCTGTGCGCCGCCCCTGCGGGGTTTGACCCGTCCCGCTTGCCGCGTCTCACGGGGCTTTAAAAGCCAACAGCGAGAAGCTGAAAATCAACTGCCAACTGCCAACTGCCAACTGCCAACTGCACGATTCGCACAAGCAACCGAAAAAATCACACTCGGTCTTTCGCAATCATTCCGCTGCTTCCTCCGCCATCTTCACCTTCGCGCCTTCCTTCAGTTCGGGCGGCGGATCCAGCACCACCGATTCACCTGCGGACAAACCCTGCAGCACCTGGCGGTCGTCGCCCATTTCGCGGCCCAGCCTCAGTTCGCGCTGTTCGACGGTGTCTTCGCCGGTCACGACGAAAGCGTAGTCCTTGCCGTCGCGGATGGTGATGGCGGCGGCCGGTGCGCGCACGCCTTCGTTCTTGGGCTGCGCGTCTGCGGGTTTGGCGGCCTCCAGGAAGCTGACCTTCACGCCCATGTCCGGAACGATGCGCGGATCCTTGGCCTTCAGCGCCACCCGCACCTTGACCGTGGCCTTGCTGCGGTCGGCGGTGGGGATGATGGCGATCACTTCGCCGGGAATCTTCCAGTCCTGATACGCGTTGAGCGTGGCTTCGATCGGCATCTTCGGCTGCACCCGGCCGATGAACTGTTCGCCCACTTCCACTTCCACTTCCAGCGAATCCATGTCGACGATGGTGCCGATGCCGGTGCGGGTGAAGCCGCCGCCGGCCGACAGTGGCGACACGATCTCGCCCGGCTGCGCGGCCTTGGCGGTGACCACGCCGGCGAACGGCGCGCGCACCACGGTGTTGTCCACGCCGTTGCCGGCGATGCGCAGCTGATCGGCCGCGACCTTGGCGTTGCGCTGCGCGGTGAGCAGCTGCGCGCGCAGCGAATCCCGCTGGGCCACCGACTGGTCGTACTGCGATCGGGAAACCAGCTGCCGGCCGACCAGCTGCGACAGGCGCGTGGCGTCGGCTTCGGCCTCGCGCAGCTGCGCCCGCACGCCGTTGACCTGGCTCTGCGCGGCGCCGAGCTGCGCGGCGACCAGGCTGCGTTCGGCTTCGGCGTCGATCGGATCCAGCGTGGCCATGATCTGCCCGGCCTCCACGCGCTGGCCTTCCTCGATCAGCACCTGCTGCACCTTGCCGGTGATCTTGGCCGAGACCGTGGCCATGCGCCGCGCGACCACGTAGCCGCTGGCGTCGAGCACCGAAGCCGCCGCGCCGCCGCCGCCGATGGCGACGGTCGGCGCGGTGCGCACTTCGATGGCCTGTTCGCGGCCGAACACGAACCATGCCGCCGCGCCCACCAGGATCAGCGCCAGCGCGGCCGCCAATCCCATCCACAGCCCGCGCCGGGATTTGGGTTCCGGCGGCGGCGCCTTGCGGTCGATGCGCAGTTCTTTCAGCAGGTCGGCGGAAGTATTCATCGAATAACCAGACGGGACGGTGCGGAGAGTGTGACCGGTAAGCCTAACCGAGCCCAGTTGCCGGAAGTCACTTTCCGCGATTCCCGCCGTCGATGGATGGGACGGAGGCGGGGATGCGACGGCGGCCAGCTTGCCTTCCGTCGCGCCGCGCGGCCAGTGACAGCTGTCACCTGATCGGGCTGATGGCCCGCACTGCACAGCCGCCGCTGCCGAAGGGAGCATGGCGCCATTCCAGCAAAGGCGCCGCCATGTCCGTTCCTCCGGTAGTCCTCGCAAGCCTACGCAGCGCACGCAAGTCGTACGCAAAAGTCCTGGCGCTGGACGACATGAACCTGCAGCTGCGCAGCGGCCAGGTGCTGGCCCTGCTGGGCGCCAACGGCGCGGGCAAGAGCACGGCGGTGGCGGTGATGCTGGGCCTGTGCGAAGCCGACCACGGCGACGCCACTCTGCTCGGCCAGCCGCCGCGGGCGATGGACGCGCGCCGCCGCACCGGCGCGATGCTGCAGTCCACCACGCTGCCGGACACGCTGCAGGTCGGGGAGCTGCTGGCGATGACGCGCGGCTACTACGCGCAGCCGCTGAGCGTGGCCGACTGCGTGGCGATGGCCGGGCTGGACGGCCTGCTGGCGCGGCGCTACGGCAAACTTTCCGGCGGGCAGCAGCGTCGCGTGCAGTTCGCCATGGCGATCTGCGGGCGGCCGCAGGTGCTGTTTCTGGACGAACCCACCACCGGCCTGGACATCGAGGCGCGGCAGCAGCTGTGGGCCGCGATCCGCGAACGCGCCGCCGCCGGCTGCGCGGTGCTGCTGACCACGCATTACCTGGAGGAAGCCGAAGCGCTGGCCGACCATGTGGTGGTGATGCAGGCCGGGCGCACCCTGGCCGAAGGCAGCGTCGAACAGATCCGCCAACGCGTGCTGCAGCGGCGCATCCGTTGTCACACGCAGGTCGATGAAGGCAATATCGCCGCCTGGCCGGGCGTGCGCCGCGTGCAGCGCGATGGCCATGTGCTGGAGATCCAGGCCGAACCGGTGGAGCCCGTGGTCGCCCGCCTGTTGGCCGAAGATCCCCAGCTGTCCGCGCTGGAGGTCCATCGCGCCGGCTTGGCCGACGCTTTCCTCGAACTCACCCGCGCCGCGGAGGCCGCATGAACGCTCTCGTCCCCACCGCTTTCACCACGCGCATGACCGTCGCGCTGTACCTGCGCGAGGCGAAGTACGAATTCCTGCGCCTGCTGCGTGCCCCGGCCTTCAGCGTGCCGACACTGGTGTTCGCGCCGATGTTCTACCTGCTGTTCGGCGTGCTGCTGAACCGCGGCAACGCCGATGCCGCCAGCTACCTGATGGCGAGCTACAGCGTATTCGGCGTGATCGGCCCTGGCCTCTTCGGCTTCGGCGTGGGCCTGGCCATCGACCGCGAACGCGGCCTGCTGACGCTCAAGCGCGTGCAGCCGGTGCCGGCCCTGGCGCCGATGCTGGCGAAAGTCGCCATGGCGATGCTCTTCGCCGCCTGCATCGGGACGACGCTGCTGGCGCTGGGCGTGACCTTGGGCGGCGTGCGCATGACCCCCTCGCAGGCGGCGCTGCTGCTGTGCGTGGATATCGTCGGGGTGATGCCGTTCTGCGCGCTGGGGCTGCTGATCGGCACGCTGGTCAACGGCAACGGCGCAACCGCCGTGGTCAACCTGATCTACATGCCGATGGCTCTGCTGTCCGGCCTGTGGCTGCCGCTGCGCATGCTGCCGGCGGTGGTGGAGCAGATCGCGCCGCTGTGGCCGGCTTGGCACCTGGGCCAGCTGGCGCTGAAGCTGGTCGGCCAGGACAGCGGCCACCCGGCATGGATGCACGTGGCGGTGTTGCTGGGCTTCACGGCGATATGCTTGTTCCTGGCGCAACGCCGCCTGCAGCGCGCTTGAGGATGCCGTGACCATCGCCGTGTTCCGTTCCCTGTTCCTCTCCGTACTCCTCTGCGTACTCCGCTCCGCGTTCCGGACCGCGCCGGATTCGCTGGTCCGCCAGCAGCAGGCCAATGCGGACGCCGGCATGCGCTGGTTTCCGTGGATCCACCTGGTGTGGTCGGTCTGGCTGTTCGTCACCCCGTTCTACGCCATCGACATCTACCGCGACTGGCTGTGGCCCACGCTGGGCAGCTATGCGCTGTTCTTGCTGCTGTTCCAGCGTTTCCACTACGGCAGCCAGCGCCTAGCCACCACCCTGACCATCGCCGCGCTCGGTTTCGCGCTGCTGCCCTGGAACCCCGGCTCGCAGAGCTACATCATCTACGCCTGCGCGTTTTTTCCGTTCTGCATGGGCAAACGCAATGCGCTGCTGTCCATCGTCGCACTGCTGGGCGCTTTCGCGCTGGCGTGGTACGCGTCGGGCATCCCCATGCTGCACATGATCAGCGCGCTGATCGCGGGCCCGGTGGTGGGCGTGTTCAACATCGGCCTGCGCCAGAAGACGCGCAGCGATGCGCAGCTGCGCCTGAGCCACGAGGAAGTCCGGCGCCTGGCCGCGCTGGCCGAACGCGAACGCATCGGCCGCGACCTGCACGACCTGCTCGGCCACACGCTGTCGCTGGTGGCCCTGAAGTCGGACCTGGCCGCGCGCCTGATCGGCCGCGACCCCGCCGCCGCGCGCAGGGAGATGCACGATGTCAGCGGCGTGGCGCGCGATGCGCTGGCGCAGGTGCGGCGCGCGGTCAGCGGCATCCGCGCCGCGGGGCTCGCCGCCGAACTCGCCTCGGCGCGGCTGCTGCTGGAATCGGACGGCGTGCGCTTCCACTACGACGTGGTTGAGGTGCCGCTGTCGGCGGAGCAGGAAACCGTGCTCGCCCTGGCCGTGCGCGAAGCGGTGACCAACATCCAGCGCCATGCCCGCGCCGACGGCGCCAGCGTGCGTCTGCACAGCGCCGGCCAACAGGTCAGCCTGCGCATCGAGGACGACGGACGCGGCGGCGCCATCGTCCCCGGCAACGGCCTGTGCGGCATGCGCGAGCGCATCGAATCGCTGGGCGGCAAGCTGCGCGTGGACGCCACGCCCGGCCAAGGCACGCGCGTGGAGGTGATTTTGCCGGTAGTTGGAAGCCAGTAGCCGGTAGCGGGAGAGCATCAGCAATAGCTGACATGCTTTTCCGCTCCCGGCTCCCGGCTCCCGGCTCCCGGCTCCCGGGTTTGCTATGTTCCCCGCATGCGCCTTCAAACTTCCACCCATTGATCCGCATCCTCCTCGCCGAAGACCAGGCCATGGTGCGCGGCGCACTGTCGGCGCTGCTCGGCATGGAAAACGATCTGGACGTGCTGGCCGCCGCCGCCGATGGCGAAGCCGCGTGGCGCGAGCTGCAGCGCCTCAAGCCCGACGTGCTGGTGACCGACATCGAGATGCCCGGGATCAGCGGCCTGGAGCTGGCCCAGCGCATCCAGCGCCACGAACTGCCGGTGAAGGTCATCATCGTCACCACCTTCGCGCGCGCCGGCTTCCTGCGCCGCGCGCTGGATGCCGGCGTGCTCGGTTATCTGCTGAAGGAATCCCCGGCCGAACATCTGGCGCAGGCGGTGCGCAAGGTGCATGCCGGCGGCCGCGCCATCGATCCGGAGCTGGCGCTGGAGGCCTGGTCGCAAGCCGATCCGCTGAATGACCGCGAGCGCCAGGTGCTGCGGCTCGCCGGCGAGGGCGTGTCCGCCAGCGCCATCGCCGCGCAGCTCAATCTTTCCCACGGCACGGTGCGCAACTATTTGTCCGAAGCCATCGGCAAGCTGGGCGTCGGCAACCGCATCGAAGCGTATCGGCTGGCGCGGCAGAAGGGCTGGCTGTGAACCCTCCCAAACCAGGCCAAAAACCCATCATGCGCATGCGACCTTACTTTTAGAATTGCGGACATGCGCTTGCCGGCAGACGCGTATCGCAAGCTTTGATTTCGCGGAAGTATTTCATCCAGTGCACGACTCCTTCCTTGGAAGGCGCGTATTTGAACGCTTTCTGTACGACATAGAAACTGTCGTTGCCTTGGATGGCCTTGAACCACGTGTATTCCGGTTTGCCCGTGGAAGGATTCAAGGGACATACCTGCATCCAAATCGAAGTCGGGTAGTTGTTTTCCAGGCTCTCCATGACATCGACCGATTCGGCGCCTTGGCAAGCGGCTTGCAGGCCTTCGTCCAGTCTTGCCTTGAATTGCTGTGGCGATACCGTTAGTCCCAGAAAAACCTGGGTGGTCACCATCTCGGTCCAGTTGGTCACTGTTTCCGTCTTCGGCACCATCTCGGTGATCAGCACGCGTTTCTGCTGGTCCTGAAAACCGATCTTGTAGCCGTCGGGCAATGTCTGCAGCAGGTTTTCGTCTTCCAACCCGGCGGCAAGTGCAGGTACTGCGCACAGCAGGGTGATCGAAGCGAAGATGAAGCGGCTGATACGCATGAATTGCATGATGACCTCCTGTCTTGAGCATGAATGCAGTGGAAACTTTCGATGAGACGCATCGCCCGCAACCCGGGCGATGGCTTAGCTACCGTAGCGCACCTTCAACATTTCATACGCCGCGCGCAGGGCCAGCGCTTCGCCGCCGGCGGGGCGGCCGGGGCGGTCGCTGTCGTTCCACGCGTACACGTCCAGGTGCGCCCACTTCTGCGTTTCGGGCACGAAGCGCTCCAGGTACAGCGCGGCGGTGACGGCGCCGGCCATGCGCGAACCGGCGTTGGCCAGATCCGCGATGCCGCTGTTGAGGTAGCGCAGGTACGGCCGCCACAGCGGCATGCGCCACAGCGGGTCGCGGGTGCGTTCGCCCGCGGCGATCCAGTCGTTGGCCAGCGCGTCGTCGTTGGCGAACAGCGCGGGCAAATCCGGCCCCAGCGCGATGCGCGCGGCGCCGGTCAATGTGGCGAAATCCAGCACGATGTCCGGCTGCTGTTCGCCGGCATAGGTCAGCGCATCGCACAGGATCACGCGGCCCTCGGCGTCGGTGTTGTCGATTTCCACGCTGACGCCCTGGCGAGTGGCGATCACATCGCCGGGGCGGAACGCATCCGGGCCGATCGCGTTTTCCACCGCCGGGATAAGCAGGGTCAGGCGCAGCGACAGTGCGCGCGCCATCAGCAGTTCGGCCAGGGCCAACGCATGCGCGGCGCCGCCCATGTCCTTCTTCATGTTGCGCATGCCGTCGGCGGGCTTGATGTTCAAGCCGCCGGTGTCGAAGCACACGCCCTTGCCGACCACGCACACGTGCGGCGCATCGCTGGCGCCCCAGCGCAGCGCGATCAGGCGCGGCGCGCGATGCGAAGCGCGGCCGACGGCATGGATGGCGGGGAAATTCCGCGCCAGCAGTTCGTCGCCGGCGATGACTTCGACCTGCGCCCCATGCGTCCGCGCGATCTCGCGCGCCGCCGCTTCCAGCTGATCCGGGCCCATGTGCTCGGTGGGCGTGTTGACCAGATCGCGCACGCGCACGCACGCGGCCAGCACGTCCAGGGTTTCGGCATCGGCTTTTTCCAGCACCAGTGTGGCGGCCGCGCGCGCGGCCCGCTTGTAGCGGTCGTAACGGTAGCTGCCCAGGCCCCAGCCGAGCTGCAGCGCGGCGCGCGCGGCCTCGGCCAGCGGCGTCGCCAGGCGCCAGTCGCCCGGCGGCAAGGCGAACGGCGCGTGCGCGTAGGAATACGGATCCAGCGGATCGCCGATGCCGATCGCCGCGCCGGCGATGCCCGGCTTGTCGTCGGCATGCACGCCCGGCAACAGCGCCACGCTGCCGGGCGCGCATACGAACTGCTGTGCCTGCAGCCACGCCTGCACCGCCTCCGGCTGCATGGCGCGCCACTGATCCAGCTGGCCGCGCTCCAGCACATGCAGGGCCAGCGCGGTGGACGACGCGTCGGTGAAAGCGGTGGGCAGCGTCATGCGGCGACGGGCTCCGTGGCGGTGTGGTCCTGCGCGTCCAGCCAGTCGGCCAGCGCGGCGAGGGTGGTGAATTCCAGATCGGGGCGCAGATCCTCGCGCGTCCAGCGCCGCGCTTCGCGGTTGATCCAGCAGCTGCGCAGACCGGCCCGCGCCGCGCCGATCGCGTCCATCTCGATGTGATCGCCCACATGCAGCACTTCCTCGCGCGTAACGCCCAGGCGTTCGCAGGCGGCGTGGAAAATGCTGGCGTGCGGCTTGGCCGCGCCGTGTTCGCGCGCGCCCAGCTGGAAGACGAAATGCGGCGCCAGCCCGATCCGCTGCAGGTCGGCGTTGCCGTTGGTGACCGCGGCCACCGGCACGCGCGCGGCGATGCGGCGCAGCGCGTCGAGGCTGTCCGGGTAGCACTCCACCTGGTTGCGCGCGGCGTAGAAGATTTCGTAGGCCGGATCCAACAGCGCCGGGTCGGCGTCGCTCTGTTCCAGCGCGCGCTGCAGGGTCAGGCGGCGCAGCGCGCCGAGATCGTGCTGCAGCTGCGGATGGTCGGCGAACACCTGCTCGCGCAGCGCGCGCATGGCGACGATCGGGAAGCGCTGCGCGGTGCGCGGGCTGTGCCGCAGCATCCACTCGTGCAGCACCTGCTCGATGCGCGCGCCGATCGGCGCGAACGGCCACAGGGTGTCGTCGAGATCCAGGGTGATGGCGCGGACGGGGAAATTCACCGGCGCATTCTAGCGGCTATAGCCTCCCCCTTTTTCGAAGGGGGAGGTGAAGCTCTCCCGTCTCCCGTCTCCCGTCTCCCGTCTCCCATTCCCCATTCCCCATTCCCCATTCCCCATTCCCCATTCCCCCCTCACTCCATCAACCGCGCCCACCCCTCCCATCCCTGCACCCGCGCCAGCACCAGCTTCACGCAGACCAGCAGCGGCACCGCCAGCAGCAGGCCGACGATGCCCCACAGCCAGCCGAACAGCATCAGCGCCAGGATCAGGATCAGCGGCGACAGCGCCATGCGCCGGCCGAGCACGATCGGGGTCACGATCTGCCCTTCCAGCGTGTGCAGACCCAGGAAGATCAGCGCCGGCAGCACCGACAGCCACGGTTCGCTGTAGCTCACGAAACCCACCAGCAACATCAGCGCCATGCCGATCAGCGGCCCCACATACGGGGCGAAGTTCAGTATCGCCACCAAGGTGCCCCATAGCAGCGCTTCCTGCAGCGGGATATCCAGCGCGTACAGGATGCCGGCATAGACCAGCCCGACCACCGCGTTGATCACGCTGATGGTCAGCACGTAGCGCGACAGCTCGCGCTCTATGGAATGCATCAGGTCCACGCTGAATTTCTTCTTCTGCCGTCCCGGCAGCAGCGCGATCGCCTGCCGCTGCAGATTCTCGCCGTAGACCAGGAAGAAGAACGTCAGCAGCACCACCGCCAGCACCGAAGCGAGCAGGCGCGGCGTCGCCGTCAGCACCTTGTACGGATCGTCCACCTGGGTGCGCACCACCTGCACGCGCTTGGCGCTTTCGCCGCCGGCCGCGCGCGCGATGTTCTGGGCGGCCAGATTGGCGTCGTTCATCGGCTTGACCCACTGGCGCAGCTTCGGCGCCAGCTGCCTGAGCTCCTGCGGCACGTCGCGGAACCAGTCGCTGGCCGGCACGATCAACTGGCTGCCCAGCGCGCCGGCGCCGGCGATGCCGCCCACCACGACGATCAGCGCCGCCACGAAGCGCGGCACGAAGAGTTTCTTCAGCACGCGGATGAAGGGGTTGGCGACCAGCGCGAAGAACATGCCCAGCAGCACCGGCAGCAGCACGTCCTGCGCCGCCCACAGGGTGTAGGCCACCGCCAGCGTGGCCAGCACCACAAGCGCGCCGGAAGCGCGCGGGCGCGGCGCCGGCGGCGCGGGTTCGGGCGCGGACGCGGCGGCGGTGGACGGAGGCGAAGGCGGAAGCGTCACGGGAACGGCTCGTCAGTGGATAGGCAGGAAAAGCGACCGGGGAGGTAGGAGCGGCGCTGAGCCGCGAGCTTTTCAAAATCAAACGCTCGCGGCTAAGCGCCGCTTCCACAAGGGCCAGCTCGAATCTTGGGGGATTCAGTGTTCGGACAGTTCGGTGGCGGCTTCGGCCGCACGCGGCTGGGTGGCGGCAGCGTTGCGCTGGGCTTCGGCCACACGCCCCGGCGCGGCCGCTTCTTCAACCTTCGCCTCCGCCGATTCGGCCGCATCTTCGGCCTGTCTGGCGGCGAACGCCGCCTGCGCCGAGGCGAACAACCCCGATACCGCGCTGACCATCTGCAGCAGGCGCGGCCCGGTCAGCGCGCGCAGCGGCTCGGCGCGGCCGGCGACGAAACCGCTGATCAGGCCCGCAGCGATGATCCGCACCGGCGTCCAGCCTTCGCGCCAGGTCTGCCGCAGATGCCGGTAGCTGGCCACCACGCGGCGCTCGCGCGCTTCCAGCACGTCCTCGGCCTGGCTCACCTTGCGGATCAGCTGCTCGAAATTGACCCGCTGGCGCTGGCGCGCGCTCATGGCGGCGTCACCCGCACGCCGTCGGCGCCGTGTTTGGGTTTGCCATCGGCATCCTGCGGCGGCGCGCTTTCGGTGGTGTCGCGCGCGGAGGCGGACGAGCCCGGGTCCGGGGTGAAATCGGACAATTCGCCGATACCCAGACGCGCCAGCTGCCGGCGGGTGGCCTGCATGCGCGTGTGGTCGAAGTAATAGTCGGCGCGCCACGCGGCCCACAGCGTCACCGCGCCGCTCAGCAGCGCGCAGATCAGCAGCGAAGCCGCCCAGGGCAGGCCCAGCTGCCGGCTCAGAAAAACGATCAGCGTGGCCATCAGCAGCAGCCAGCACGACGCGCCGAACACGATCGCCACGCCGGTCAGGGCCATCGCCCGGCCGAAGGCGCTGCGCGCCAGCGACACGTCCGCGGCCAGCAGCGCGCGGAACGCCTTGACGCTGCCGCTGGCTTCGCTCAGGCCCGCTTTGGCGGCAGCGCCGACCTCGCGGATCGACGCGTCCAGATGCGGCGCGTCGTCGTCTCCGCGCGCGCCGGGAGGGTGCTGTTCGCTCACGCGTGCGGCTTCGCAGCGCCGCGCTTACTTGTCGCCGCCGCTGCGCGCCAGCTTGGCGATGATCCAGCCCGCGGCGAAGGCCACGCCGAACGAAGCCAGCGGCCGTTCGCGGATCAAATCGGCGGCGCTTTCGATCAAGTCGCGGCCTTTGTCCATCAGCACGTCCACCTGCTCCATCGCCGCTTCGCCGCCGGATTCGGCCGCGGCCAGCCCGGACAGCGCGCCGTCGGCCAGCTCGGCCTTGACGTTGGCTTTGCCCAGGCGCAGTTCGTCGCCGGCGGAACCGGCCGCGCCCTTCAGCGCTTCGCTCGCGGCGGACGCGGCGGATTTGAGATGCGCGCCGGCTTCGCTGAGATTGCTTTTCAGGGCATCGGTCGAGGTGGGATTGTTCATGGTCGTCTCCTTCGAAAAAAAGGCGTGTGCGCCTGTGGGGAGAGCATCTATAGCAGGCGGCCATTAACGCACCGTCATCGGATGCGTATTCGGCCGAAGCCGTCCCGAGCGAAACCGCGCGCCGCGCCGCGCGCGCTCACGGCGTCAGCGCATCAGCAGATTGCCCGGACGGTTGCCGCGCACGACGCCCAGCACCAGCTGCGCCGGCTTGCGCTCGAAGCTGGCCTGGAATCCCGCCAGGTCCTTGAAGGCGCCGCTGCTCGCTTCCAGCACCAGATCGCCGGGCTGCAGGCCGTTCTGCGCCGCGCGGCTGCCGCGCACCACGTCCGCGACCAGCACGCCGGCCACGCCGCCGGTGCTGCGCAGGGATTCGGGCAACTCGGCGAAGGACGCACCGCTCAGGCGCGGATCCAGCGTCGCCCCGGCCAGCGCGCGCGTCTGTTCCTTCAGCTGCGCGCGCAGGGTCAACGGCGCGCCGTTGCGGCGCAGCGCCAGCGCCAACGTACTGCCGACCGGCTGCAGGCCTTCGTAGTTATGCAGCGCTTCGGCGCTGTCGATGCGCTGGCCGTTGGCCGAGACGATCACGTCCCCGGGCTGCAGGCCGGCCGCGGCCGCGCCGGAGCCGGCATACACGCGCGTCACCACGGCGCCGCGCAGGTCGCTCAGGCCCAGGCCCTGGGCCATTTGCGGGGTGAGGGTCTGCGATTCCAGGCCCAGCGTGCCGCGGATGACCACGCCGTCGTTCTTCAGCAGCTGCTCCACCACGTCGCGCGCCAGGTTCGAGGGGATCGCCAGGCCCAGGCCGATGTTGCCGGCCATGCTGCCCTGCGGATTGAGGCTGGCGGTGTTGATGCCCACCAGCTGCCCCTGCAGGTTGACCAGCGCGCCGCCGGAGTTGCCGGGGTTGATCGAGGCGTCGGTCTGGATGAAGTTCTGCAGCCCCAGCCCGCGGATGCCGCTGCGGCCCACCGCCGAGACGATGCCCGAGGTCACGGTCTGGCTCAGCCCGAACGGATTGCCGATGGCGACCACGAAATCGCCCACGTTCAGCACGCTGCTGTCGGCCAGCGGAATCGCGGTCAGCTGGTCGGCCGGGATGCGGATCAGGGCCACGTCGGTGTCGGCGTCCGAACCCAGGAACTCGGCCTTGAGCGTGCGCCCGTCGGCCAGGGTCACCGATACGTCGTCGGCGTTTTCGATCACGTGGTGGTTGGTCAGCACGTAGCCGTTGGTCGAATCGATGATCACGCCCGAACCCAGCGACTCGTTGATCCGCTCCTGCGGGATCTGCGGAAACATGCGCCGGAAAAACGGATCGTTGGCGAACGGATTGCGCACCCGCACCACCTGCTTGGTGTTGACGCTGACCACCGCCGGCATCACCCGCTGCAGCATCGGCGCCAGCGAAGGCAGCGGCTGGCCGTTCACGGCCGGCGGCAGCGTGGCTATCGCAGGCACCAGGGCAGGCGCGGCGACGGGCGCGGCCACGGCCGGGCGGTCGAACTGGGACTGGAGGCCGACGGCGACGAAACCGCCGAACGCGGCGGCGGCGGTCAGGGCGAGCAGGGTGGGAAGCGGGCGCATGGGGTCGGGTCGCGGCAAGGAGTGATCGAGCGGTGGCAACGGGGTGAGGGCGGGGGTACGCCCGTGGACGGCGGCGGTCGCCGATGGCGAACATGAACGAGTCTGCTCACCAACCCCTAAACCGGCAATGAAGTCGCAGGCGCCGGTCTTCAAGGGCCATGTTTCACCTGAACAGGCCGCTGCCGAAAGTCCTCAGCCGATTGGACCTTTTTCCCGTTGACAGGCCGGGCGGGCGGGCGTAGCGTGCAGCCTTCGTTTCAGCCACTAGATATAGCGGTTAGAAGCGGGATGGGCCCAAGCAGTAGGGTTTTCCTTGGGTGTCGGCGCTTCCGGGGACAGCGCATGAAAACGAAAAAGACAGCAAATTTATTGGTCCGGCATCACACTTTCCGGGCCGATACGGGGCGCACCGCGCCGCCGTTTCCACGGGTTTTTCTGTCGATCCGCCGGTCCGGCGCAGGCATCGCAAGCGACACCGGCCGGCCCGACCATCCGGGTCCATAAAAAAAACACAAAAGACAAAGTTCGCCCGGCGACGGGCTTGCCAATACAACAAGCAGCAACAGGGAGAGCAACACAACTATGAGCACGGTACGCCTTGAGGCGGTGAAGACAACAGAAGCGGCAGGATCCTTGGTTCCCATGCAGGCCGCCTCGCAAGACATCTGGGACAAGAAGTACCGCCTGAAGACCAAGCAGGGCGAGGCGATCGACGCCGACATCGACGGCACCTACCAGCGCGTGGCCCGGGCCCTGGCCGACGCCGAAACCACCCCGGAAAAGCGCGCCTACTGGTTCGAGCGCTTCGTCTGGGCGCTGCGCCGCGGGGCCATTCCCGCCGGCCGCATCACCTCCAACGCCGGCGCGCAGGAGCACAAGCCCGCCACCTCCACCATCAACTGCACCGTGTCGGGCACCATCGAGGACTCGATGGACGGCATCCTGGACAAGGTCCACGAAGCCGGCCTCACGCTCAAGGCCGGCTGCGGCATCGGCTACGAATTCTCCACGCTGCGGCCCAAGGGCGCGTTCGTGGCCGGCGCCGGCGCGTACACCTCCGGCCCCATGTCGTTCATGGATATCTACGACAAGATGTGCTTCACCGTGTCCTCCGCCGGCGGCCGCCGCGGCGCGCAGATGGGCACCTTCGACGTGGCCCATCCCGACGCCAAGGACTTCATCCGCGCCAAGCGCGAAGACGGCCGCCTGCGTCAGTTCAACCTGTCGCTCTTGATCACCGACGGCTTCATGGACGCGGTGGCCAACGATGGCGACTGGCCGCTGGTGTTCCCGGTCAACGCCAAGGAACAGCACGAGATCAACCTGGATGACGAGGCCGAAGTCGTCTGGCGCGAATGGCCCACGCACAAGAACTACGTCAGCCGCGACGACGGCCTGGTCGCCTGCAAGATCTACGGCCACATCCGCGCACGGCACCTGTGGGACATGATCATGGTGTCCACCTACGACTACGCCGAGCCGGGCTTCATCCTGATCGACCGCGTCAACGAGATGAACAACAACTGGTGGTGCGAGAACATCCGCGCCACCAACCCCTGCGGCGAGCAGCCGCTGCCGCCGTACGGCGCCTGCCTGCTGGGCTCGGTCAACCTGACCACGTTCGTCAGCAAGCCGTTCACCGCGCAGGCCGCTTTCGACTGGGAGGAATACAAGGAAGTGGTGCGCGTGTTCACCCGCATGCTGGACAACGTGGTCGAAGTGAACGGCCTGCCGTTGCAGCAGCAGCGCGACGAGATCCTGCGCAAGCGCCGCCACGGCATGGGCTTCCTGGGCCTGGGCAGCACCCTGACCATGCTGCAGATGAAGTACGGCTCGCCGGAGTCCTGCGAGTTCACCGAGTCCATCGCCCGCGACATGGCCGTGGCCGGCTGGGAAATGGGCCTGGCCCTGGCGAAGGAAAAAGGCCCGGCGCCGATCATGGAAGAGCGCTTCGACGTCACCGCCGCGATGCTGCGCCAGCGCCCGGAAATGGCCAAGGACGGTTGGCGCGTCGGCCAGCAGATCGAAGGCAAGATGCTGCACGCCAAGTACAGCCGCTACATGCAGCGCGTGGCGTCCGTCGCCCCGGAGCTGGTGGACGAACTGGCCGAGGTCGGCAGCCGCTTCACCCACCACAGCTCCATCGCGCCCACCGGCACCATTTCGCTCAGCCTGGCCAACAACGCCAGCAACGGCATCGAGCCCTCGTTCGCCCATCACTACAGCCGCAACGTGATCCGCGAAGGCAAGAAGTCCAAGGAAAAGGTCGACGTGTTCTCCTACGAGCTGCTGGCCTACCGCCACCTGGTCAACCCCAAGGCCATCCCCTACGCCGAGGACGCCGACGCGCGCCTGCCCGATTACTTCATCTCCGCCGACGACATCCATCCCAAGGAACACGTCGACGTGCAGGCCGCCGCGCAGAAGTGGGTGGACAGCTCCATCTCCAAGACCGCCAACGTGCCCACCGACTACCCGTACGAGCAGTTCAAGGACATCTACCGCTACGCCCACGAACAGGGCCTCAAGGGCTGCACCACCTTCCGCTTCAACCCCGCCGCCTTCCAGGGCGTGCTGGTCAAGGAAGCCGACCTGGAGAACACCACCTACCGCTTCGAACTGGAAGACGGCAGCGTGGTCGAGGTCAAGGGCAACGAGCAGATCGAATACGACGGCGAAATGCACAGCGCCGCCAACCTGTTCGACGCCCTGAAAGAAGGCTATTACGGCAAGTTCTGATGCCTGGGTGCTCTCCCCGCACGCGGGGAGAAGATGCCCGAAGCGCAGGAGGGTAGGCAAAGACTTTCTCCTCTCCCCTCGTCCCCCAAGGGGACTTCCTTCGGGGCGTGGGAGAGGATGCCCGAAGAGCCTGCCCCCGAATGCTTTAGTCGGGGGGCAGGAGAGGGGGCGCGAAGCGCAGCGAGCGTGCTCTCTCAAAAAACAAAACACCACCAACCCCATCACCACACCCCGCACCAACCGGGTTAGCATCGGCCCCGTACCAAAACCTACGCCCCAGGAGGGCATCATGAGCAACGGAAACGGAGTGGTGGCGACCCTCACGGGCGCCGCGGAAAGCGTCAAAGAAACCGCCAGCAACATCGGCAGCTCCATCGCCTCCACCGCCAGCGGCGCCGTCGCCTCGGTAAAGAAGTCCGCCGCCAAGGCGCAGAAGGCCGCGACCAAGCGCGTCACCGCCGCCAAGAAGGCGGTCGCCAAGCGCACGGACAAGGCCAGCAAGGCGGTGAAGAAGACCGTGGCCAACGCCAAGAAGTCGTTGGCCTCGGCCAGCGCCGCGGCCAAGGCCGAAGCCGCCACGCTGAAAAAGAAGGTCGGCAAGAAGACCGCGACCAAGAAAACCGCGAAGAAGACAGCCAAGAAAGTCGCCAAGAAGTCCGTTGCCAAGAAGGCACCTGCGAAGAAAGCCGCCAAGAAGGCCGCACCGCGCAAGGCCGCCAAACAAGTAGCCAAGAAATCGCCCGCCAAGAAGGCGGCGAAGAAGGCCGTGAAGAAAGCGCCGGCTAAAAAAGCCGCAAAGAAAGCCGCAAAGAAAGCCAGGAAGTAACGCTCCGCTCCAAGCCCCTCTCCCTTCACGGCGCCCGTAGGGTGTCCAGAGGCGAGAGGGGTTGGGGAGAGGGTTCCGCTTTTGATCCTTCTCTCAAGTCCCCAAGCACCGCCCACACCTATAAAAACGCAATCAGGAATCCGCTCCATGGCCGTCAAGATCGACAAGAAAATCAAGGGCTACACCGTGCTCACTCCGGAAGACCGCGCGCGCGAGTCCGCCGCCGCCGTCCACGCCGAGTCGGTGTCCCGGGCCAAGGCCGAGGCCGAATTCCCGGTCGCCGACATCATCCACATGCACGAGCGCATCGAGCGCCCGGAAGTGCTGATCGGCAGCACCTACAAGATCAAGTCGCCGCTGGTGGAGCACGCCATGTACGTGACCCTCAACGACATCGTGCTCAACCCCGGCACCGAGCACGAGCTGCGCCGCCCGTTCGAGATCTTCGTCAACTCCAAGTCCATGGAGCACTTCCAGTGGATCGTGGCCCTGACCCGCATCATGTCCGCGGTGTTCCGCAAGGGCGGCGACGTCACCTTCCTGGTCGACGAAATGAAGGCGGTGTTCGACCCGCGCGGCGGCTACTTCAAGGCCGGCGGCGTGTACATGCCCTCGCTGGTGGCCGAACTCGGCGCCATCGTCGAAGAGCACATGAAGTCCATCGGCCTGATCCACGACCCGGAAATGAGCGCGCACCAGCGCGCCATCCTGGCCGAGAAGCGCGCCGCCTACGAAACCCGCGCAAAAAAAAACTCTGAAGTAAACCCTTCTCCCGCTGCCGCGGGAGAAGGTCGAAACAGCCGTCAGGCTGTTGAGGGTAGGGCGGATGAGGGCGCTCCTCGCGCGGCCTCCGAACCGGCCTCCTTTGAGGACATCGCCATCACCGGCGACGGCACCAGCTTCCCGCCCAGCGCGACCCTGTGCCACAAGTGCAACACGAAGGCACTCGTCATCATGGATGGGTGCGCTACTTGTTTGAATTGTGGGTATTCGAAGTGCGGGTGATGCGGCTTTAAGTTGAGATCACAGGGTCAGGTCAGAAATGAACCTGACCCTTTTTTGTCCGATCCTTTTTTGTCCGAGACAACACACGTGCCGGTTGGATTTCGCTGCATGGATGAGCTAATCCTCGGCCGTGTAAAAGCAGTTCTCAGGATTAACATTAGCGCCGAATCGGCGGGCCGTGCACAAAAGGGGATCGTATGAACAAGATTGCAGAGGCATTGCTGAATTCGTTCAAGGGTGAGCAGGGCTTACCTGCTGAGATGAAGCCAGAGGACGTCTTTGAGCACCTCGCGGCATTCCTTACAGTCGGTCCGCAGGTAGAAGGGTCGTTCGACACTACAAACTGCGTTGTAGCGGAAGATGCGCAACCGGCCGTCGATGCCGTTGCGACTGTAGCTAATGGCGCTCTCGTAACGAGTGCCGACGAAGTAGAGGCGCTGGTCGAGCTTAACGGATATCTGGACATAGACTTCTCTCTAGTACAGGCCAAGACTTCCGGAAACTTTGCGACCTCGGCGCTTGCTGAGCTCGGTGACTTTGCCGAGAGAGCTTTCACGGGGACGCCACTTCCTTCCGATAATGAGAAGGTAAAGAGCTTCTTCGAGCTCAAGGATTTCATCTACACCCAGGTAAAGCGGTTCAAGAAGCGTAATCCAGCGCTCAATCTCTTTTACGTGACCACCGGCCAGGTCCCTAAGGGTGATGTCAACTTCGAAAATCGTGAAGCATCAATCATCAAACGCCTTATGACGACGGGGTTGTTTTCAGAAGTAAAGATTCATTTAGTTGGGACTATAGAGCTGCAGCGTAGGTATCATCAGATGGGAAATTCAGTAACGCGAGAGATTGACTTCCGGCGCAGAGTCGCGCTGCCAGAAATTCCTGGTGTTACGCAGGCGTTCGTGGGCGTCGTGCCTGCATCAGAGTTCAAGAAATTACTTGAAGGCGAGAGCGGAAATATTCTTTCGTCAATTTTCTATGACAATGTTCGTGATTGGCAGGGACAGAATGACGTGAACGATGGAATGCTCAAGACGTTAAATGACAAGGTGGCGAGAACTAGGTTCGTTCTCATGAACAACGGAGTTACAGTAATTGCGAAAAAGATCCAGCAAACCGGAGACAAGGTGATCCTAGAGGACTACCAGATTGTAAACGGGTGCCAGACAAGCAACGTTGTCTGGCTGGCTCGCGCTGAGGTCGATGATCAAACCCTAATTCCGCTACGTCTCGTCGCGACGGAGGACGACACGGTCGTTGCGGACATAATTAGTGCGACGAATAGTCAAACTCCCGTTACTCGCGAACAGTTATTGGCTGTTACTGACTTCCAGAAGGGGCTTGAGAGCTACTTTATTAGCCACACAGCAAATCCACTGTTCTATGAGCGTCGATCACGGCAGTACTCTGATAAGCCCATAGAGAAGGCACGTGTCGTCACGCCGATTGGCTTGGTGAAGTCATATGCATCTGCCTTCTTGGATGAACCTCATAAGACGGCGCGAGATTTTGGCAGCGTTCTCCGGAAGGTCCCCGCTGAGATCTTCTCCAGTAAGCACAAGTATGATGCCTACTATCTGGCTGCGCTGATGTACTACTGGGTTGATCAACTTTTGCGCCGAGGCAAGATTGATAAGGCCTTACGCCCTGCTCGATATCAACTGATTTATGTAGCCCGCTTGCTTAACGAACAAGAGGAGCTTCCAACAATCACATCAAACAAGTTGGTGAAATACGTTGCAAAAATAGCGCCCAAGTTTAAAGACTTGACGGCCGCTGACAGGGCATTTCGTGAAGCAGTCGGAATTGTAAGTGCGCAACTGAAGGTTTCAGGCAAGGATGATCCTCGAACCAGTGCCTTTACACAGGCGGTAACTGCGGAAGTTCAAAGGCGAAAGCCAGCGTAGGCCCCGTAGGATGCGAAAAAGGGGTCCGAAAAAGGCGAAAAAGGGGTCAGGTTCATTTCCTCCGAAACCGCGGTCAGAGGCCCCGTAGGATGGGTCGAGCGTAGCGACACCCATCGCTCATCCTGCCCGGAGCGATAGAGCACCAGACCGATGCATCTATTTACGAAACTCATGGCGGAATTAATGCGTCACGCGTGATGGGTGTCGCTACGCTCGACCCATCCTACGAGCCAGCGTAGCCTGGGTAAGCGAAGCGCACCCGGGGCGCTTCACACGGATACTCCACGTTCCCCGGATGCGGCCTTTGGCCTTATCCGGGCTACGTTGATACGCTTGCTGCATGGTCAGATATCGCCGCAATCGGATTGCAGGCGCAACGTACTTCTTCACCGTTACGTTGCGCGACCGCAGGAGCGACCTGCTGGTCCGTGAGATAGAAGCGCTGCGCGAAGCGTGGCGCAAGGCAGCCAGTCGCGAGAGCAAAAGGGTCAGGTTCATTTTCCCGCCGAATTGGCCGCGCTAGACCGCCCGAGTCCCTTTGCAAGCCGGATAACCGGTGTTTTAAAGTCATCTTGGAGAACAGATGAAAATTGTACTAGCGCGAGTAGTCATGATCGTCCTCGCTGCTGGCTCGCCATGCGCCGCACAAGCTGCGAAGAAGATCCCACTTTCGGACGCTCATTACTCTGGGGCCGCGACAGTAGAGTCAAAAGCGTCGGTATCAGTCGCCGCAACCACTTTTGTGCCGGCGTCGCAGAACTGGTCGACGCTAGCGTATGGCAGTGGCATCTGGATTCCTCTTTCCGGCAAGGTCAAAGAGAAGTTCCTGTTCTCTGCCGCCGACCAGCAGGAGCTTGCCGACATCCTGCGTGCCGAGCTGATTCGGCTCGGGATATTTCAAGAAGGTGGAGAACAAGGTCAGGGCGGAATCGCGATCGACCTAGTCTTCAGAAGCGGTACCTACGAGAACATGACCAACGAGTACAGCCTGACCCTGGAGATGGCAGTGCAGGATGCACATGAGCGCAGGTTCGCAAAAACTTACGTGGTCAATTCGAACGAAAAATCAACCGGATGGAAGAAGCTCAACACCAGCGTCTGGCGGGGCAAGATGCAACTGGTCCAGATCACCTTGGACAGATTGATACCGGATATCGAGACCTTCCTGCAGTCGGTTGAGCCCGCGCAATAAAGAGGTCAGAGAACATATCCGTTTGAAGCGAGAACAGGGGTCAGGCCCCGTAGGATGGGTCGAGCGTAGCGACACCCATCGCTCATCCTGCCCGGAGCAATAGAGCACCAGACCAATGCACCTATTTACGAAACTCATGGCGGAATTAATGCGTCACGCGTGATGGGTGTCGCTACGCTCGACCCATCCTACGAGCTCAGCCGCTCGCTTCCGAACGATGACTAATGGCAAGGGGATATGGATGCGCTATGTGATGCAAAGGTGCGTGCTGATCATGGGGTTGGCTGTCGCTTTCGTGGTTGTCCCAAATGCCAGTGGGCAGCAACCCACGCCAGGAAAACGGCTGACACAGGCAATGGGCTTCGCCGAGACGGCCCAGGGAGAAAAGGGGTCAGGTTCATTTGTTCGTTACCGACAATAAAACACGGGTCAGAGTGGGGTTTCTCGTGATCATACGGAAAGTCCACTCTGACCCCTGTTCTTTGGAACTGATGTCAGCAGCGCCCAGGTTCGAGGCGTGACTGCCAATAGAGGTCGGCGAGGCGTCGTCGTAGAGTGACGCGCCAGCAACCCGAACGCTCTCACCAATACTGAGGTACGACATGTCCGAACGCATCCTCGTCTTCTACGGTTCCTACCGCTCCGATCGCATGGGTATCCGCCTGGCCGACTACTGCGTACGAACTCTCCAGGCACGTGGCCTCGTCGCCGAGCTGATCGACGCCAAGGCGGTGGACCTGCCGATGCTGGACCGCATGCACAAGGAGTACCCGCCTGGCGAGGCGCCGGAGGCAATGGAGGCACTGGCCGGCAAGATCCGCGGCGCCGATGGCTTTGTGTTCGTCACCGGCGAGTACAACTGGGGTGTGCAGCCGGGCCTGAAGAACCTCACTGACCACTTCCTGGAGGAGTGGTTCTGGCGTCCTGCCGGCATCGTCAGCTATTCGGCCGGGCGCTTGGCAGGTGCGCGCGGTAGCGTGCCATGGCACGGCACGCTGTCGGAGATGGGCATGGTGGTGATCTCCAGCACCGTCAACGTCGGGCCCATCGCCACGACCCTGGATGCGCAGGGGCAGCCCATCGACCAGGCCGGCAAGTCGCTCGAGAAGAGCTTCGCGCGCTTTGCCGATGACCTGACCTGGTGGATGGAAGCCGCACGGCTGCAGAAGGGCCGCAAGGCGCCGCCGTTCTGAGCGGAACTAAGAAAGTAAAGGGGACGGAGGCGGTTAATTAGGGATAACAGCCAAAACAGGGGTCAGAATGCACTTTCTCTAGCGGTATCGAAACCCTACTCCGGCCCCGGCTTCCGTCTGAAGCGGACACTGCTTTTCATCAATGGCGGCCTGCAAGCTCGCGCGTCACACCAGCTGGGCAAAAAAGAGCTGGTCAAAAAAGGGGTCAGGTTCATTTACTCGCTGCAGTCCGCCACGCGCCTGAAGCCACGCAACTTGCTGCGGCCCTAGATAGATCAACCTGACCCCTTTTGCTCCTGACCCCTTTTGCTCCGAACTTTACACACACGAATCCAGTGCAAACCACTGCTAACGCAGCAGGAGTAGACGTGAGTTCCTCGGGCGACCTGGCCCCATTATTGGAAAAGAAGAAGTGACGTTGAAAGCTCTTGCTCGAAGAATTGCGATGTCTTGTGCAGTCTATTACCTGCAGGTGGCTGTCTTTACGGTTGCGAGCTATGGACTGTTATTTGCCATATACGGGCGCACAAAGATTTCGTTTCTGGAGTGGTGTCTAATAATTTTGGCTGTCTCTACTGTGGCCTACATTCCAAATTTTGTGCGTTTGGTGCGCGAACAGCGAAAATAGGCAGGGTGACAAGAAATGGGTCAGGTTCATTTAGCTCGCCGGCGTCTAGGCTCTAGTTAAAGCGGTTCTAATCGACAGTGCAAAGAAATGGGGTCAGGTTCATTTAGCTCGCCCGCGTCTAGGCTCCGGTTAGAACGGTTTTGACCAGCAATGGAATCAGAGGGGACGGAGGTAGCTAATTCCCAATAACCGCCTCCGCTCGTCGCATCACAAAAAAGGCCCCGCACCGCGGGGCCTTCCTGTTTCACCTACCGCGGCAACTTACACCGCGCCGTCGCCCGGCGATGCCGCGTCGCCGCGGCCATTGCCCTCGAAGCGCTTGCCCAGGTCGCGGCTGACCGCGTCCAGGCCTTCGCCCTTGCCGGCGAGCTTGAGGTAGTTGTAGCCGGACAGCGCGGCGACCATGACGTCGCTGCCCAGGGCGATGTCGGTGTCGCGTACCTTTTCCAGCAGCCGGGTCACGCGCGCCATGCGGGCGCTCAGGGCGTCGTGGCTGTCCAGGTCACGGCCCATTTCGGCCAGGTCCAGGTTGCCAGGCAGCAGGGTGACGTTCTCCTGCATGACGTCCAGCGCCTTGCGGCAGAACGCCTCGGAGCCGTCGCCCATCTTGGTCAGGCGGCGTCGCTCCTTGGGGCCGTTGAGGGCCACCAGCAGCGGCGTCCAGGTCTGCTCCAGCGTGGTGAGCGCCTGGTCCAGGGCGGTCCACGGATACCTCAGGGTCAGAGTGCACTTTAGTCACGGCCGACAACGCGCTGAATATCGGGAGGAAATGTTCTACGTGTTGCATCACGATGTAAAAAACAGGGGTCCGAGAAAGTGGGGATAGTCCAGGCTCACTTGCTTCATTTCGTTTCTGGATTTTGGTGTGCTGAATCAATGACAATGATGATCGAGCAACGGGGCAGCGAATTAATATGAAGGTCGCGAACAAAGTTTTAGCCACTGCGCTACTAATCTTTGCCGGTGGGGGCGTCAAAGCCGGTGATACGGCGCATTCTGTTGTCGCAGCGACGAAGCTCGCACCGCAACTCAGCCAGGCGCGTGAAGCCTGTGAGGCAGAAGAGCGCACAGCTGACATCGAAAGCTTGGCGCCCGGCAATCCAGTACTTTTCTACAATACTGATTCTCGAAGTCCGCGGTGGCCCGAGATTCGTGACGCCTACGTGCGCTACGCGATCTCCGCTTGCGTCCCGCAGGACATTCAGGCCTACGTCGACTTGTCTGCGTCCATTTACGAAAGCGCTCTCAGTGAAGAAGAGCTGATGGCTGTTCTCAGATTCTATGAATCTGATGCGGGCAAGAAGTTCGCTGCTGTTGGGGATCTCGTCTCCACTGAGCTGAACAAAAAAATGCACGCTGAGAGGCGAGAAACGCTTGAGCGTGGTGGCATTCGTTTCGATGCTGAAATGAGGGCGCTGACTAGGTAACTAGCCAGCGTAGCCTGGGTAAGCGAAGCGCACCCGGGGCGCTTCACACGGATACTCCACGTTCCCCGGATGCGGCCTTTGGCCTTATCCGGGCTACGTTGATACGCTTGCTGCATGGTCAGATATCGCCGCAATCGGATTGCAGGCGCAACGTACTTCTTCACCGTTACGTTGCGCGACCGCAGAAGCGACCTGCTGGTCCGTGAGATAGAAGCGCTGCGCGAAGCGTGGCGCAAGGCAGCCAGTCGCGTACCGCATACCGTCATCGCTGCGGTGGTGCTGCCGGATCACCTGCATGCCGTGATCCGGATGGAAGACGAAACCGCCGACTTCCCACGCCTCTGGCAAGACATCAAGAAGGGTTCACCCGACGTACTGCCCAATCTGGTCGCCCATCGGCATGGCAATCACGTTACTGGGAGCGCACCGTGCGCGATGAATCGGAACTGCAGGCTTTCGTCGATTACGTCCATATCAACCCGCTCAAACATGGATGGGTCAACGCGGTGGCGGAATGGCCGCATTCCACCTTCCATCGCTATTTACGCGAAGGCTGGCTGCCTCGGAACTGGGCGGCATCGTCCAACGCGGCCGGAATGTTTGGCGAGCGTTGAGGCATCTCCCGGGTGCGCTACGCTTACCCGGGCTGCTTACTTGGCTCGCACACTACTTTTAGCGAAGTTGACCCAGATCAATTTCCCGGCTGTCGGATCTGCAATGTTGAAGCTGACCGGTATTGAGCCGCCTGCGAAGAGAGTGAATATGTTCAAGCACATCCTGTTGCCTACCGACGGCTCGGATCTGTCGTTGCGTGCGATCGAGCGGGGCATCGCACTGGCCAAAGCCATGGACGGTCGGGTGACCGCCTTCCATGCGGCGCCGCCGTTCCATGTCTTCGCATATGAAACGCTGCAACTGGATGCCACGCGCGAGGAATACGTGCGGGTGAGTGCGGAGCAGGCGGCGAACATGCTCGGCACGATCGAGGCCGCGGCACGGACTGCTGGCGTTCCTTGCGAATCAGTATCGACCGTCAGCGACCATCCTTACGAAGACATCCTGAAGACCGCTACCGAACGGGGATGCGACCTTATCGTGATGGCGTCGCACGGGCGTCGCGGCGTCAAGGGCCTGCTGCTGGGCAGCGAGACCCAGAAAGTGCTCACGCACGGCAACGTGCCGGTACTGGTTTATCGCTAACCAGCGTAGCCCAGGTACGCGAAGCGCATCTGGGCCGCTCCGCACTGAAACTCGGCGCGTCTCGGGTGCGGCCTTTTTGGCCTTACCGGGGCTGCCGACTGCTGAAGGGGCAGTAATTCCATGGCTATGTGCGGGTTGGATAGGGCAAGGTCGGCCGATGGTCAGATACCACCGCAATCGGACTGCAGGCGCAACGTACTTCTTCACAATCAAACCACCCGATTGCTGTCGCCTGTTTTCTTGGCTTGTGCCTGAGTCTGCCTCGGGTGATCCGGCCGCATTAGGGTTGCCGGTCTTGGGTGCGGCGTGGCGCTTGTCCCGCGGGCAGCGCGGCGCCGGCGGACATCCCGGCAGCGATTCGATTCACCCTACGAGCTCTTGAGCAGCGCCTTGAGGTTGGAAAACGGACTGCTGGTGGCCGCCGCGGGCGTATCTTCGGCGGCCGACGCGCTGACGCCGGTATGGTCGATGTAACGCGAATGCTCATTGTCGTGGCAGTACACGCACAGCAACTCCCAATTGCTGCCATCGGCCGGGTTATCGGCGTGGTTGTGGTTGCGGTGGTGCACGGTCAACTCCTGCAGGTTGGCGCGGGTGAACTCGCGCGCGCAGCGGCCACAAATCCACGGATACATCTTCAATGCGCGCTCGCGATAGCCCTTGTCGCGCTGTTCGGCATTGCGCCGGGCATCGGCGACGATGCGGTCCAACTTGGCATTGTCGGGGGTGCGTATGGCCATCTGCGACTCCATGGGTGCGGCGGCGAAAGAGTAGCACTCCATCGCTAACGCGTAAGGCCGGCCAACGAAGCCTGCGGAGGTGCGGCCCAGTCCGCGGCGGCTGTTGACCCGCCATGGCAGCACAAGAATCCGGGCCAGACATTCGCATTCTCCAATCTACGCTGGGCTGTACTGCGGCCGCTACGCTTTGCCGTCGACGCACCGCGTGTGGGGTGCCCGGCAGGGGTTTGCGGAGGCGCGGTTTCGTCGGTGGCGGGTCGAGACCCGCCACCCGTGTTTCGGCCGCTCAGCTAGTGGCTCAATCGCCGACGATGCGCAGGCCGAAGATCAGCGAGGCAAAGGCGACGTGCTGCGTGGTGCCCTGCACGTTGAGCCGCACCGTGGTCGGTTTCTTGAAGAATTCCTTGGCCTGCGCCTCGGTCAATCCGTAGGTGTCCACCAGCGCGCGGCGGCTGAGGAAGCCGGCGATGCAGACCGCGGAATCGCGGGTGCGCTCGGTGAACTGCACGCCCGGCTCCATCGGTACTTCGAAACGTTCGGACGAAGTCATGCTGGTCAGCAGCTGGCCGCCGAACGGCGCCCCGGTGTTGGGGTCGATCAGCGCCGGGTCGTCGAGCACTTCGTTCTCCACCGTCAGCGTGGGCGAATAGGTCAGGCGCGCGGTGACGCGCGCGGCGGTTTCGTTGCGGTAGTCCACCATCAGCACCGGCGAAAACCAGTGGCAGAGCAGCGAGTGCGCCGACTTGCCGGGCAGGGTGATGCTGACCGTATCCTGGAAATTGAACGCCGTGGCGCCGGGCGACGGATTGAGCACCTGGCAGTCGGCTTCAGGGTCGTCGCAGCTGGGCGCCAGGGTGATGAAGGCGTTGGCCAGGCCAAGCCATTTCACATTGCGGCCGAACGAGTCGACATCGCCCACTTCCTCGACGGTCGGCGCCGCCGCGGCCGCCGCGTTGCCGGCGGCCGCGCTGCGGACGGTCGGCGCCAGCGATCGCCGCGCCGCGGGGCGCGCAAGGTCGGCGGAGGTGTATTCGGTGGACTCTTCTTTCTGCAGCTGCGGCGGACCGGCGTACGCGATCAGGGTCATCAGTGCCGCGGACAGCGCGGCGATGCCGAGGGTGTGGGGGGAAATGCGCATGACGAAGCTCCTACAGTGGGCGAATGGTCTAGATAACAGCGCAAATTACGCGCGCGAACGGACACGTCGCGGATTCATTCGGCGCGGCAGCGTTGCGATGCGCGTTGCATGGCGCTCGGAACTTGGAGATACCTTCCTACTCACCCGCATCCAGCCCTTGCAAGGGCCGAGCAAGACGGTCTGGAAACAAAACGGTCTGGAAAAAGGAAGTACGGGCACGCGCTGCCGATACCTGTTGCAATGCGCGGCATGATTCCCGCACCCCTCGCGTCCGCTCCGAAGGTTTCGCCGCTGCGCATCGCCAGCCTGAGCGCGCTGGCGATGCTGGCGTTCGCGGGCAATTCGCTGCTGTGCCGGCTGGCGCTGGTGCACACGCCCATCGATGTGGCCAGCTTCACCGGCATCCGCCTGCTGGCCGGCGCGCTGACGCTGTGGATGCTGGTCAAGATGCGCGCCGCCGGCACCGCGAAGTTCGGGCAGGACGACGCGGGCGGCAGCTGGATTTCGGCGTTCGCGCTGTTCGCCTACGCCGCCGCGTTCTCGCTGGCCTACACCCAGCTGACGGCCGCGACCGGCGCGCTGCTGCTGTTCGGCAGCGTGCAGGCGACGATGATTGGCGTGGGCCTGTGGCGCGGCGAGCGCATGGCGCCGCTGCAGGTGGCTGGGCTGTGCCTGGCCGTGGCGGGTCTGGGGGCGCTGCTGCTGCCGGGCCTGTCGGCGCCGCCGCTGGCCGGCGCGCTGCTGATGATCGCGGCGGGCGCGGCCTGGGGCGTGTACTCGCTGCGCGGCCGGCGCGCGCGCGATCCGCTGGCGACGACCGCCGGCAATTTCCTGCGCACGCTGCCGTTCGCGGCGCTGTTGGGCGTGCTGATGATCGGCCGGCTGACGCCCGACGCCACGGGCGCCGGCTATGCGATCGCGTCGGGCGCCCTGACCTCGGGCATCGGCTACGCCATCTGGTACGCGGCGCTGCCGCACCTGGGCGCACTGCGCGCGGCGGTGCTGCAGCTCAGCGTGCCGGTGATCGCCGCCGCCGGCGGTCTGCTGTTGATAGGCGAGCCCATCACCCTGCGCTTCGTGCTGTGCTCCATCGCGATACTGGGTGGTGTGCTGGTGGTGATTTTGTTCGGCAGGCGTGGCGTTTAGAGATAAACGTGAAGTGGCCTCGAAAAAGAGTTTGCTCGGGCCTGCCGCATGGAGTGTATAGCGATCTGGGTGGACTTATGGCGGCGTTGAGCACGCCCTATGTGTTCTGAATCAACTTCCAATGATGTTTTTGGCCGGTAGACTGCCGTCCGTGATCGAGCGATGCTCCATCACGGAAGGCAATACGGTCAAGGCGCATGATCGAAATCCCGCATGTCACAGGAATGCCAAGGAGTAAGGACTTGAATATTCCAGGAAAACATTGCAAGACACTTGAATTTCAGCTGTCGAAGTCATCTCCCTTCAAGGCATGGTTCCTGATTCTTCTCCTTGGAGCATGCGCGCCAGAAGCCGCAAAAAAAAATCCTTACGCGGATATCTGCCAGAGAGTTAATGAAATGGAAGCATCCGGTCAGTTCGACGAGCACCGCATACTGCCAACTGGCTCCGATGAAGTTAGCGCGACTTATAGGTTTGAGAGGCTTGAGGGCAAGGGAAGCGCCGAAATAACGGGTATTTCAGCAAGCTGCGGAAACGGAAGTTACTCCGAATGCCAAATTCAGGTTAGAAGTACGAAAGGAAAAACATACTCATTTGTCGATCTCTCAAGATTCAGTTTGCTCGATATTGATGGTGAATATTACCTCGTCTACAGGATCATCAATCCAAAAAACGCTGTTCAGCAACGGAAACGCAGGGTTGTGAAAGTGGATGATCCACCGAAAACGATGTGCAACCAGATCGGTGATTATTCCGACTTGATGTAGTACTAATGATGCGCTATCGAGAACGTCGACAAATCAATCCGAGGGAATGGAGATGAGATACAACGAGCTTACGCAAGACCAGTACAACGAATTACTCGGCGACCTCGTCAAGATTACGGAAAGCCTTCATGATGTATCGCAGGATGTGGGCGACGGAAAAGCGACTATTGGCTATGGCTACACCTTCAATCGCTCGAACAACTTGGAGATCTGGCGGAACTCTGGCATTGAGCTGACCCAGGAAGAGGAGCAGCTGCTCGCGGATATTGATGCAGCGCCGGCTGGGGAGAAAACCAGTCTCGGACTGACATTTTCGAGGGTCATGACGGCCGCAGAAGGAGATCAGTTGCTTCATGCAACGCTACCTGAGTACGAGCGTCCGGCCGATCCTTGATCCTGCCCCGGTTTCCCAGACACCCGGATAAGCGATTCAATATCGCAATCCGAGGTGAGACAGATGAAGACCAAGACAAAGACCGTGGTGAAGAAGG
>JAESGX010000143.1_pt1 | contig 59928 bp, 45 predicted proteins | sample 9269801 | NCBI WGS metagenome assembly JAESGX01 (sample SAMN16773122, study PRJNA677054) | algae metagenome | isolation source: Pleurocapsa minor GSE-CHR-MK-17-07R and co-occurring heterotrophs from wet... | place: USA: Lower Calf Creek Falls, Grand Staircase Escalante National Monument, UT ... | reverse complement strand
TGGCACCACCGGCCTTCGCCAGCGTCATCGTGATCGCCGCCGTCAGCGTCGTCTTGCCGTGGTCAACGTGACCGATCGTGCCGATGTTGCAATGCGGCTTGTTACGTTCGAACTTTTCCTTGGCCATTCTCTTCTCTCCGTCCCCTGAAATGAGGGGGCATATCCTAGGTTTTCAGGGGATCCGGCGGACCTGATGATCCGCCGGGATTTGGTTGGGGTTAGGCGGAATACTTCTTGATCACTTCGTCGGCGACGTGTTGCGGCACCGGCTCGTAGTGGTCGTACTGCATGGTGAACTGGGCGCGACCCTGCGACATGCCACGCAGCGTGTTCACATAGCCGAACATGTTGGCCAGCGGCACGAAGGCGTTCACGACGGTGGCGTTGCCGCGCATGTCCTGACCCTGGATCATGCCGCGACGGCCATTCAGGTCGCCGATGACCGAGCCGAGGTATTCTTCGGGGGTCACGACCTCGACCGCCATGATCGGCTCGAGCAGCTTGGGCGCACCCTTTTCCTTCAGTTCGCGGAAGGCGGCGCGGGCCGCGATTTCGAACGCCAGCACGCTGGAGTCGACGTCGTGGTATTTGCCGTCCGTCAGGCTGGCCTTGAAGTCGATCAGCGGGAAGCCCGCCAGCAGGCCCTGGTCCTTGATGGAGTTCAGGCCCTTTTCGACGCCGGGGATGTATTCCTTGGGCACGGCACCGCCGACGATCGTGTTCTCGAACACGAAGCCCGAGCCCGGCTCGCCGGGTTCAAAGGTGATCATGACGCGGGCGAACTGACCCGTACCACCGGTCTGCTTCTTGTGGGTGTAGTCGATGTCGACCTTGCGGCCGAGCGATTCGCGATAGGCAACCTGCGGCTGACCGATGGTGGCCTCGACCTTGTAGGTACGCTTCAGGATGTCGATCTTGATGTCCAGGTGCAGCTCGCCCATCCCCTTCAGGATGGTCTGGCCCGACTCGTGGTCGGTCGAGACGGTGAAGGACGGATCCTCCGACGCCAGCTTGGCCAGGGCGACGCCCAGCTTCTCCTGGTCGGCCTTGGTCTTGGGCTCGACGGAGATCTCGATCACGGGGGCCGGGAATTCCATCTTCTCCAGAATGACCGGCGACTTCAGCGGATCACACAGGGTATCGCCCGTGCGGGTGTCCTTGAGGCCAGCCAGGGCAACGATGTCGCCGGCGAAGGCTTCCTTGATGTCTTGACGATCGTTGGAGTGCATCTGCAGCATGCGGCCTACGCGCTCGCGCTTGTCGCGCGAGGAGTTCAGCAGCGACATGCCGGTTTCCATCTTGCCCGAATACAGGCGGCAGAATGTCAGCGAACCCACAAAGGGGTCGTCCATGATCTTGAACGCCAGAACCGACAGGGGCTCGTCGTCCGAGGCGCGGCGCACGATAGGCTCTTCGGTCTTGAAGTCGATGCCTGGCGTCGGCGGGATGTCCAGCGGCGACGGCAGATAGTCGACGACGGCGTCCAGCAGGGTCTGCACGCCCTTGTTCTTGAAGGCCGAGCCGCACAGGATCGGGTAGAAGGAGCCGTTCAGCACGGCCTTGCGGATGCACTTCTTCAGCACTTCGACCGAAGGCTCGGTGCCTTCGAGGTAGGCTTCCATCGCTTCGTCGTCCAGCTCGACGGCGTTGTCGATCAGGTACTGGCGGGCTTCGTTGGCCTTGTCGACCAGGTCAGCCGGGATTTCACCGACGGTGTAGTTGGCACCCAGGGCATCGTTGTCCCAGACGACCGACTTCATCTCGACGATGTCGACCAGACCGGACAGCGAGCTTTCGGCACCGATCGGGAACTGGATCGGCACGGCCTTGGCACCCAGGCGGTCGCGGATCGACTGGACCGAGGCGTCGAAGTCGGCACCGATCTTGTCCATCTTGTTGACGAAGACGATGCGCGGCACGCGGTATTTGTCGGCTTGGCGCCAGACGGTTTCGGTCTGAGGCTCAACGCCGGCGTTGCCGTCCAGCACGGTCACGGCACCGTCGAGCACGCGCAGCGAACGCTCGACCTCAATAGTGAAATCCACGTGGCCGGGGGTGTCGATGATGTTGAGGCGCTTTTCTTTCCAGTAGGCGGTCGTCGCGGCGGACGTGATGGTGATGCCGCGCTCCTGCTCCTGGTCCATCCAGTCCATGGTGGCGGCACCGTCGTGCACTTCGCCGATCTTGTGCGACTTGCCGGTGTAGAACAGGATCCGCTCGGTCGTCGTCGTCTTGCCCGCATCGATGTGGGCCATGATGCCGAAGTTGCGGTAGTCTTCGATTTTGTGCGTACGGGCCATGAGGCGTGCCTTGAAGTGAGTTCAGGACGCGTCAGGCGCCCTCGGGAAGATCAGTCTGGGCGGATAAGCGAGCGCGGGCGATTTAGCTCAAACCGCCCGCGCCGGAAACCCTTAGATAGTCAGCGCAAGTGACGCTTTGAAGGCGTTTACCAGCGGTAGTGCGAGAAGGCGCGGTTGGCTTCGGCCATCTTGTGGGTGTCTTCGCGCTTCTTGACGGCGGTGCCGCGGTTGTTGGACGCATCCAGCAGCTCGGCAGCCAGCTTTTCGGTCATGGTGTTCTCACCGCGCTTGCGTGCGGCATTGACCAACCAGCGGATGGCCAGGGCGCGGCGACGCTCGGGGCGAACCTCGACCGGCACCTGGTACGTTGCACCACCGACGCGGCGCGAGCGCACTTCGACCGACGGGGCGACGTTGTCCAGGGCCGAATGGAAGGTGGCGACCGCTTCCTGGTCCTTCTTCTTGTCGGCCAGGATGTCGAAGGCACCATAGACGATGTTCTCGGCCACGGCCTTTTTGCCCTCGTACATGACGTAGTTCATGAACTTGGTGACGATCAGATCCTTGTATTTGGGATCCGGCAGAACTTCGCGTTTCTGGGCGCGGTGACGACGTGACATGGGCTTGGCCTTCTAAAGACGTATCGAGGATGCCGACTGTCGCCGGCGAATGGAGAAGCGGATCGCTTACTTCGGACGCTTGGCACCGTAGTGCGAACGGCGCTGCTTGCGGTCCTTGACGCCTTGCGTGTCGAGCACGCCGCGCAGGATGTGGTAGCGAACGCCGGGCAAGTCCTTGACGCGGCCGCCGCGGATCAGGACCACCGAGTGCTCCTGCAGATTGTGGCCTTCGCCGGGGATGTAGCACACGGCTTCGATGCCCGTGGTCAGGCGAACCTTGGCGACCTTACGCAGAGCCGAGTTGGGCTTCTTGGGGGTCGTCGTATAGACGCGGGTGCAGACGCCGCGGCGCTGGGGGCAGCCCTTCAGGGCGGGCACCTTGTTGCGGACCGGCTTGGGTTGGCGCGGCTTGCGGATCAGCTGATTGATAGTCGGCATAGAGGTCTCGTCTCTTTCAAATCGGTGGAGGCGTGTGCCTTTCGGCCGGAGCGCCTCGTGAGCCTTCTTTTCGGACGACGCGATTGCGCCGCCCCGGGTTGAGTTTCGAGCCGTGAGATGACCGCCAAACGAAAAAACCGGAACGCGCGCTTCGGGCGTTCCGGCGGGACACAGCCCGTCCGTTCAATTGTCACGATCCCGACGCCCGGTGAACCGGACACCTCGAAAGTGCGCGGCTTCTACGCCGGGTGGGCGGTTTGGTCAACCTTCTATGGGCGCCAGCGAACCGTCCCCATAACAAGCGACCGCTCAGGTAGCCCGTCCACCATGAGCGGTGATCCTTGGAGCCGTGCATACAAACCCAACGTCGCTGCAGAAAAGCCCATGTCCGAGGATGGATCAAACATGATCAGGTCGCCGCCCCACAACCGTTGGAACATAACGGAACAGGCTTCAGGCACTCCGACTGCAGACATGATGCAAATCACAGTCGTATCAGCACTCACTCCGGCCATCTCAGCCTGAAGTGGATATCCCGCAGCCATACTTTCAGCCGTCGGTGTGCCGGTTAATCTTGGGCTGATTACACGCGTTTGATCGAACACGACACCTGTTGGACGTGCGGAGGAGACGCGAACGATCTGGCCAATACTGGATTGCCCATCCAGATCAAGTGGGCTTGCCTTCAGCCGAATGGCCAGATTCGTAGAGTCTAGCACCACTACAAAAAACTGGACATGTTCAGGTGTCCCGAAGTTCGGTGGCAATTGTGTAGGCACACAGGCGTGCAGAAGCCCATCTTCTCGGATTGCGCAATCTACGTCTACGCGGACTTCTTGAGAGCCATCCCTACCTCTGCGAAGCGTCCGGTAGTCGATATCTTCGGGTGCTATGTCCCAGATGATACGCTGAGACAAAACACGACGCGAGTACTCAGGTAGCTGCGGCAGTGCGGCCTGCGAAACAGCTCCGTCAACTACGCTCTCCCAACGCTGCACCCTTGGCGACGAGGCTCCCAGCTCAACTGACGTGATTGCCGAGCCAACATACGTCCGCGAAACACAGCCACTCAAAGCAGCCGTCAACAGAACCGCGCAAAAAACTCGTTTCAAAATCATCTTCTGCCCCCACAGATCGCCTATCATATTCTGGATCACAAGTGACAGAATCCCAGTCGTTTTAAGGAGAATGACTCGATACGGGCTAGGGGTCAGGGGATGGTCATGTCGTCAACCTGCCTCGGTGATTCAGAACTGGATGGGCCGCATTAAAGCCATGCTATCCCCCTCACCTGTCTGCCAACGGGGTTTGGGGGACGGATGAACGCGGCGCAAGTCAGCAGGCAGGGACTGCCCGAGCGGTGGCGCAAGCCTGCGCTGGTCGCGGCGTCAGTGGCGTTTCACGCTGTCGTGCTGGCCGTGCTGGGCCTTCAGGCGGTTGAATTCAATGAGACGCCGAACCAGCCTCAACCGCCCGTCGTCTTCCTCGACATCGCGCCCCGACCGATGCTGAGAGACGAGACGGCGCGCGTCCGGACGCCAACGGCCACCGAGGCCACGCCCGACCGTCTGACCCTGCCCGATCAAGCAGCGGCCAGCCAGGCCCTGCCCCTGCGCGATCCGCGTGAAGACGAACAGGCAGCCCAGGGCCTGCCCTCGGCCCCCAGCCCGCGTGTCGGTACACCGACGCCGGGTGTCCCCGCCCCTTCCGGATCTGCCGCATCCGGGGGATGGACCGTGCGGCCCGAAACCCAGGGCGATCGGGTTCAGCGCGGCCTGATCGGCAGCAACCTGGCCTGCCGCACGCCGGAACTTTTGACGCCCGCAGAACGTGACCGCTGCGCAGACCGCATGGCCAATGCGGCCAACAGCACCCCGGCCATGCGCGGCTCCGGCGATCCTGACACAGACAGCCGCTTTGCCCGCGAGGGGGCCGCCCGATTGGCCGAGTATGAGGCGCGGCGTCGCCCGCTGTCCGGCGGCACAGGCAATGTCGGGCCCCAGGACGGTCCAGGCTCCAACTTTGGAATGGGCGTGGCGGGTGCACACCTGGACCCTTCGCTTCGCCCTGACAGCACCACCAACATTCGCACCCGCCGCGACGGCCAGCGGTCTAGCGGCCAGCCGCTGGTGCCGGGCGGTGGAGGGTTTGCGCGCGAGTAACCTGTCCTCCCCGTCAGGGAGGAGAAGTGCCCAAACCGCGCTCAAGCAGCGAGGCTCCGCGAGCCGAGCATTAGCGCCCAAAGAAAAAGACGGCCCCGTTTCCGGGACCGCCTTCTTCAGTACAGTCTGAACCCGAAGATCAGCTTTCGCTGCCCTCCAGCTCCAGGGCCAGGTCGGCCGGCAGTTCTTCGATGGCCTCTTCGCGGGCGGACGTCAGGACCGCGTCGCGCTCGTTGGCGATCTTCTGCAGGCTGCGGAGATAGGCCCCCGTGCCCGCCGGGATCAGGCGACCGACGATGACGTTTTCCTTCAGGCCTTCCAGCATGTCCTTCTTGCCGTTGACCGAGGCGTCGGTGAGGACGCGGGTGGTCTCCTGGAAGGACGCCGCCGAGATGAAGCTGCGGGTTTGCAGCGACGCCTTGGTGATGCCCAGCAGGACGGGCTGGGTGGTGGCGATCCGGCCTCCACGCTTCTCGACCTTGGCGTTTTCAAGAACGGCTTCGGCCACTTCGACGGTGTCACCGCGGATCAGGGTGGTTTCACCCGAATCCAGGATTTCCACCTTCTGCAGCATCTGACGGACGATGACCTCGATGTGCTTGTCGTTGATCGGCACGCCTTGCAGTCGGTAGACCTCCTGCACTTCGTTCACCAGATACTCGGCCAGCGCCTCGACGCCCTGGATGCGCAGCAGATCGTGCGGATCCGGGTTGCCGTCGATGATGTAGTCGCCCTTGTTGATCAGATCGCCGTCGTGGACGGAGATGTGCTTGCCCTTGGGAATCAGGAATTCGACCGGTTCGGCCTGGTTGCCATCGGCGTCCAGTTCCGGCGTGATCTTGATGCGACGCTTGTTCTTGTAGTCGCGTCCGAATTCCACGCGGCCGTCCATCTCGGCGATGACCGCACAGTCCTTGGGACGACGGGCCTCGAACAGCTCGGCCACCCGCGGCAGACCGCCGGTGATGTCGCGGGTCTTGGCACCCTCGGTCGGGACGCGGGCGATGATCTCGCCCGGCTTGACCACATCGCCGTTGTTCACAGACAGAACCGCGCCCACCGGCAGCAGGTAGCGGGCGTCGGAGCCCGAGGCCAACTTGGCATAGGCGTCGCCGTTGGTGACACCCATGGCCGGACGCAGGTCCGCACCGCGCGGGCTGGCACGCCAGTCACTGACGACGCGCTGGGCGATGCCCGTCGCTTCGTCGGTTTCCTCGCGGACCGACAGACCCTCGACCAAGTCCTCGAACCGGATCGTGCCGCCGACTTCCGTCAGGATCGGAGAGGTGTAGGGGTCCCACTCCGCCAGACGCTGGCTGCGGCTGATGTCCGAACCCTCGACCACCCGCAGGCGTGCGCCGTAAGGCAGCTTGTGTGTCTCGCGGTCCTTGCCGTCGACCACCACGGTGATGGTCACGTTGCGGCTCATGGCCACCAGATCGCCGTGCGCCGCCTTGACGGTCGGGCCGTTGATCTTGGCGACACCGGCGTTGGTCGCCTCGTAGAACGAGGTTTCCGCCACCTGGGCCGTGCCGCCGATGTGGAAGGTCCGCATCGTCAGCTGGGTACCGGGTTCACCGATCGACTGGGCGGCGATGACGCCGACCGCTTCACCGATGTTGACGTTGGTACCGCGCGCCAAATCACGCCCGTAGCAATACGCGCAGATGCCGGCCTCGGCTTCGCAGGTCAGGGCCGAACGGACCTTGATGGACTGCACGCCCGCCGCGTCAATGACCTCGATCTCCTCTTCCTGCAGATAGGTGTCTGCGGGGAACAGGACCTTGTCGCCGCCCGGCTCGCGGATCTCCTCGGCCGCATAACGACCCAGAACCCGCTGACCCAGCGAGACCAGCACGTCGCCGCCTTCGACCACGGCGCGCAGGGTGATGCCCCGCGTCGAGCCGCAATCGTCCTCGGTGACGATCGAGTCCTGCGCCACGTCGACCAGACGACGCGTCAGATAGCCGGAGTTGGCGGTCTTCAGCGCGGTGTCGGCCAGACCCTTGCGGGCACCGTGGGTGGAGTTGAAATATTCAAGAACGGTCAGGCCTTCCTTGAAGTTCGAGATGATGGGCGTCTCGATGATCTCGCCGGACGGCTTGGCCATCAGGCCGCGCATGCCGCCCAGTTGCTTCATCTGGGCCTGCGAACCCCGGGCCCCGGAGTTGGCCATCATGAACACCGAGTTGATGTCGGGGTTCTCGCCTTTGATCAGGACGCGCGGCTGGGCGATTTCGCCCATCATCGCGTCGGCGATCTTGTCCGTGGCCTTGGCCCAGGCGTCGACGACCTTGTTGTACTTCTCGCCCTTGGTGATCAGGCCGTCGGCGTACTGTTGCTCGTACTCCTCGACCTGGGTGCGGGTGTCCGCCACCAGTCCGGCCTTGGCTTCCGGAATGACGATGTCGTCCTTGCCGAACGAAATGCCCGCCTTGGCCGCCTCGCGGAAGCCCAGTTGCATCATCTGGTCGGCGAAGATGACCGTCGCCTTCTGACCACAGTGGCGATAGACCTGATCGATCAGGTTGCCGATTTCCTTCTTGGTCAGGTTCTTCTCGAGCAGGCGGTAGCCGATGTTGGCGTTGTGCGGCAGCAGCGCACCCAGCTTCATCCGGCCCGGCGTCGTGTCGATCACCTTGGTGATGACCTCGCCTTCGGCGTTCATCTCGGTCCAGCGGGCTTTGATCTTGGTGTGCAGCGTCACGACCTTGGCGTCGAGCGCGGCATCGATCTCGCCCATGTTGGCGAACAGCTTGCCCTCGCCGGGCTCGCCGTCCTTGACCAGCGACAGATAGTACAGGCCCAGGACGATGTCCTGCGACGGCACGATGATCGGCTTGCCGTTGGCGGGCGACAGGATGTTGTTCGTCGACATCATCAGGACGCGCGCTTCCAGCTGGGCCTCGAGGCTCAGAGGGACGTGAACGGCCATCTGGTCGCCGTCGAAGTCGGCGTTGAACGCGGTACAGACCAGCGGGTGCAGGCGAATGGCCTTGCCCTCGATCAGCTTGGGCTCGAACGCCTGGATGCCCAGACGGTGAAGCGTCGGCGCGCGGTTCAGCAGGACCGGGTGCTCGCGGATGACCTCGTCCAGGATATCCCAGACCTGCGGCTGCTCGCGCTCGACCATGCGCTTGGATTGCTTGACGGTGCCCGACAGGCCCTTGGCGTCCAGGCGCGCATAGATGAACGGCTTGAACAGCTCCAGCGCCATCTTCTTGGGCAGGCCGCACTCGTGCAGCTTCAGTTCCGGACCCACGGTGATGACCGAACGACCCGAATAGTCGACGCGCTTGCCCAGAAGGTTCTGGCGGAAGCGGCCCTGCTTGCCCTTCAGCATGTCGGCCAGCGACTTCAGCGGGCGCTTGTTCGCGCCGGTGATGACGCGACCGCGACGGCCGTTGTCGAACAGGGCGTCGACGGATTCCTGCAGCATCCGCTTTTCGTTGCGGATGATGATGTCCGGCGCGCGCAGCTCGATCAGACGCTTCAGGCGGTTGTTGCGGTTGATCACCCGGCGATACAGGTCGTTCAGGTCGGAGGTCGCGAAACGACCGCCGTCCAGCGGCACCAGCGGGCGCAGTTCCGGCGGGATGACCGGAACGACGGTCATGATCATCCACTCGGGCTTGTTGCCCGATTCCAGGAAGGCCTCGATCAGCTTCAGGCGCTTGGAGGCCTTCTTCGCCTTGATCTCGGACGGGCTGTCGGCCAGCTCGCCGCGGTGACGCTCGGCCTCGGCATGCAGGTCGATGCCGATCAGCAGGTTGCGCACTGCCTCGGCACCGATCTCGGCGGTGAAGCCGTCATCGCCGTATTCGTCCTGGTAGCGATAGAATTCGTCTTCCGTCAGCAGCTGGTTCTGCTTCAGCGGGGTCAGGCCCGGCTCGGTGACGATGTAGTTCTCGAAATACAGAACGCGCTCGACGTCCTTCAGAGCCATGTCCAGCATCAGCGAGATGCGCGACGGCAGCGACTTCAGGAACCAGATGTGCGCGACCGGGGCGGCCAGTTCGATGTGGCCCATCCGCTCGCGGCGAACGCGGGCCAGGGTGACCTCAACCCCACACTTCTCGCAGATAATGCCCTTGTATTTCATGCGCTTGTACTTGCCGCACAGGCATTCGTAGTCCTTGGTCGGGCCAAAGATACGGGCGCAGAACAGGCCGTCACGCTCGGGCTTGAACGTACGATAGTTGATGGTTTCCGGCTTCTTGATCTCGCCGAACGACCACGAGCGGATCTTCTCTGGCGAGGCCAGCGCGATCTTGATCTGATCGAAGGTCGGAGTGACCGGAAGCGGGTTGAAGATGTTCAGGACGTCCTGGTTCATCTTGATTCCTTCTGCGGGGCTTCCCGCGAAAATTCAGACAGTGGAGAGAGCGAAAGACCGTCCCTCCCCGCTTTCGCGGAGAGGGTTCATCCGGTCGGTCAGCTGTTCTCCAGCTCCACGTTCAGGCCCAGCGAGCGCATTTCCTTGATGAGAACGTTGAAGCTCTCGGGAATGCCCGCCTCGAAGCTGTCGTCGCCGCGAACGATGGCCTCGTAGACCTTGGTACGGCCGGCGACGTCGTCGGACTTCACCGTCAGCATCTCTTGCAGGGTATAGGCGGCACCGTAGGCTTCCAGAGCCCAGACCTCCATTTCCCCGAAGCGCTGGCCACCGAACTGCGCCTTGCCGCCCAGCGGTTGCTGGGTGACGAGCGAATACGGCCCGATCGAACGCGCGTGGATCTTGTCGTCGACCAGGTGGTGCAGCTTCAGCATATAGATGTAGCCGACGGTGACCGGACGCTTGAACTGCTCGCCGGTCTGACCGTCATAGACGATCGATTGACCCGAACGATCCAGACCGGCCTTCTCTAGCAGGTCCTCGATGTCCCCAATGTGGGCACCGTCGAAGACCGGCGTGGCGAACGGCACACCCTTGGACAGGTTCTTGGCCAGTTCGATCAGCTCTTCTTCCGTGTCCGGCAGCGGCGTCTCGGGACCATAGATGCTGGTCAGGTGATCGATCAGCGCCTTCTTCTGTCCGCCCTGTTGCCAGGCTTCCAGCAGACCCTGGATCTGCTTGCCCAGACCGGCGGCGGCCCAACCCAGGTGGGTTTCGAAGATCTGGCCGATGTTCATGCGCGACGGCACGCCCAGCGGGTTCAGAACGACGTCGACCGACGTACCGTCTTCCAGATGCGGCATGTCCTCGATCGGCAGGATCTTGGAGATGACGCCCTTGTTGCCGTGACGGCCGGCCATCTTGTCGCCGGGCTGAAGCTTGCGCTTCACGGCCACGAAGACCTTGACCATCTTCATCACGCCGGGAGGCAGTTCGTCGCCGCGTTGCAGCTTCTCGACCTTGTCCTCGAAGCGGCGGTCCAGCGCCTTGCGGGCGTCCTCGAACTGCTTCTTCATGGCCTCGAGTTCACCCATGGCCTTCTCGTCGTCCAGGGCGATCTGCCACCACAGGCCGCGCGACAGTTCGCCCAGCTTGTCCTCGGTGACCTCACCGCGACCCAAGCCCTTCGGACCCGAGGTGGCGTTCTTGCCCAGCAGCAGAGGCTTCAGACGACCATAGACGTTGCGCTCCAGGATCTTGAGCTCGTCGTCGCGGTCCTTGCCCAGGCGCTCGATTTCCGAACGCTCGATGGCGATGGCCCGCTCGTCCTTGTCGACGCCGTGACGGTTGAACACGCGCACGTCCACAACCGTACCGGCCACGCCGGGCGGCAGGCGCAGGGAGGTGTCGCGCACGTCCGAAGCCTTCTCGCCGAAGATGGCGCGCAGCAGCTTCTCTTCCGGGGTCATCGGGCTCTCGCCCTTGGGCGTGACCTTGCCGCACAGGATGTCGCCAGGCTGGACTTCGGCACCGATGGCCACGATGCCCGCTTCGTCGAGGTTGCGCAGGGCTTCCTCGCCGACGTTCGGGATATCGCGGGTGATCTCTTCCGGCCCCAGCTTGGTGTCGCGGGCCATCACCTCGAACTCGTCGATGTGGATCGAGGTGAAGATGTCGTCGCGCACGATGCGCTCGGAGATCAGGATCGAGTCCTCGAAGTTGTAGCCGTTCCACGGCATGAAGGCGACCAGGGCGTTACGGCCCAGAGCCAGTTCGCCCAGGTCCGTGGAGGGACCATCGGCGATCACGTCGCCGACCTTCACTTCATCGCCCACACGCACGATCGGGCGCTGATTGATGCAGGTCGACTGGTTGGAACGCTGGAACTTGGACAGGCGATAGATGTCGACGCCCGAACGGCCAGCATCGGACTCGTTGGTAGCGCGCACCACGATGCGCGTACCGTCGATCTGTTCGACGATGCCGTCACGCTTGGCGACCACGACCGCGCCGGAGTCGACGGCCACGACCGCCTCCATGCCGGTGCCGACCAGCGGCGCATCCGACTGCACCAGAGGCACGGCCTGACGCTGCATGTTCGCACCCATCAGGGCCCGGTTGGCGTCATCGTTTTCGAGGAAGGGGATCAGGGCCGCAGCGACCGAAACGACCTGTTTCGGCGACACGTCCATCATGTCTACGTCAGCACGGATCAGCAGCTGCGAATCGCCATTGATACGGCCGGGGACCAGTTCCTCGACGATCATGCCGTCCTTCAGCTCGATGTTGGCCTGGGCGATCGTGTATTTCGCCTCTTCCATGGCCGAGATGTAAACCACCTCGTCCTGGGCCTGGCCGTCCTTCACCCGGCGGTACGGGCTCTCGATGAAGCCGTATTTGTTCACCCGGGCGTGGGTGGCCAGCGAGTTGATCAGGCCGATATTCGGGCCTTCCGGCGTTTCGATCGGGCAGATGCGGCCATAGTGGGTCGGGTGCACGTCGCGGACTTCGAAGCCCGCGCGCTCACGCGTCAGACCGCCCGGGCCAAGCGCCGAAAGACGACGCTTGTGGGTAATCTCGGACAGCGGGTTCGTCTGGTCCATGAACTGCGACAGCTGCGACGAACCGAAGAACTCACGCACGGCGGCGGCGGCCGGCTTGGCGTTGATCAGGTCATGCGGCATGACCGTGTCGATATCGACCGAGGACATGCGCTCCTTGATGGCGCGCTCCATCCGCAGCAGGCCGACGCGATACTGGTTTTCCAGCAGCTCGCCGACCGAACGGACCCGGCGGTTGCCCAGGTTGTCGATGTCGTCGATCTCGCCCCGACCATCCTTCAGGCCCACCAGGATCTGCAGGACCTTCAGCACGTCGTCCTTTTGCAGGACGCGGATTTCGTCGGACACTTCCGGCGTTTCCAGACGCATGTTCATCTTGACCCGGCCCACGGCCGACAGGTCGTAACGCTCGCTGTCGAAGAACAGCGAGTTGAACATGGCCTCGGCGGCTTCGGGGGTGGGCGGCTCGCCCGGACGCATCACGCGATAGACGTCGAACAGCGCGTCCTCGCGGCCGGTGTTCTTGTCGATGCGCAGAGTGTTGCGCATGTAGGCCCCGACCGTGACGTGGTCGATGTCCAGCACGTCGATAGTGGTGAAGCCGTGGCTTTCCAGCAGCTCGATGGTCGGCGCGTCCAGTTCGTCACCGGCCTCGGCGTAGATTTCGCCGGTCTCGTAGTTGACGGCATCGGCGGCCAGATAGCGGGTCAGCAGGGCATCGGCAGCCAGCGACAGCGACGAGGTCGTCTCACCCAGCTTCTTGGCCTGGCGGGCGCTGATCTTGGTGCCGGCGGCAGCGATCACTTCGCCGGTGTCGGCGTCGACCAGATCGAATTCGGGCTTCACGCCTCTCCAGCGCTCGGCCTTGTAGGGCGTGACCCAGCCTTCGCCGCGCTTCTCGTAAGGCACGGTGTCATAGAAGGTCTTGAGGATTTCCTCGCCGTCCATGCCCAGGGCCATCAGGAAGGTCGAGGCCGGCAGCTTACGACGACGGTCGATGCGGGTGTAGACCACGTCCTTCGCATCGAACTCGAAGTCCAGCCAAGAACCACGGTACGGAATGACCCGCGCGGCGAACAGCAGCTTGCCCGAGCTGTGCGTCTTGCCCTTGTCGTGGTCGAAGAAGACGCCCGGCGAACGGTGCATCTGCGAAACGATCACCCGCTCGGTGCCATTGACGACGAAGGTGCCCTTGTCGGTCATGAGCGGGATGTCGCCCATGTAGACGTCCTGCTCCTTGATGTCCTTGACCGAGCGCGCGCCGGTTTCCTCGTCCGCCTCGAACACGATCAGGCGCAGCTTGACCTTCAGCGGCGCGGCATAGGTCATGTCGCGCTGGATGCACTCCTCGACGTCGTACTTGGGATCCTCGAACTCGTAGGAGACGTATTCCAGGATGGCGCGTTCGTTGAAGTCCTTGATCGGGAAGACCGACTTGAACACCGCCTCGATACCCTGATCCTTGCGCGGACCGCTGCGCACTTCGCGCTGCAGGAACTGCTCGTAGGAGGCGCGTTGAACCTCGATCAGGTTCGGCATCTGGATCGCTTCGGGGATACGCCCGAAGGAGTGGCGGATGCGCTTCTTGCCGGTGAACGAGGTGGCGGTGGCGAACTGACCGGGGGCGGTGAGTCCAGCGTTGGTCCTGGCCATTCTGTCTTCCCAATACGCCACCCGGGCAGGCGGCGATCAAATGCAGCAGCCACGGCTTCGCCAATCCGGCGACCCGTGACCATCGGTTTCGGCGTCCACCCTCGGGCCTTTCGGCTCCAGGACACCTGAAATGTAGGGCTCCCTTGGGGAGGAGCGCGTCTTCGCTCGGTCGGAGGGCGACGGACCGGGCCTCGACGCTTTCGCGCGCGGACTCATGGAGTTCTGCGGAAGAGCGGACATATACGCGCTTCTTCGGCGAAATAAAGGCCCCCGCCCTCAAAGATTGCGCATCGGTTCGCCAAACGCCCATTGCTTTGCCGTGGCGGTGAAATTAGCGTCCGCGCCATGACCCATATCCGCGCCGCCGCTGTTGCCCTGTCCCTAAGCCTGGCCCTTGCCGCCTGCGCCACCGCGCCCAGCCAGACCGCCGTCGACCTCGACTTCTCCGGCAGCAACACCCAGGAGAACTGGGATGCCGGCAATGCGGCCTATCTGACGCTGAACGAGGCCAGGCGCGGCTGGACCACTACCGAGAGCGGCCTGCAGTACCGCCGCGTCGGCACGGCCAAACCCGAAGGCAAACAGCCGGTCGCCACTGATACGGTCAAGGTCCACTATCGCGGCACCTTCGTCGACGGGCGCGAGTTCGATAGCTCCTATTCCCGCAACGAGCCCGCCGAGTTTCCGCTGAACCGTGTCATCAAGGGCTGGACCGAAGGCGTGGCGCTGATGCGCGAAGGCGAGAAGTTCGAGTTCGTCATTCCGGCCACGCTTGGTTATGGCGACCGCTGGGTCGGCGGCGACGACCTACCGCCGAACTCCACCCTGCTGTTCACGGTCGAACTGCTGGAAGTTCAGCCTGCCGCATGAGGCCTGGATTACAGGATTGTAATCCTTTCGGTCGCTCGCCGGGTTGACCCGCGCGCCCTGCCGTCGTGATCTCCGGCTCCCGTTTTTTGCCGGAAGTGCCCGATGATGCGTCCCTTGTCCCGTCTGCTCCTGTGCGCTTCCGCCAGTGCCGCCGCCCTGATCATGGCGGCCCCGGCCTGGTCACAGACCCCGGTGTTGACCCAGCCGCAGGATGCAGCCTTGGCCCTGCCGCGTTCGCAGCCAGCCATCCCGGCCCCGACACAGGCGACCTTTCCCGGCGTGATCCGCTACGAGGCCGACGTCACCGACCGCGATCGGCGAATCATCAGCGTACGCCAGACCATCCCCGTTCCGGCCGCGGGTCCGTTCACCCTGCTTTATCCCGAATTCCTGCCCGGCAACCACGCCGACACAGGTCCGATCCAGCTCATCTCCGGGCTGACGGTCACCGCGCCTGACGGACAGCGACTGGAGTGGCTGCGGGACACGGTCGAGCCTCACGCCTTCCACCTCGACATCCCCCAGGGCGTCACGGAAATCCGGGTCGAGTTCCAGTGGCTGACCCAGCCCGACGGCGGGCCCTGGCGGGTCGTTCAAACCCCTAACATCGTCAACATGCAGTGGGAAAAGGCCGTCCTGTATCCAGCGGGCTATGCTGCCAGCGGAATCACCATCGAGCCTTCGATCCGTCTGCCCGAGGGTTGGGGTTTCGGGGTTGCGCTCGACACCGTGTCCAACGAAGGCGGGCTAGCCCGGTTCGCGCCGGTCAGCCTTTACACCCTGGTCGACAGCCCGATGTTCGCGGGTGCCCACTATCGCCGATTTGCGCTGGATGCCGATGAGGCCTCTCCGGTCTATCTCAACCTCGTCGCCGACAAGGCCGAACAGCTGGAGCCCGCTGACGGGCTGATGGACAAGTTCGAGGCGATGGTGGTCCAGGCCGACCGCCTATTCGGAGCACGCCCCTTCGACCGCTATGAATTCCTCGTCGGTGTCACAAACCAGCTGGGCGGCATCGGGCTGGAGCACCATCGCAGTTCCGAAAATACCCTGGCCCCCGATTTCTTCACGCGCGGCACCGGCTCGCTCAGCTCGCGGCAGTTGCTGCCGCATGAGTACGTCCATTCATGGAATGGCAAATACATGATCGGGGCCGACGAACGCGTCGCCAACTATAACGTCCCCAGCCAGAACACCCTGATGTTCGTCTATGAAGGCCTGACCTCCTATTGGGGCGAGGTGCTGGCGGCCCGCGCGGGACTCGCCACCAAGGACGAGACCATCATTGGCATGGCCAGCCACGCCGCCTTCTACGAGACCCAGCCCGGACGCCAGTGGCGTTCTCTCCACGACACCCAGAACCACAACCTGCTGGGCTATCGCGTGCCCGGCAACTGGCCGTCCTGGATGCGGACAACGACCGACTACTACGACGAGGCCCTGCTGGTCTGGCTGGATGCCGACACCCTGATCCGCGAGGGCACCAACGGGCGGCGCTCGCTCGACGATTTTGCCAAGGGCTTCTTCGGCCGCCTGGACGGCGAGGTTCAGACCCGCGGCTATACCTTCGAGGAGCTGGTCGCGGCCCTGAACGACGTTCACCCCCACGACTGGGCCGGCTTCCTGCGCGGTCGCCTGGATGCGGTTGGCCCCGACGCCCGTGCGCCGCTGGATGGCATCTCGCGCGGCGGCTACCGTCTGATCTATGTCGACAGCCTGTCCGACGCCGAGAAGCGTATCCAGACCGGCTGGGCCAACGACTTTCAGTATTCCTTGGGCTTCAGCCTGTCGTCGACCAATCGCATCGGCGGCGTGCGCTGGGGCAGCGTGGCCTATGATCAGGGTCTGGGGGCAGGTTGGGACCTGATCGCCGTGGGCGATCGCGCCGCATCGGCCGAGGCCCTCCGCGAAGCCATCACGGCGGCAAAGGGGGGTTCGGAACCCCTTGTAATGACCGTCAAGAACGGCGACCGCATCCGCACCCTGTCGATCCCCTATCACGACGGCCTGCGCTATCCGCGACTGGAGCGGGTCGAGGGGACTCCGGACGTATTGGGCGACATCCTGGCCCCACGTCGCCGTTAGGAATGGTTCTCCCCGTCGTCGCTTGCGAGGGGGAGAACCACCACTGCCTACTTCAGCAACCCCAGCAAGGCTTCAGCCGCGCCTTCCGACGACGCCGGGTTCTGGCCGGTAACCAGCTTGCCGTCGGTCAGGACGTAGGAACCCCAGTCGGCACCCTTGGAATAGTCGCCGCCATTCTGTTTCAGCGCGTCCTCAAGCAGGAAGGGCACCACGTCGGTCAGGCCGACGCCCTCCTCCTCGGTGTTGCTGAAGCCGGTGACCTTGCGGCCCTTGACCAGAAACTCGCCGTCCGGACCCTTCACATGACGCAGGGCTGCGGGGGCGTGGCAGACGGCCCCGACGGGCTTGTCGGCCTTTGCAAAGGCTTCGATCAGGGCGATCGAGGTCCTGTCCTCGGCCAGGTCCCACATCGGGCCGTGACCGCCGGGATAGAAGACCGCGTCATAGTCCTCGGCCTTCACCTCTGACAGCGGATGGGTCGAGGCCAGGGCCGCCTTGGCGTCGGCGTCGCCCTTGAACCGCTCGGTCGCTTCGGTCTGGGCGTCCGGCTCGTCGCTCTTGGGATCCAGTGGTGGCTGGCCGCCCTTGGGCGAGGCCAGGGTGATGTCCGCACCCGCATCCTTCAGGACGTAATAGGGAGCGGCGAACTCCTCCAGCCAGAAGCCGGTCTTCTTGCCGGTGTCGCCAAGCTGGTCGTGCGACGTCAGGACCATCAGGATTTTCATGGGGTCAGCCTTTCGGGTTTGGGGAGAGACGGAATGTGGGGAGCCCACGCCGTCGATGCCACGACCCAAACGAAAACAGGCCCGGAGGTTTCCCTCCGGACCTGTCTGAATTCTCCCTCCCCTTCATGGGGAGGGACAGTCGGCGCGAAGCGACGACAGGGTGGGGTATGTCGAAACTTCCCCACCCCGATCGCTGCGCGATCACCCCTCCCCACTTCGGGGGAGGGAGAAGCAAGCCCGATCTTACTTGATCTGGACCTTGGCACCGGCTTCGGTCAGCTTCTTGGCGACTTCGTCGGCGTTCTGCTTGGAGACGTTCTCGACGACGTTCTGAGGAGCGCCTTCGACCAGGTCCTTGGCTTCCTTCAGACCCAGGTCCGAACGCACGCCGCGCACTTCCTTGATCACGTTGATCTTCTTGTCGCCACCGTCCAGCAGGACGACGGTGAACTCGGTTTGCTCTTCGGCAGCTTCGGCCGGAGCAGCAGCGGCACCACCGGCGGCAGCGACGGCGACCGGAGCAGCGGCGCTGACGCCCCACTTTTCTTCCAGCAGCTTGGACAGTTCGGCAGCTTCGAGGACGGTCAGCTTGGACAGGTCTTCGACGATCTTTGACAGGTCGGTCATGGGATAGTTTCCTTCGGAGGGATTGGGTTCAGAGTAGAGGGTGTGCGGAGATGAAAGAGGCAGTTCCGCTTACGCGGCGTCCTTCGTGGCATAGGCGTTGAACACCCGTGCCAGTTGGCCGGCCGGTGCCTGAACCACACCGGCGATACGGGTCGCAGGCGTGTTGAGCAGGCCGAGGAACGAAGCGCGGATCTGGTCCAGCGACGGCAGTTTGGAGAGAACCTCCACGCCCTTCGCGTCCAGAACCTTCTCACCCATGAAGCCACCCAGGACGACGAACTTGTCGTTGGCCTTGGCGTATTCAGCGGTGATCTTGGCGGCCGTCACCGCATCGTCGGCATAGGCGATGCCCACGGGACCCTTGAACAGGCCGTGGTAGTCGCTGCCTTCGTCGGCTTCGAGCGCCTTCAGCGCCAGGCGGTTCTTGACCACCTTGAACGTGCCGCCCGCAGAACGCAGGCGACCACGCAGGTCTTCCATATCCGCAACGGTCAGACCCAGGTTGTGGGTCACGACCACGGCACCCGCGTCGGCAAAAACGCCCTTCAGCGTTTCGATCGACTCGGCTTTTTGTGCGCGATCCATTGCGGTCTCCAGTCTTGCATTCGCCGCCGGGCTTATTCCCGACGACGGATTGGTCAAACGCCACGCATCGCTGCGAAGCGTTCGGGCCGTTCGTATTGTCCGAAGGAGGCTTGCAACCCCGACCTGACCGGATACCGGTCGCGTCTGGCGTCGTATGCATCCCCATCTCCCCACGGCGTCAGAGGGCTCTCTGACATTTATGGCCTGGGTGACCCCCAGACCCCGAAGTTCTCGGACAGGACCGTCGGAACCGGTAAGGTCCAGACGGCGAAGGGGCGCTCTATACACGGCTCGCCACCAAACTCAAGCGCCGCCTCTTCACAAGCGTCGCTGAAGGCGCTCACATCCCCCCGAACGGGAGAGACACCATGACTGAGTCCATCCAGACGGCCACCCCCGAAGCCACCGGCCGCGACAGCCTGGGCCGGGCTTCGTCGCCCTTACTTTTTCCGATCCGGCTGGGCATCGGCCTGATTCAGGGGCTGGCGCTTTGGTGGCTCTATCATGCGGCGGAAGTCGATCGTTACATCGGGGCCGTGGAGGCCGTGCGAGACTGGCCCGCCACCCAACCCGCTCTGTTCGCGCCCCTGTTGCTGGTCTTCTTCTTCGTGCCTGTGCTCCTGCTGGTCGGTGTCGGACGCATGCGGCTGCTCACCCTGGCGATCTGGGCCGTCGCCGCCACGGCAGCACTGGCCCTACTGGGCTGGCACGATGTGGCGCGTCAGAGCGCCGACAGCCTGCGCTATCCGCCCTTCTTCACAGCCCCCCTGTTCCTGTTCAGCGCCGCCGCCCTGTTCATCGCCCATCACCTGATTCTGCCGGCGGACCTTGAGCGGCGCTGGATCGCGGCTTTCCCGACCTATTTCGACACGGCGTGGAAGGCCGGGGTGCAGCTGGGTCTGTCTATCGGCTTTACCGGGGCCTTCTGGGTACTGCTCCTGCTGGGCTCTGAACTGTTCAAGATCATCGGCCTGCCGTTCCTCAGCAATCTGATCGGCGAGGAGTGGTTCACCATCCCCTTGACCTGCCTGGTCTTCCCCGTGGCGGTTCACCTGACGGATGTGCGCGACGGCCTGATCCGGGGCGTGCGGACCGTGGTGCTGATGCTGCTGTCCTGGCTGTTGCTGGTCATGACGGTGCTGGTCGCAGGGTTCCTGCTGGCTCTGCCCTTCACCGGCCTGGATGGATTGTGGGATACCGGCAGTGCGACCGCCCTGGTCCTGTCGGCCTCTGCGGCCCTGATCATCCTGATCAACACTGCCTATCAGGATGGCCGCCCCGACAACCTGCCGCCTGCAGTCCTGCGTATCGCCGTGCGCGTCGCCGCCGTCCTGATCACGCCATTGGTCATCCTCGCCTTCGTCGGCCTGAGCCTGCGCATCGGCCAGCATAGCCTGACGCCGGACCGGATCATCGCCTTGGCCTGCGCCGTCGTCGGCCTGTCCTATGCGGCCGGCTATGGAGTCGCGGCCCTGCGCCCGTTCTGGAGACGCGGCTCGGCCTGGATGGCCCCGCTGGAGCGCGCCAACGTCTGGACCGCTGTCCTGGCCGTCGCCCTGATCCTGGCTCTGTTCAGCCCCCTGGCCGACCCCACCCGCCTGTCCGTCAAAGACCAGGTTGCGCGCCTGGAGCGAGGCGAGGTCGCCGTCGATCAGTTCGACTTCCGCTTCCTGCGCTTCGAGAGCGGCAAGGCGGGACTGAAGGCTTTGGACGTTCTTTCGCGTTCGCCCAATCCAGCTATCGCACAACGCGCCAAAAACGTCGTCGCGGCGACGGATCGTTTCGAGGATGCCGTGACGGGTGCGCAAGCCCGGCAACCTGTTTTCACGGTCTGGCCAGCAGCGGCAGCCCTACCCGAAGGGTTTCTGACACTAGTCGAAAGCGAAGACAGCCGCTACCGATGCACCGCCGACGATGAATGCGTTGCCCGGCCCATCGACCTGGATGACGACGGCACGGAGGAAGTGCTGGTGGCCAACAGCTACATCATCCGCATCTGGGCGCGTCAGCCTGACGGTGTATGGGTTGATGCCGGGGCATATCGCACACTGGTGTGTGGCGCAGGTCCCCGCACGAATGACCATCGCACACTGCTCCGCTCCTCCGACCTGCAGCCGATAGCCCCCAGCTTTCCCGATCTTGATTTCGGCGATGGCCTGCGTGCCACAGCCGAAGCCACACAGCAGTGCATTGAGAGCGGAGCCCCCGGTGCCGTGGTCGTTCGCCCGCAAGCGACAGCGAGCACCCGTTAACCCCCCGCTCACCCTGCCCGACCACCCGATCTTCACCTTGTCGGGCCTAAAACGTCCCGGAATGAGCCAGTCCCGCTGAACGAGGACCGGCCACGATCTGTGATATTTGAAGGGTGTTTCCGCATGGCCAAGACCGTTCTGGTGGTCGACGACGATCCGACCCAGCGCCGCCTGGCCCAGGCCGTGCTGGAGCGTGAAGGCTATGCCGTCGTCCATGCCGAATCTGGGGGCGAGGCGATCGATCGCCTGACCAAGGGCGGTGGGGCCGATGTCGTCCTGCTGGACATGGTCATGCCGGGCATGAGCGGTATGGAGGCCCTGGCCGAAATCCGAACCGCCGGCGTCACCACCCCCGTCATCGTCCTGACCGCCAACGGCGGCGTGGATGCGGTGGTCAAGGCCATGCAGGCCGGGGCCCAGGACTTCTTCGTCAAGCCGGTGTCGGCCGAACGCCTGCTGGTCGGCGTGTCCAATGCCCTTCAGATGACCCGGCTGACGGCCGAGGTTGGCCGCCTGACCAAACGGGTCTCCAACCGTTCCTCCTTCGACGATCTGGTCGGCGACAGCCCGCCGATGCGGATGGTCAAGGCCATGGGCACCCGCGCCGCCAAATCCGGCATTCCGGTCCTGATCACGGGCGAGAGCGGCGTCGGCAAGGAGGTCATCGCCCGCGCCCTGCACGGCGCGTCCGACCGTTCGGGCAAGCCCTTTGTCGCCGTCAACTGCGGGGCCCTGCCGTCCAACCTGATCGAATCCATCCTGTTCGGGCATGAAAAAGGAGCCTTCACCGGGGCCCACGACAAGCACCTGGGCAAGTTTCAGGAGGCCAACGGCGGCACGCTGTTCCTCGACGAGATCGGCGAACTGCCTCTCGACATGCAGGTCAAACTGCTGCGCGCGCTTCAGGAGGGCGAGGTCGATCCCGTCGGGGCCAAGCGCTCGGTCAAGGTCGATGTGCGCATCGTCTCGGCCACCAACCGCGACCCGGCCCAGCAGGTCAAGGAGGGTGCCTTCCGCGAGGACCTGTTCTATCGCCTGAACGTCTTCCCGATCGAGGCCCCGGCCCTGCGCGGCCGGCGCGAGGACATCCCGGCCCTGGTCGATCACTTCATCGCCCGCTTCAATGCCGAGGAAGGTCGCCGCGTCACCGGTTGCGCGCCCGAGACCCTGGCCCTGCTGACCGCCTTCGACTGGCCCGGCAACGTCCGCCAGCTGGAAAACGCCGTCTACCGCGCCATCGTCCTGGCCGACGCCCCCTTCCTGCAACCCCACGACTTCCCTGCCATCTCCGGCATGGCCGCGCCTCTGCTCCTCCCTGTGGGTGAGGTGGACCGCCGCCCCGGCGGCGAGACGGAGGGGGCACCTGCAAGCGCCGTCGCCGCGGCTCCCGACAGCCCCATCCGCATCCTCGACGACCGCGGCCACCTTCGCACCCTGGAAGAGATCGAACGCGACCTGATCCAGCACGCCATCGAGGTCTATGCCGGGCACATGTCCGAGATCGCCCGTCGCCTCGGCATCGGCCGCTCCACCCTGTACCGCAAGGTCCGCGAACAGGGTCTGGAAGACGTGCTGCGCGAGGTCGGCTGACCCTGCCCGCGTGAGGCATCGGGGCCATGCCCCGGCGATGCCTCAAACCTGTCCGAAAGTTCACTGGCGACCGCCGACACCGGCGGCGATGACCTCTTCTCGACACATCGAAATACGATCACGCCTAACGACGGATTCTCGGGGCCCGCCCGTTTAGCCTGTTCCTCCCCCTTCGGATTGCCCCATGCTTCTCGTCACGACCGCCCTGTCCGGCCTGCTCGCCAGCACTGTCCCCGCCTCGGCTGCCCCCCAGACCGCGCCCCAGGACCCGCCGCCTGTCACCCGTCCGGCTCCGGCGACCTCGGCCCCGGTCGAGGAGGACGAAGACGCCTATGACCTGGGCACCGTTGTCGTCACTGGCAGCCGCCCGCGCGGTGCCGTCGATACCGACATAGAGCCCGAACTGTCGCTGACGGCCGATCAGATCCAGGCCTATGGCGCGGCCAACATTTCCGAACTGCTGGCCTATCTGGAGCCAGTGACCCGCAGTTCCCAGGGCCGCGATGGCGGTCAGCCCGTCCTGCTGGTCAACGGCCGCCGCATCTCCGGCTTCCGCGAAATCCAGAGCATTCCGACCGAGGCCATCGAACGCACCGACATCCTGCCCGAAGAGGTCGCGCTGCAGTTCGGCTATCGCGCCGATCAGCGAGTGGTCAACTTCGTGCTGAAGGCCCAGTTCCGCTCCATCTCGGCCGAAGCGTCTTACCGCGCCCCGACCCAGGGCGGTCGCACGACGACAGAGCTGGAAAGCACCCTGTTCAATATCGCGGGCGGCAACCGCTATTCGGTCGATGCCGAATACACCCGCTCTACGCCCCTGTTCGAATCCGAACGGGATATACGGCGCGATCCTGATGACCTGCCCGCCGATCTGTTCGGCGACCCCGCCGATCAGGGAGCATACCGCACCCTGCTGTCCCAGAGCGAACAACTGGAGGCCCGCGGCTCGGTCAAGCGCGACCTGAACAGCACCACCCAGGGCACGCTCAGCGTCAGCCTTGAAAACACCAATACCCGCAGCTTCAACGGCCTGCCGGGCGTCGTCATCGACGTGGACGGCACAGATGTGGGCACGGGAGATGGCGTAGGTGAAACCGTATTCCGCTATCTGGACGCTCCCGCCTCTCTGGGCCGCAAGACCGATACCCTGACCGCCAATGTCGGCACCGTCCTCGACGGCTTCATCGGCGAGGATTGGCGCTGGACCTTCAGCGGCAACTACGACCGGGTCGAGACCAACACCTTCACCGGACGCGGCTATGGTGTGACGCCGTTCCAGGACCGCGTGAACGCGGGCGACCCGACCGCCGACCCGTTCGGCACCGTCACCGTGGCGGATTTCGCCGCCCTGGCCGGGGACACCGCCAACTCCGTTTCCCAGTCGCTGGGAGCTGAACTGGTCCTGACCGGCGATCTCTACGACCTGCCTGCCGGTGGCATCTCTTCAACCTTCAAGGTTGGTGCCGACACCCGCTCGCTGGATTCGACCAGCGTCCGTTCCGGCGACGTGTTCGAGCGCTCGCAGTCCCGGGACCGCTTCACTGGCTCCGGCAGTTTCACCTTCCCGATCGCCGACCGAGGTCAGGGTGTTCTGCCTTTCCTGGGCGACCTGTCGGTCAACTTCAACGCGGGCTATGAGGAGTTGTCAGACTTCGGCGGCCTGCCGGTCGTGGGTGTGGGCCTGAACTGGTCGCCGATCGAGCCCCTGTCCTTTCTGGTCAGCTATACCGACGAGCAGGGTGCGCCCTCAATCTCCCAACTGAACGACCCGATCGTCTCGACCTTCAACGTGCCGGTGTTCGACATCCGCACCGGCCAGACCGTGTTCGTTACCCGCACCGACGGCGGTAACCCCAATCTGAATGCCGACAACCGCCGCGTATTCAAAGCCGGCGTCACCTTCCGGCCTCTGGGCGAAACCGACCTCAGCCTGTCCTCGACCTGGACCGTCAGCCAGACCGACGACGTCATCGCTGCCTTCCCAACAATCACGCCGGAGCTGGAGGCCGCACTGCCGGAACGCTTCGAGCGTGCCGAACCCGTCGACGACCAGACGATCGGGACCCTGCTCTCCTTCGACGCCCGCGCCCTGAACTATGACAGCGCGGAGCGTCAGGACATCCGCACCGGCTTCAACTTCTCGCGCGCCTTCGGCACCCCGACCCCTGCTGCGGCCGGTGCCCCCGGCATGCCTGGTGCTCGTGGTGCACGCGGTCCGGGCGGTGGTGGCGGTCCCCGCGCAGGGGGCCCTCCCGGCGGTGGTGCTGTCAGGTTCGGCGGCGGCGGGGGTCGTGGACGCGGCGGTGGCATGCAGCCCGGCCAGGGCCGCTTCAACCTGTCCGTCTATCACACCTGGCGTTTGCAGGATGAGATCGTCATCCGCGATGGCCTGCCCGTCATCGACCTGCTGGACGGCGGCGCGACCGGCAGCCGCGGCGGCAGTCCGCGTCATGAAATCCAGGCCCAGGGCGGCGTCTTCAGGAACGGCATGGGGGCCTTCGTCAACGCCAACTGGCGCGACTCGACGCAGGTCGGCGACACCCTGCGCTTCTCGGATCAGACGACGATCAACCTCAACATGTTCGTCGACCTGGGCCAGCAGCAATCGCTGGTCCAGCGTTTCGGCTGGCTGGAGGGTTCGCGCCTGAACCTGGGCTTCCAGAACATCTTCGACACCCGCACCGAGGTCACCACCCTGGACGGTTCCGACCTGCCGTTGAACTACCAGTCCGACTATCTGGACCCGCAGGGCCGGACGATCAGCCTGACGTTCCGCAAGATCCTGTTCTAGAGGTCCCCTCCCCCTTTATGGGGGAGGTGGACCACCCGTAGGGTGGTGGAGGGGGGCAGTGCGCCGCTAGTCCTTCGGTGGTAGCGTCTTCCCCCACCGCCGCTTTGGCTCCTCGCCTCTGGCCTTGGCGGCGATCTCCTTCAGCTTGCGGCCTTGCATGGAAGACAGGGCCTGGCCCGGTGCCCCCTTCTCCGGGTCCCCGAAGGCGCGGCCGTGGGTCTTCACCCGCTCGCTGACCGAGTCCAGGAACTCGCCCTCCCATCCAGACAGCGAAACGCCCGCCTTGTCTGCCGACCGGCGGGCGCGTCTCAATGCATTCAGGGCCGCGCGCTGCGCCGCCTTGCGCTGGGCTTCGAAGGGCGAAGGCGGCGGTTTGCGGTTCATCCGGAAGTAGGGTCGAGGGATGAGGGACGAGGTTCGAGCAGCATCCTGCTCACCATCGTCGCCCTAGTCAAAGCCCCTCATCCCTTATCCCTCGTCCCTCAAACCTCGCCTCAGACCTCGCCGAGCGCCGACAGGTACAGATCCAGGATAGCGTCCTCTTCCTGGCGCTTGGCCTTGTCCTGTTTGCGGATGCGGATGACCTTGCGCAGGATCTTGACGTCATAGCCCTCGCCCTTGGCCTCGGCGAAGACCTCCTTCATGTCCTCCATGACGGCAGCCTTGTCTTCTTCCAGACGCTCCAGCCGCTCGATGATGGTGCGCAGACGCCCCTGCGCCGTCGCATTCAGGACGTCGGGCGAGGAATCGAAGGACGCATCATCGGCCATGGAAAGGCTCCGGCAACAGGATCAGAAACAAGGGGCGACGCTAACCACGTCGAGGTGTTCGACTCAACGCCACCGATGCGTCGGACACGAAAAAGGCTGCGGACAGAATCCACAGCCTCTTGATATCTTTGCGCTCAAGCAGCGCGCGACCGCGTCGCGCGCGTTAGCGTGCCAAAATGGCTTAGCCCTGCTTCGCCTTGAAGCGCGGGTCGGTCTTGTTGATCACATAGACCACACCCTTGCGGCGCACGACCTTGCAGTCGCGGTGGCGGGTCTTGAGCGACTTGAGCGAGCTGCGGACCTTCATGGTCTTCGTCCTGAATCAAAATCAAAAATAGAAAAGCCGCAGGCGGACCAGCGGCGGAACGGGGCGTATAGTGGGGGTTGGCTAAGACGTCAACCGCCAAGACCCAGCCAAAAGTACTGGCTTCCGCAGGTAGGCGAAGCTCAAAGCAGCGATGATCCACCCGGCCCGCCATCCCAACGCTTGGAGCGCGCAGCCGCTGCCACGGGATCGGCCGCAGGAACCCGCGTCAGCAGCGGGCCAACGTATGGATCGCGCGGATCGCCTCCTGTCGGCAAATGCCAATCCACTTTGCAGGCACGACAACTTTTCTTGTCGATCAGAACGGAAGGTGCGTGATTGAGTCCCGGCTCGCCAGGTGGAGTAAACTGCTGAACCAGGACTGAGGAACCCTGATCAAAAATTTCAAATCCGAGGTCGTCCTGAAATGGATGATGTTGGGATTGGCGCACGGCTGCAGTTGCCGAAGCGACATAGTCGCAGCGCTGAACGACAGGACCTGTGCAGCCTGCTGCTGCGGTGGTGGTGATCGACATTAGCGCTATCCCGCCTAGTGCCACCACCAATACGAACGCGCCTAAAGTCAGCGTGATCAGACGGGGTCGTTTCACCACGTAGCGACCTCCCGAACCCGGTTCTCGGAATACAATAGTCGCTAAACAGCGCCGGTGTGTAGGGCTCTGCTGCCAGCATTGTGCTTGCACGTCGCGCTCAAGCAGCGAGGCTCCGCGAGCCGAGCGTTAGCGCCCTGATAAAGATGGAGGCCTGGCCTCCGAGTTGAACGGAGGGTCTGCGGGGTTGCACCCCCGCCGCGTCGCCCCTCCGCCACCAGGCCGTATCAGAGAGCATTCCCCTTATCGTCCCGGACCCTTGCCTCCGCGTTGCCAGACGCGGTTAGCGCCCGGTTTACCCTTTTCCCCGATCCAGAGAGCCATTCAGCCGCCCGGCGTCGCAACGTCCCGCCGCCTCGCGCACTTGTCATCACGCCCGCCCCTCTCCTGCGGCTAGAGTATCGCCATGCGTTCCAAATTCAGTCTTCTCCTGCTCGTGTCTGTCGCCGCCTGCGGCCCCATGTTGCCCGAGGCTCCGCCCGCCGGCCCGACGACGTCACCCGCCCCCAGCGCACCCGCGCCTTCGACGCCGGCTCCTGCGCCGACAACGCCCGCTCCGGCTGGGCCCGCCGATCAGGCCGGCTTCGACGGCTGGAAACAGGGCTTCCTGTCGCGCCACGGCGGCGACCGCGCCACATTCTATGCGCGAGAGCTCGAGGGCCTGACCCCCGACCCCAACGTTGTGCGCCTGGACGGCAACCAGCCGGAGTTCAGCCGTCCCGCCGGCGCCTATATCCAGAACGCCGCCTCCGCGACCCGCATCGCCCAGGGTCGCCGCCTGTCCGACCGCGTCCCCTTCGCCGTGGTGCAGCAGTATGGTGTGCCGACCGAAATCCTGGTCTCCATCTGGGGCAACGAGAGCGCCTTCGGCCAAATTCAGGGCAGCTATGACGTCATCCGCTCGCTGGCGACGCTGGCCTACGACGGTCGCCGCCGCGCCTGGGCCGAGACCGAGCTCAAGAACGCGCTCGACATCGTCATCGACGGCAAGCGCGAGCGCGCGGGCCTGAAGGGCAGCTGGGCCGGAGCCATGGGCCAGACCCAGTTCATGCCCAGCACCTATACACGCCTGGCGGTGGACCAGACCGGCGACGGCATGATCGACATCTGGGGCTCGGACGCCGACGCCCTGGCCTCCGCCGCCAACCTGCTGGCCCAGGCCGGATGGAAGCGCGGACAGTCCTGGGGCTATGAGGTCATACTCCCCGCCAACTTCGACTACACCCAGGCCGAGGGACCCAAGCACAGATGGAGCGACTGGGCGGCGCGTGGTGTGCGCCTCGCCCACGGCAGCAGTCCGAACCAGCTGGAAGCGCTCGAGGACGGCGTGATCCTGCTGCCCCAAGGCGCGCGCGGCCCCGCCTTCCTGGCCCTGCCCAACCACTATGTGATCCGCCAGTACAACAACTCCGTCTCCTATGCCCTGGCCATCGGCCTGACCGCGGACGGCATCGCCGGCAAGCCCGGCCTGGTCGGCACCTGGCCCGACGACGCGCCCCTGTCGCGCGACCAGCGCATCGGTGCCCAGCGCGCCCTGACCGCCATGGGCTTCGACACACAAGGGATCGACGGCGTCGTCGGTGCCAACACGCGCTATGCCCTGCGCCGCTGGCAGGCCGCCAACAACCGCACCCCCGACGGTTATCTGACCGCAGCTCTGGCTGACGAGCTTATCCGGCGAGGTGGATAGCGGGCCCTGTCCAAAGGCCTCCCTTATCCCTTCACCCGCCAGGTCGCACCTTCCGGCCCGTCCATGACCACGACATTCAGGGCGTTCAGCCGGTCACGAATTCGGTCGGCCTCGGGCCAGTCCTTGGCCGCGCGGGCCGTCGCGCGTTGCTCCAGCAGCGCCTCGACCTCGGCCTTCAGAGTCGCATCGCCGCCCTCGAACCATTGGTCCGAAGACAGGGTCAGAACCCCCAGCAGCCCGGCGGCTTCGATCAGGCTCCAGCGCGCCATGGCCACGTCGTTGATGTCCGCCTCGGCGTCGTTCAGCAGCTCGCGAAGGGCATTGCCGAGGCCGAACAACTGGGCCACCGCCGCCGGCGTATTCAGATCATCCTCCAATGCGTCCAGCACCGGGTCCAGCGCATTCTCGGCCAGTTCCATCTCGGCCTCTTCAAGCGTGGCCATGTCGAACCCGATCAGGACCGCATCGGCGTCCCGCAGCACGCCATAGAGGCGGTCAAGATTCTTCCGCGACTGGTCCAGCAGCGCCTGATTCCAGTCCAGCGGCTGCCGGTAATGCGCGCTCAGCAGCGCCCAGCGTACGACCTCGCCCGGCATCGTCTGCACAAGATCGTGCAGCAGCAGCACATTGCCGACCGACTTGGACATCTTCTCCGCATCGACGGTCAGAAAGCCGTTGTGCATCCAGTAGCGGGCGTATTCCTGATGCGCGTCCGCCGAATGGGCATGGCCGTGGGCACAGACGCCTTGGGCAATCTCGTTCTCGTGATGCGGAAAGACCAGGTCGATGCCGCCGCCGTGGATGTCGATGGGCAGGCCCAGGGTCTGTTCGATCATGGCCGAGCATTCGATATGCCAGCCGGGACGCCCCGCCCCCCACGGCGACGGCCACGACGGCTCGTCGACCTTGGACGGCTTCCACAGGACGAAGTCGTGCGGGTTCTTCTTGTAGGGCGCGACCTCGACCCGGGCCCCCATGATCATGTCGTCCAGATTGCGTCCCGACAACCGCCCATAGGTCCCGTAGGACGAGACGTCGAACAGCACATGGCCCTCGGCTGCATAGGCGCAGCCGTGGTCGATGATGGCCTGGATCTGGGCCACGATGGCCTCCATGTGGTCGGTCACATGCGGTGCAATGTCAGGCGGCGACACGTTCAGTTGCGCCATATCGGCCAGATAGGCGGCTTCGTAGCGCGCGGTGACCTCGCCAATCGGCACGCCTTCCTTTGCGGCCTTCTGATTGATCTTGTCGTCCACGTCCGTGACGTTGCGGGCATAGACGACGCTATCGGCCCCGTAGGTCCGGCGCAGCAGCCGCACCAGGACGTCGAACACGACAGGTGGGCGCGCATTGCCGATATGGGCATAGTCATACACCGTCGGCCCACAGACATAGAGGGTCACCCGGTTCGGATCGCGCGGTATGAACACGCGCTTTTCGCGGTGCAGGGTGTCGTGAAGCGTCAGCGTCATAATGCTGCGGGGCCTTGGAAGTGCTTGCGGCTAAGCCGGGGTCGCCCATATAGCCGTTTCGTCCCTTCTGCGAACAGCGGCGCGGACGTTTTCAAGGGAGCGCGGCGCGCGTCCATCCGAAGCCTTCGCTTCGGCGCTACTTCGCCGCGGATACAGGACCGATGATCACCCCCTCTACACCCGCTCTGGTGAGCGTCAACGATGCCCGCGACACCGTCGTGACCCGCCCCAGCCGCGACGAAGCCCTGAAGGCCGTCCGCACCCTGCTGGCCTGGGCCGGCGACAACCCCGACCGCGAAGGCCTGATCGACACGCCCAAGCGCGTGGTCGACGCCTATGCCGAATGGTTCGACGGCTATGACGCCGATCCGGCCAAGGAGCTGTCGCGCACCTTCGAGGACGTTCAGGGCTATGACGACATGGTGTTGCTCCGCGACATCGAGGTCGAGAGCCACTGCGAGCACCACATGGCCCCGTTCCTCGGCAAGGCCTACGTCGCCTACATCCCCACCGAAAAGGTCGTCGGCATTTCCAAGCTGGCCCGCGTGGTCGAGATCTTCTCGCGCCGTCTGCAGACCCAGGAAACCCTGACCCAGCTGATCGCCGAGGCCATCGAATCGAACCTGCAGCCCGCAGGCGTGGCCATCATGATCGATGCAGAGCATCAATGCATGACCACGCGCGGCGTGCATCACCGCCACGTCTCGACCATCACCACCCGCTTCACCGGCGTATTCAAGACCGACGAGGCGCTCAAGGATCGCTTCCTGAAGCTGGCCAAGGGTTGATGCGGCCTTTTTTGCGCCCGCAAGGCGTGAATAACTGCGCTTGAAGCGATCAGGGAACGCAATGGGTGCCGAACGTGCTTTACAAGCGCGGACCGGGACGCCAAGAAACGACCCGACCTAATGTTGTCGCCTGCCGCGTGTTGCGCCGGGCTTGAGGGAGAACCAGCGTATGGGCGCTAAACTTTCCGGCCCCGGTGGCAAGGGCAAGACGATCGAGCAGAACTCGGACATCAACGTCACGCCGTTCGTCGACATCATGCTGGTGCTGCTGATCATCTTCATGGTGGCCGCGCCGCTGGCGACCGTGTCGATCAAGCTGGACCTTCCCCCCGCGATCCCGAACCCGAACGACCCTAATCCCAAAGAGCCTGTCTACATTTCCATTCAAGACGGTGGCGACCTCTACATCGCCGAAAACCAGACCACCTTGGCCGGCCTGACCGCCGACGTCTGCGCCGCCCAAGAGGTCACCACCGACTGCCGCGAGGAGCGCGTCTTCGTCCGCGCCCAGGCCGAAGTCGAGTACCGTCAGTTCATGGAAGTCATGAACGAGCTTCAGGACAAGGGCTTCTACAAGGTCGGCCTGCTGAACGAAGACATCGAATAGGCTTTCCGCACATTCCGAATGAAGAAAGCCGCGCCCTTCGGGACGCGGCTTTTTCGTTGGTGGCTCGCGCAACTATGCCCGGCTCTCGGGGCTGCAGCGCCTTATTGAACGGATTGTCGCGGGGTGGCCGGTGCCGCCTCGCCTGCCTGATAGGGCTGCGGCCCTGACGGAGCTTCAGCCACTGGAGCCGGAGTCGGACGCGGGGTCTGGGTCGCCGGACGGGGGGTCGGACGCGCCGGTGGGCGACGTACGGCAGGACGCGGTGTTGGCGTGCTCGTAGCCGCAGCGGCTGTCGGGGTTGCAGCGGGCGGCGTCGCAGTCGTTGCCGCAGGGGGTGCAGCACTGGCTGTGGGCACAGCCACCGGGGCCGGCGCAGGCGCATTGGCCGCCGCCGCACTCGCGGCACGCGCCGCCAACTGCTGGCGCGCTGCAAAGCGTCGGGCCAGCTTCTCCGTCAATTCTCTGGCCGCAGCAGGCTCCATCTGGGCCATGACGGCCGCCAGCGATCGCGGACGCATGGCAGCGGCGACGGGCAGACGCACATCGTCGCTCAGGGTCGCGAACACCCGCGCCGCTTCCTTGGGACGCATGGCCGTATAGACCGCGACCAAACGATCGTTCTCGGCCTTCTCCTGCTCGGTGACCTGCCCCAGAAGTTGTTGTACCTCAGCCTTGACGGCCTCCAGCGCCTGAACGCGCGCATCCAGCTTCTGCTCGGCCGTCGCCATCAGCGGCAGCATGGACGCCAGGTCGGTGTCACGTGCATCCAATTGTGTGCGGCGCGATTGCAGCGATTGCAGGATGCGCAGTTCGGCCGGCGAAATCCCGGCCTGCTGGGCCAGTTGCTCCGGCGTCAGGGCACAGACAGCAGCAGCGGGCTTGACCGCCGCAGCCGCCGCTGCAGGCACCGCTTCCTGCGCCCAGGCCTGGGCTCCCTCAAACAAGCCGGGCGCAACACCGGCCGCACGCACAACGACCACCCCGCCAATGGCAACGGCAATCAGAGGCAACAGACGCGGTATCTTGCTCATGGCTGGCTACTCATAAGAACCCTCAAGTCGCCTGCACGCCGCGCGTGAAGGTATGGGGCAAGAAAGATATTTTCAGGCGGCGAACAGGTCTTCGTCCAGACTACGACGCGCCTGGTTGAGGCTTTGCTTCGCAGCTTGGTTAGCGGTCATCGCACCCAGGATAGCCGAGACATTCGATCCACCCGGGGCCTGAGCCCGCGCTACCGCAGGAGCCGCCATGCCCTGAATGCGCTCGGCCAGTGCGGCCATCCGCAGGGCGCGTTCGTCATCCGCCGTCGTAGCCACGGGCGCAGGCGAAGCGCCTTGCGCAGGGCGCGGCGCGACAGCGCGCAGTTCCAGCGGGGCCTCTTCCACCACGGCACGGGCCGGAGCCGAAGGCGCACGGGCGATCAGCCCTTCCAGCTGGGCCTTGACCTCACGGGCCTTGACGATGCGGTCGTGCAGCAGATCGGTCTCATGGCCTGAAGCCCGAAGGGTCGCCAACGCCGTCTCGGCTCTCCCCGCAGCCGTATTCAGCTCCGTCACGGCGGAGGCAAACGCCTGCTGCCCCGCCCGCAGGGCCGACAGCTTGCGTTCCAGCCGCACGCCATAGCCCAGGGCTGCGACCAGCAGCACCATCAGGACACCATCCAGGATCAGACCGGTCATCAGCGTTTTCCTCCAGTCAGGCGGGCGGCGGCGTCGATATTGATCGGAGCCTCCACGCGCACGGCGATATGCTGGCCCTTGCGGCCCATCTTGCCGGTGGTCAGCGGTATGGTTCCGGCCCGGATCGAAATGTCGGAATCGGGCGTGGCGTTGAACATCATGGTGTCGCCGACCTTGAGGGCCAGCACCTGCGACAGGGGGGCCTGCTGCTCGTCCAGCACGCAGCGGACCTCGGTTTCCGTGGTCCACAGCTCGGTGGCCAGGTGGCCTTCCCAGATATTGTCGCGCCCGAACTTCTCGCCCATGAACTGCTGCAGCAACATCTTGCGGATGGGCTCCAGCGTCGAATAGGGCAGCAGCAGTTCGACCCGACCGCCGCGGTCTTCCATGTCGATCCGCAGCTTGACCAGAATGGCGGCATTGGCCGGACGCGCGATGGCGGCGAAGCGCGGATTGGTCTCCAGACGATCCAGATTGAAATGCACGGGCGTCAGCGGCTCGAAGGCGGCACGGGCGTCGTTCAGGATGACCTCGACCATCCGCTGGACCAGCACGCGCTCGATCGTCGTATAGGGTCGCCCCTCGATCCTCAGCGCTGCGGTTCCCCGGCGTCCGCCCAGCAGCACGTCCACGATCGAATAGATCAGGTTGGAATCGACCGTCAGCAGGCCGTAATTGTCCAGTTCCTCAGCCCGAAACACGGCCAGGATCGCAGGCAGCGGTATGGAGTTCAGATAGTCGCCGAACCGGATCGAACTGATGTTGTCGAGGCTAACCTCGACATTGTCAGAGGTGAAGTTGCGAAGGCTGGTCGTCATCAACCGCACCAGACGGTCGAACACGATCTCCAGCATCGGCAGGCGCTCGTAGGACACCAACGCCGAGTTGATGATGGCCCGGATGCCCGAGCGCTCGGACCCGTCGTCGTCGCCCAGGTCGAAACCCAGAAGGCTGTCGATCTCGTCCTGATTCAGGACCCTTTCGGACAAGGCAGAGGGACGATCCTCGTCCTCTTCGCCCAACGGGTCGATCGGTTCGGCGAAGGCGGCGTCGGTCATGCCTACTGCACCAGCATTTCTTCGATCAGGACCGCATCGACCTTGCCCGGTGCCGCGACCAGATTGACCCGGCGCAGAATTTCAGCCCGCAACTGGAAACTGCCCGCCGATCCGGCCAGATCTTCGGGCCGCAACTCGCGCAGGAAGCCCTGAAACATATCCTGAAGGCGCGGCATCTCGCTTTGCAGCTGCTGGGCGACGTGGGCGTCCTTGGTCTCCAGCGTCAGCTTCAGCTTGAGATAGGTCGGTCGCCCCTCCGGCCCCTGAATGTTCACCAGCATGTCCGGCAGCGTGAAGAAGGTGATGCCGTCAGGACCCTCGGCGATCACGCCCATAGAGGGATCGACCTCGCCCTCGGCACCGCCGCCGTGGTCGCCGCCCTTTTTCTTCTCTTCGCCGTGACCGGCGTCGGCCTTGGCCTCGCCGTGCTCGCCGCCCTCGGCTTCAGCGGCAGCGGGCTTGGGCTGGAGCATGAAGAAGGCCGCAGCCCCTCCGCCGCCCAGCACCAGTACGGCCGCCGGAATGGCGATGAACAGCAGCGGGATTTTCTTCTTCTTGGGCGCGGCATCTGCGCCCTCCCCGCCCTCGCCCTCGCTCGAAGGCGCATCGGACACGGCCGGAAGATCGGCGTCACCGCCGCCCTTCTTGTCCTTCTTCTTGCCGAACTTCAGCATTCACAGCGCCCCGGAGAATCTCACAGGCTATTCGAGCGTTTTTTGGTTAACGAGGCGCTAAGAACCGGCAAATCCTGCCGGGTGCGCGAGGCTGGAACCGGCGGCAGAGCCCGCCACTACTGGATTAACCCTGTTGGCACGACCGTTGCGAGGCCCCTTTGCGAAAGGAGCCGCTCATGGAAAATGCCGCCTACGTCGGACTATCGCGCCAGATGACGCTCCGCCGCGAGCTCGACATCGTGGCCAACAACATCGCCAATGCCGACACCACCGGCTTCAAGGTCGAACAGTTGCTGGTCGGCACCGAGGTCGGCGAGCGCGCCCGCAATGCCTTCATCCGCCCCAGCGCCAGCTTCGTGCTGGACAAGGGCGTCGGCCGCGACTTCGGCCAGGGCGCGCTGGAACAGACGGGCCGCAGCCTGGACTTTGCCATCGAGGGCGAAGGCACCTTCTTCAAACTTCAGGACGGCGCAGGCGAGGCCTATACCCGCGACGGTGCCTTCACCCTGAATGCCGAGGGACAACTGACCACCGAGGGCGGCTTTGCCGTTCTGGGCGACGGTGGCCCCATCATTCTCGACCGTGCCCTGGGCGAGCCCGCCGTCGGTCCTGACGGCACCATCAGCCAGAACGGCGAGTTGACCGGCCGCCTTGCCGTCGTCCGCTTCGACACCCTGTCGGTGCTCGAAAAGGGCGGCGACGGCCTGTACCGCAACGCCTCCAACGCCGCGCCCGTCCAGGCGACCGACGCCCGTGTGCGTCAAGGCATGCTGGAAGGCTCCAACGTCAATCCGATCCTCGAGATCACCAATCTGATCGAAATCCAGCGAGCCTACGAGAGCATCTCGCGGATGATCGAAAACACCAACGACCTGTCCCGCCGCTCGGTCGAGCGGCTGGGCCGGGTGTCGTAAGGAGAGACTGAACCATGCGCGCACTTCGCACCGCCGCCTCGGGCATGTCGGCCCAGCAGCTGAACGTGGAGGTCATCTCCAACAACATCGCGAACATGAACACCGTCGGCTACAAGCGCCAGCGGGCCGAGTTCCAGGACCTGCTGTATCAGAACGTCGAGCGGATGGGCGCTCAGTCGTCCAGCCAGGGCACGGTGGTCCCGACGGGCATCCAAATCGGTGCGGGCGTCAAGGCCGGGGCCGTCTATCGCGTCACCGAACAGGGCACCCCGACCAACACCGGCGGCCTGTACGACGTGGCCATCGACGGGCGCGGCTATTTCCAGATCCTGCTGCCCTCCGGCGAGACGGCCTTCACCCGCGCCGGCAACTTCGCCCTGAACGGCGAGGGTCAGCTGGTCACCGACGACGGCTATGCGGTCCAGCCCAACATCTCCATTCCGCAGGACGCGGTGGACGTCTCCATCTCCAAGTCGGGCCAGGTGCAGGTGATCACAGCGGGCGAGACAGAGCCCTCCATCGTCGGCCAGCTGGAGATCGCCACCTTCTTCAACGAGGCAGGGCTTGAAGCCGTCGGCGACAACCTGCTGCTGGAAACCACGGCCTCGGGCCCGGCCAATGTCGGCACACCCGGCGAGGTCGGATTCGGCCAGTTGCTGCACAAGTTCACCGAGGCGTCGAACGTCGATGCCGTGGCCGAGATCAGCTCCCTGATCATCGCCCAGCGCGCCTATGAGATGAACTCCAAGGTGATTACCACCGCAGACCAGATGCTGTCCGTCGCCTCGCAGGTGAAGTCATGAGGACCCTGATCCTGGGGGCCGCACTGGCCTTGGCCGTCGCGGGTTCTGCCTTCGCGGGCCCGGTGACGCTGAAGAGCAATCCCGTCGATTCAGACGGCCAGGTCACATTCGGCGACCTGTTCGACGGAGCCGGCGGCGCGTCTGGCGTCGTCGTAGGCCGCCGGGTCGGTCCTTCCATTGTATTCGAGGCCGGTCAGCTCCAGAGCCTGGCCCGGCAATCCGGTCTGGACTGGGCAAATCCGACCGGGTTACGCCGCGTCGTGGTTCGCTATGCCGCCGAGGGCCCTGCCCTGTCCGCCAGCGCAGGCCCCGCAGTCTCGCCGACGACAGCCGCAGCCCCCACCTATGCCCCGGCCCGCGCCGCCTACGCCGACCGCGTAATCAGCCGCAACGATTTCGTTGAGGTCGCCTTCGAATCCGGCGGCATCCGCCTGACCGTCACCGGCCGCGCCCAGCGCAATGCCGGCATGGGGGAGCCCGTCGCCGTGCTGAATCTGCAGTCCGGCCGTACCATCGACGCCGTCGCCACCGGGCCCGGCCGCGCCATCGCGGGCCCTGCTGCCCAGTCTGCCCGCAACAACCAGTTCGCCGCTCGCTAAGAGGGATTTCAGTTCATGCGTACCGCCCTGATCACCACCGCCGCCCTCGCCTCCACCCTGGCGCTCGGGGCCTGCTCGACGGCCGTCGAGGCCATTCGCGGGCCGGAACTGGCGCCCATCGGCTATCCGGCGGCTCTGGTCCCGACCAGCCAGGTCTATCTGCCGACGCCGGAACAGCAGCGGGCGGATCGCGCCGCCAGCGCCAACAGCCTGTGGCGGGTCGGATCGCGCACCTTCTTCGGCGATCAGCGCGCGCGCCGCGTCGGCGACATCCTGACCGTCAACATCGACATCGACGACCGCGCCCAGACCCAGAACTCGACCCAGCGCAGCCGTACCAACGACGCCTCGGGCGGCGTGACCAACTTCTTCGGTCTGGAGAACAGCCTGGGCCGCATCTTCCCCGGCGGGTTCGACCCTTCGACCATGGTCGGGATCGAGGGCGAGTCCAACGCCAACGGCTCCGGCTCGGTCAACCGCTCGGAACGGGTGTCCCTGACCATCGCGGCCGTCGTCACCGACGTCATGGCCAACGGCAATCTGATGATCCAGGGTCGCCAGGAGGTCCGCACCAACCGCGAGGTGCGCGAACTGACCGTCGCCGGTATTGTCCGGCCCGAGGACATCAGCTCGGCCAACACCATCGCCCATACCCAGATCGCCGAGGCCCGCATCAGCTATGGGGGTCGGGGCGACATCAGCCGGGTCCAGGCCACGCCCGCCGCCCAGTCGCTGGTGGAGCGTTTCAGCCCGTTCTGATCAGGCCGCGAAGCTGTGCCGTGAACCGTTGAGGGACACCCGCGTTCAATGATCGAACGCAAGGTATTCCCCATTGCTCAAGATCGCCCTTCCTGCCCTCGCCGCCCTCGGACTGGCCGCTTTCGCGGCCCAGACCATGGCGACCGACACCCAGGTGGTCCCCGAAGGCATTGAAGGCATGGCCTGGCACTCCAATCATGACGGGCCAGAGGCGCGGCTATTCTACGGTGTCGCCAACTCCGACCAGCTGGCCGTCATGATGAGCTGCCGCATCGGCGACGGCGAGATCGTTACGATGGGCGCGGTCCATCCGGTTGCAGCGCGATCCGCAGGCAGTCTCGAGGCCGACATCGACCCCCTGAGTGGCGACCTGATCGAAATGCGCGCCCTGTCCGCCGACGACCCCGCCATGGCGCGTCTTGTTCGCGCCGGACGCCTGGGTGTCGAGGGACCTGAGCGCCGCTTCGACCTTCCCGCGACACAAACCGAGCGCCAGTCTATAAAGGCATTCCTGGACGACTGCGGAACGCGCTCCGCCTGACGGCGTCCTGAGGCCGAACGACAGCGAGGGTCTGCACGATGTCTATCCTGATCGCCGCTTGGGCTCTGGCCCTGCAGTCTCCCCCTGCGCCCGAAACAGGTTGGACCTGGACCCTGTATGCCGACACCGCACCGGTGGTCCTCGCCAACGAAATCCCTGACACGCCCAGCCTGCGCTCGACCCTGGAATGCGAGCCCGGCTCCAGCGTAGCCCGACTGACCCTCTATCAGACCAGCGACATGACCGGCATGACACGGATCGCGGCGGGCACCTCAACCGCCATGACACAGAGCCAGGCCGGCCGCGCCGGCTCGGTTAAGATTGCCCTGCGGACCGACCACCCCGTGTTTGCCGCCTTTGCGAGCGAGGGCAGCCTGTCGATGACCGCCGGCGAGACCCGCCGGACGCTGGAAATCCCGCAGGCACACCTTGCCAAGCTGCGCCGGTTCGCCGAGCTTTGTTCCGGCTAGGTCTGGAGTAGCCCATGCGTCGCGCGTCCCTGTTGTCTCTTGCAGTCGTCGGCCTTGCCGTCGCCGCATGTTCCACCACGGCACCAATTTCCCCTTCCGAGAACGCTGCCCCATCAGGTGCCCCTCAACCGGTCGCGGGCTATGACTGGTTCCTCTCGACCGACGGCAGCCAGGCGAAACTGGCCTATGGGGCCGAGCGCAGCGACGACCTGAAGCTAAGCCTCGAATGCACACCAGGCACAGGGCTGTTCGATCTGACCGCCAGCGCCGCCGACGGTGCCGCGCCTGAAATCCATCTCGAATCCGGCGGCGACACCGAACGCTATTCCGCCCAAACCGAGCCTGCCGTGGTCCACGACGGTCTGGTTCTGACCGCACAGGCCCGCTCCGAAGCGCCCGTCTTCCAGCGGTTCCGCCGCCTCGGCTGGATGGCCGCCTGGCACGGCAGCGTCCGCGAAACCTATGTACCTCAGCCTGCGTCCGCCGGGCGGATCGAGCAGTTCTTTGCCCTCTGTAAACGGGGTTCCGGCACCTGATCCCTTGACGCCGCGTCTGGTGTCCGGTGCAGTCATCCGGCCCGCTCCGGGCACGAGGGGCAGATCCATGAACACCACCACCGCCGTCAGCCTTCTGGCGCTACTGGTTGCCCTGCCCGGCACCGCTCTGGCTGAGACGAGCGGCACCCCAGCCACAATTCGGCCCGCCACCGATGCGGCGGCTCAGACCAACCCCGCCCTCGCCACCATCCTGACCGACTACGAAACCTATCTGAAGGCCAACGACCCGATCTCGGCAGGCCTCGACGGCGACGTCGCCGCCCTGTCGCGCCTGCCCGACATCTCGCGTGAGGCCGAACTGGCCCGCCGCGCGCCGCTACAGGCCTTCAAGGCGCGGCTGGAGGCTATCCCCGTGGCCGGACTGTCGGCCGACGATGCCCAGAACCGCACCTTCCTGCTGTTCCTGATCGACCGCGAACTGGAAGGCATGGCGCTGGACACAAGCCGTCTGGCCCTGAACTCCGAAGGCGCAGTCGGTCAGTCGCTGGCCTATATCGCCTCCGTCACCCGAGTTGCGAACAAGGCCGATGTCGAGGCCTGGCTGTCGCGCCTCGCCGCCATGCCCGCCATGTATGACGCCACCCTGGCCCATGCCCGGCGCGGGCTGGAAACCGGCCTGATCCAGCCTCGGTCGGTCGTCGAGAACGCCCTGACCCTGGCGCAGACCGACGCCGCCATCACGCCCGACGTCGACCCCCTGATGGCTCCACTGGACAACCTGCCCGCGACCATCCCTGCGGCTGATCAGACCGCGCTGAAGGCCCGTGCCGCCACCCTGATCGCCGAGGGCATCGCCCCTCGCCGCACCGAATGGCTGCGCTTCCTGACCGACGACTATCTGCCAGCCGCACAGACCCAGCCCGGCATCGGCCAGCGTCCCGGCGGGCGCGACCTCTATGCCTATTTCGTGCGGGGCTACACCACCACCGACCTGACGCCGGATCAGGTCCACGCCATCGGTCTGGAAGAGGTCTCCCGCATCCGCGCCCGCATGGATGAGGAAATGCAGGCGGCGGGCTGGACCGGCGATTTCGCGGGCTTCTTGACCTTCCTGCGCACGGATCCGCAGTTCTACGCGACCAGCCGCGAGGGCCTGCTGGAGAAGGCATCGGAGATGGCCAAGCGGGCCGACGACGGTCTGCCCGCCCTGTTCGGTACCCTGCCCCGGCTGCCCTATGGCGTCCGGCCCGTCCCGCGCGAGATCGAGGCGAACTACACCACCGGCCGCTACTTCGGCGGGTCGATGAAGACCGGTGTCGCCGGTGGCTACATGGTCAACACCTCCAGCCTTGATCAGCGGCCACTCTACGAACTGCCCGCCCTGACGCTGCACGAGGCCGTGCCCGGCCACCACCTCCAGATAGCCCTGCAACAGGAGGCCGAGGACCAGCCCTATTTCCGGCGGGGGGCCGACGTCACCGCCTTCGTCGAGGGCTGGGGCCTGTACGCCGAGTTTCTGGGCGAGGAGATGGACTTCTATCGCACCCCCTACGAACGCTTCGGGCGGCTATCCTACGAGATGTGGCGCGCCTGTCGACTCGTGGCCGACACCGGCCTGCACTGGATGGGCTGGGATATCGAACAAGCCAGAGCCTGTTTCCGCGACAACTCGGCCCTTGCCCCGCTCAACATCGAGACGGAGCTCCAGCGTTACATCGGCTGGCCCGGCCAGGCCACGGCCTACAAGATCGGCGAAATCCGTCTGCGCGCCATCCGCACCCGCGCCGAGGCTGCCCTGGGCGACCGGTTCGACATCCGCCGCTTCCACGACACCCTGCTGGTCGACGGTCCTCTGCCGCTGGAGCTTTTCGACGCCCGCATGGACCGCTGGAGCAGCGAAGAGGCGGCGCGGCCTCTGCCCTAGAGCCCCAGCGCCGCCCGCGCCTTCTTCGTCAGCTTGGCCGCGATGATCCCGTGCGCGATCGCCAGATGCTCGGCCAGTTCATCGTCCGGCCAGGCGTCGATATCGTCCAGATGCACCCATTTCGCCCGCGCTAGATAGGGGGCCGGGCGGGCGCGGCCATCCTCGGTCAGCACCTCATAGGCGATGTCCGACACCTTGAACGACAGCCCGCCCTGCCCGCCGACCATGGCGAACATCTTGCCCCCGACCTTGTAGCAGTCGTGGTCGTCACCGAAGGGATGATCCAGCGTAACCCCGGGCAGGGCCAGGCAGACCTTGCCTACACCCTGCCTGTCCATGATCAGACCTCGACGCCCCGAAGCGACGGCTCGGCGTCGCGACCAAGATCAAGACCGATCGGGCAAACCACGCCCGTCCCGCCGATCCCACAGTAGCCGGCCGGATTCTTGGCCAGATAGCCCTGGTGATAGTCCTCGGCGAAATAATAGGGCCCAGCCGGCGCGATCTCGGTCGTGATCTGGCCGCGACCTGCGCTGGACAGCGCCGCCTGATAGGCCTCGCGCGACTTCTCCGCCTCGGCCCTCTGGTCGTCGTTCAGATAATAGATGGCCGAGCGATAGGTGCTGCCGATGTCATTGCCCTGACGCATCCCCTGCGTCGGATCGTGGTTTTCCCAGAAGGCCTTCAGCAGTTCGGCATAGGTGATCTCGGCGGGGTTGAAGACCACCTGAACCACCTCGGTATGCCCCGTCCGCCCAGTGCAGGTCTCCTCATAGGTCGGATTGGGCGTGATCCCACCCGAATAGCCGACCGAGGTCACCCAGACGCCTGGCAGTTGCCAGAAGATGCGCTCCACGCCCCAGAAACACCCCATGCCGAAGATCGCCGTCTTAAACCCCTCCGGGTGCGGCCCCTTCAGCGGACGACCCGAGACGAAATGCACTTCGTCGGTCCTCAACGGCGTGTCCCGCCCCGGCAAGGCAGTGTCGGCGGTCGGCAGTTCGGTTTTCTGAAACAGCATGGCGATGATCCTCACGAAATCGGCTTTGCACCCATATGGGGGCAACAACCCCGCTTGCCGAGGGGGTCCGCTTGTTCTATCAGCCTGCCTCCGCTGGAAAGACCGTCCGGCGGCTTCACGTAGATGTCGTGGAAACGGACAGGTGGCGGAGTGGTCGATCGCGCACGCTTGGAAAGCGTGTGTAGGTGAAAGCCTACCGAGGGTTCGAATCCCTCTCTGTCCGCCACCCACACAAGAATCTCCCATTAAATCAGCTAGCTGTTGTCATTTTTGGCTAACTTTTTGTCGAGTTAGCCAAAATCTGTTCGCCTTGCGTGCCGCCGATAAGGGCGAAGGCATCTTTCGCAAGTCGCTTCTGGTCCCGCGCTTTCGTGTAGCGTTCCACCTCCTTCGAGGTTTGGTGCCCGGTGACAGACTTGATCTGCGCCTCGGTGCATCCAGCATCGGCCAAGCGTGTTGCCGCTGATTTTCTCAGGCCATGTGCCGACCGCTCGGCGACTCCAGCGGTGCGGCAAGAGTCACGGAACCAGTTGCCGAAGCCGCCCGCAGTGAACCCGGACCCGCCGTGAGTGACGAGGAACAGCATCTGGCCGCTGGGCACCCTCTCCAGCGAAGCCTTTAGGCGTGGATGGATGGGCAGTTCCAGGAAGGCCTTGCTCTTCTCCTGGCGGACAAGGATCGCGTCGAATTGGACATGCTGACGCCCCATTTGCCGCACGTCGCCGGAACGCTGAGCGGTATAAAGCAGCAGGTCAAAAGCTAGGCACTCGCGTGTGCCCACAGGCCGGCGCGATTCAAACTGGCCGATGTCCGCTTCGGACCAGACTGGGAAGCCCGCTGAGACGATTTTGAGCGGCTTGATGCCGATAGCCGGATTGTCCGTCCGCCACTGTCGTGCGACTGCGAATGCCAACATCCAACGGAGAACCTTGACCAGGTTGTTGGCGGCCGTACGTGCTTCAGCTTTTCGGTCACGTATTTTCAGGATGTGCTGCGCCTGGAGCGCCCGCACAGACCCGTCGCCATGATCAGCCCTGAGGCGCTCGATTATGCCGCGATATGTGCCCTGAGTGGACTTGGACAACAGCCGCCACTCTGCTGAAGCATAGATGGCCACGGCAAGAGCATTGATGGTGCCTGGTGCCGTGCGATTGGCACCGGGCATCAGCGCAGTCGTTTGGAAAAAAGACATATAAATGCGACGTCGATCGATGTTTAGGTGACGAACCAGCTCCAAACTAAGACCTCCGCGGGCTGCGAAATGGAATTCAGGCAAGCGAGAAACCTCGCCGATTGCTGATTTTCAGCTCTTCCACGCTGATAATTTTGGTGGATCGCGAACCTTAGCGGCGGTCATTCGGTGAATCGCGAACCGAAATCTAGTGAAAAGCCATCGCCGTACCTGCCGGCAATGCGGCACCACATAAGCAGGTAGCTTAAGTCTGTTACGCGCCCATAACAGACATAGGTTGCACGGCACAAATACGATATTCAACCGGCTGCTAAGGCCTGCTTTGGGCCAAGTGCTAAGGCGTTTCCGAGCAATAGCGGACATTGGCGCTCCATGACCGAAACGTAGCTCATGATATGGTAGTGGTGATTGCATCCAGTGCTGTCGTTCAACGCACTCGACTTAGTGCCAAGACAAATGACCCGCCCAGGATCGCAAGTGCTGCCCCTGCCGAATAGACAACCTGCAAATCTCCGCCAAACCGAGTCAAGGCGACCAGCGCCAGTGAAGGCGCAAGCATCTGGGCGGCGGTAGAAGCCACATTCATCAGGCCGAGGTCTCGGCCGGCGTCTTTTGCGCTGGGCAACACCTCTGCGGCCAGAACCGCCTCGGTGATACCGTACAGGCCGACCCCGATCCCGAAGATGGCTTGAGCGACCACCGGCCCCGGCCATTGCGGGAACGCCGCCATCAAGAGCGTTCCCGCCGCCAGAAGCCCGGCACCCGCGAACACAATCCGGCGCCGGTGTCCAATCCGGTCGGATAGCCGTCCACCAACCAGGCCCGCAACGACGGCAAGACCGGTGGAGACGACGAGCAGCCCGCCTGCCACCACCTCGATGCGTACCTGTGGCAGAACGCGCGCAACGTTCGATTCCTGGTCGAGAAAGAACAGCAGATAGATCACATTCATGGCCACCGCCGTCTGCACCAGCAGACGCGATGCGAAGGCGAGCAGGAAGTCGCGATCGGTCAGGGCCCTGAAAGACACACTTCGAGTGGCGCGAACTCCGCTCAGGGAGGGTGCACGGATTGTCCCCGAGATGAAGGGCAGGATCATCGCGGCCGTCATCGCTACGACCGCGAGAATCCTGTCGGTCTCTGCGGTCAACCAAAGCCCGATAACCACGGCTCCAAACAGATTGGACAGCGGATAGGCCAGGCCCGTGAAGCCGGCCACCATCCCGCGCTGGTGGGCAGGCACACGCTCGGGCAGGGCTGCGGCCAGGGGGTTGAGCATGAAGTTCAGGCTGACCTGCAAGGCCACAATCGCCGCAATGAGGGACGGCGCGGTCATGGCGCGGTGGATCAGGGCGTAGCTGAAGACGGTGCCGATCAGGCCTCCGATCACCCACAGCGACCGGCCGCCAGGCCAGTGGCGCGTGCGATCGCCGATCATGCCGGCCACGACGCCTGCCAGACCGGCCGTCATGGCCCCCCAGAGTGCCGCCTGGCTGAGTACCTCCGCCCGTCCTGCGGGATCGATCGCCGCGGCCTTGAGCGGCAGAAGGATTGTCAGCAGAGGAATGAAGGCGATGTAGGCACCGACCTGAGCCGCCATATAGGCTGCGACGAAGCCCGGTCGCACCGCAGGCAGAGACGTAGTGGCTTGAGGCGTATCGCGGCGGGACATGCGCTGCGACCTTGGCGGTTCAGCCTGTCGATGTCACCGCACAAAAGAAGCGGCGCCTCCCATCCGGAAGACGCCGCCAGAGGGCCGCTCAGGAAGGCAGCGGATCAGTACTGGACGCGAAGGCGTGCACCGAAAGTCCGGGGACGCGTAAAGAAGCGCGTATTGTCGAACTGGGTGATGATGATGGCGGCCTCGTTCTGCTCGTCCGTCAGATTGTTGACGAAGCCCTCCAGCCTGACCCGTCCGTCGCCGGGCGGGGTCCAGCCGAAACCGACATCAAACGTCCAGTAGCCGTCCACTTTATCGTCCAGACGGCGGCGCGGATTGTCGGGTTGCAGATAGTCCTCGCCGTTGAAGATGGTCGTGAACATCGACGAGCGGTAGCCGCTGGAGATGACATAGTCGAACTGGCCCATGCGCTCGGTCGGGAAGGCCTGGGTCAGGTTGATGTTGAACTGCCATTCCGGCGTGCGCGGCAGGGTCTTGCCCTCGATCGAGCGGAACACCGCCTCGGTGGGTGCGACGTCGGCCTGGAAGCGGAAGTCCTGAATTTCCTCGGCCTCGGTCACCTCGGCCTTCAGATAGAGAAGGTTGAAATCGATGCCCAGATTCCAGGGCAGGTCGATGCCGCCCTCGAACTGCGCGCCATAGATGCGGGACTTGGCCGCGTTGTAGGAATAGGACACGACCAGAGCCAGCGAGGAGTCCTCGGGCACCGGCACCTCCTGCGGTCCGCCCAGGAAGTCCACAATCTGGGCGACAGACAGCAGGGACGTCAGCACCTGATCGCTATAATCGTTGTAGAACAGCGAGCCGTTCAGACGGGCCTTGTAGTCGCCGATGTAGAACTCGTTCTTGGAGCCGACTTCATACAAGGTGACGGTCTCCGGCCCATAGGTCGGAGCCAGGCCGGCGTTGCCGATATTGTCGTTGAAGCCGCCCGACTTGTTGCCGGTCGTGATCAGCCCGTACAGCAGGTTGTCGTCCGAGATGTCGTATTCCGCACGCAGACGCCAGTCGACGAAGTCGATCTTGCTCTCGCCGGTTTGCTGGAAGATCTGGCCGGCGAAGGGCACGGCGAAGCTGACCGTGCCGTCGGGCGGACAGACGAAGAAGTCGCCGGTGATGGTGTCCAGGCACGGCGGGCGGTTAGGGGCGCCGCCCGGCACGGGGCCGTTGCCGAAGATGGTCTGGACGTTGTCGCGCGCGCCGAAGCGGGAGACGCCGTTGAAGTAGAAGTTCAGGACTTCCTGATCGCTGATCGCGCCGTTGCCGTCGGTATCCGGATTGAAAATGCTGCGGCTGCGTCCGGCGAACTCGAAGCCTTCGGTGCCGACGCGTACGCCGCCGCAGCACGAGAAGTTGTCGCCACCGATCGCGAAACCATAGCGCGCCGCGACGCCGCGACGGCTCTTTTCATCTTCGGTATAGCGAAGGCCGCCGGTCAGGCGGAACCGGTCCGTGACGCTGTAGGTCGTATCGGCATAAAGGGCATAGGACGAGGTATCGACGTCGGGCATGTTGAACTCGACGCCCTGGAAGAACAGCCCGCGGTCACCGGTCGAGCCTAGGAAGGAATACTGATCTTCTTCCAGATAGAAGGCCCCGGCGCTCCAGATCCACGGCCCCTCGTTGTCGTAGAAGCGCAGTTCGTGCGTCTTGGATTGGCTGTCGGTGATCGACTGGAACTGGGAGAAGTTGTCCAGTGTCTCTTCCAGTCCCCCCGGACCCGTCAGGTTCTCCAGCACGCCGGGATAGAAGGGCGAGAGCGGCGTGACCGCCTTGTAGTCATAAACCAGGTCGCGATAGCTGGCGGTGTATTCGATGTCGAACAGGTCGCCGTCATAGTTGATGTGCGCACGTGCACCCCAGTGGCGGGTGTTTAGTTCCGGCGTGAAGGCGCGGGCGACCACGCGGCGGGGGTCCTCGATGTCATCCGGATCGATGCCCTCGCCCAGGGGGTTGGCATAGTTGGTGCCGGTATAGCCGCTGCCCGTCTCGCGGATGTAGTCGGCACCCAGCAGGATGCTCCACCGGCTGTCGGGCTCCCACAGGAACTGGACGCGGCCCGCGCTGTTTTTCTCCGCCTCGGCCACCCCGACCTGGGCCGGCCCGACATCGGTGTAATAGCTGTCGTGCTCCAGGTGATAGCCGGCGATGCGCAGGGCGGCCGTCTCGCCAACGGGCAAGTTCAGCATCCCCTGGAAGACGCGCTGTTGATAGTTGCCGAGCTCGAACTCGGCGCTGGCGTCCAGGATGTTCAGGCCCGGCTTCCAGGTCACGATGTTGACCGAGCCCGCCGTTGCATTGCGGCCGCGCAGCGTGCCCTGAGGCCCGATGTTCACCTCGACCCGCTGGATGTCGAAGAAGGCCGAGCCAATGCCCGCCGGACGCGGCAGATATACGCCGTCATAGTGGGTGGCCGCCGCCGGATCGCCCAACTCGGTATTGTTTGAGGAACCCACGCCGCGGATGTAGATCTCGATATTGCCGCCGTTGTTGGCGACCGACAGGCCGGGCACGCGCCCCTCCAGATCGGTGATGTCCTGCACGCCGACGGCCTTCAGATCCGCTCCGGTCAGGACCACGGCCGTGCCGGCGTAATCCTGCAGGTTCTGCTCGCGCCGCTCGACGGTCACGACGACGTCGTCCAGCGTCGTCGCCGGGTCGTCAGCTTGGGGGCTGCCCGCCTCCTGGTTGGCCGGATCTTGCGGCGGTGTCTCCGCAGCCGGCGTCTGAGCCAGCGCCACGCCGGGGAGGATGAAGGCCAGTGTCGCGCCACAAAGCAGCGCCGTCTTGCGGTTGCGCATTCGATAATCCTCCCGATGCGGATCGTTGGTCATTCCGCTTGCCTTTAATGCGCCATTGTTTGACAACGTTGTCAACGGTCGTTTTTCGACTGGCGTCGGAGGGTGGGATTGGTGCAACACGGGCACGACGCACCTGGCTCGCTCCGGGAGCGGGGACGCTCCAGGGGAGGTGCAATGACCAAGGTCACCATCCGTCACGTCGCGGAAACTGCCGGTGTCGCGGTCAAGACCGTGTCGCGCGTGATGAATGGCGAGCCCAACGTCACCAAGGACCTACAGGACCGTGTGATGAAGGCCGTCGAGGACCTAGGCTATGTCCCTAGCATGGCGGCGCGGCGCATGGGCGGTAGCCGGTCCTATCTGCTGGTCGCGCTGAACGATCGCCAGAACACGATCAACAACTGGCAGAGCGGGCGCGGCAACGACTGGATCGACCAGATGCTGCACGGGGCCATGCTGACATGCGAGGCGCACGGCTATCGCATGCTGTTCGAACTGGTCGAGGCGGGATCGCCCGATCTGGATCGCAAGGTCGTAGGCATCCTTTCGGCCCTGCAGCCGGATGGGGTCATCCTGACCCCGCCCCATTCCCAGAACCTGGCCCTGGTCGAAATGCTGACACGTCGCAATGTACCGGTGGTGCGGATGGGTGTGCCGGGCGAGGGTGTCGGCTTCGGCGTCTTCATGGACGACCGGGCTGCGGCTATGAAAGCGACTCGGCACCTGATCGACCTAGGTCACCGTCGCATCGGCTTCATCGCCGGCAGCCCGCGATTCGAGGCCAGCGGTCAGCGACTGGACGGCTATCGCGACGCACTGACTCGGGCGAGTATCGCGATCGACGATGACCTGATCGCCCCGGGTGACTTCACCTTCGAGAGCGGCGTCGCCGCCGCCGAGACCCTGCTGTCGCGGGTTGATCCACCGACCGCCATCCTGGCCAGCAACGACGAAATGGCACTGGCGACCCTGCACGTCGCCTCTCGCCACGGCATTCGCGTGCCCGACCTGTCGCTTGTCAGTTTTGACGACACGCCCGGCGTCCGTCTGAGCGTGCCGGGCCTGACCAGCGTGCGTCAGCCGATCTCCGAGATGGCCGCCAAGGCCGCCGAATTGCTGATCGGCGTCAGCAAGACCGGCGAGGCCACCCCGTCCGATCATCTATTGCCATTCGGGCTGGAAGTCCGAGGATCGACGGCACCCCGGACCTGATCAACCCGTCTAATCTGCCGCTGCGGGGCAGGCATCTGACGTCGCCGTGTCCAGACGGATGTCCTCGACCGCCACCGTCGCCGGTGCCGTGGCCGAAAGGATCCAGGCCCGGTCAACGCCCGTCAGACCGCCCTGTCCGGAGGCGAAACAGCGTAGCGGGACCGACGCCTGCTGCCATCCCTGACCCGCGCCCCAAGATACCACGCCATTGCCCAACCCCAAGCTCAGCGCCGAGGCATCGCCCGCATCGATCCGGTAGCGGAACGTCAGGGCCACATTCGCATAGTCCGCCCCCGACAGATCGATCGCCGGGCCGGTCACGATCGCCTGTCCCGGCCCGGTGAAGGTCACCAGTCGGGCGGATTCCTGACCCTGACCATCAACCGGTGCCACGGTCACCACCGAACGCGGGCTGACTCCGCGCGCGCCGTCCGCGATCCGTGCCTCACCGCCCTGATCCCGCACGACCAGCGACCAGGGCGTGACGAACCGCCCGTCGGCGAAGAAGCGCATGGACGACGCCTCCGACCCCTCCTCCACCTCGGCCAGCATCGGTGTCTCGACCGCCGCCGCATAGGTCAGGCCGAAGCCGTAGGCGAACTGGGGATCATAGTCCGGACCGCCCCGGTTCTGCGGAGCCTGATCCGGACTGCGAGGCCAGCTGAACGACAGCCTGCCCCGGAAGTCGTGATGGCCTGCACCGTCCGCGCCTGCGACCAGCACATCGGCGATCCCGCCGCCTTCCGACCCCGGCAACCAGGCGGCGACGAAGGCGTCCGAGGCGTTGATTTCCGGGTTCACATAGAGGGGCCGGCCGGACAGGAAGACCGCCACGGTCGGTATGCCCTCGGCCTTCAGCCGGCGCAGCAGGGCCAACGGCTCGCGCGGGCGGAAGTCCAGATCGGACAGGTCGCCCTGGAACTCCGCATAGGGCTCCTCGCCAAAGACCACGATGGCGACGTCGGGTTTCGTCTCGAACGTGCCCGTCGCATTGAGCTCGGCTGTGCCGCCCGAGGCTTCGACCGCCTCCTTCAGTCCCTCCCAGATCGACTGACCGTTGGGGAAATCGGCGCGGGTATTTCCCGTCCCCTGCCAGTTGATGGTCCAGCCGCCCGCCGCCTGGCCGATGTCGTCGGCACTGCCCGCGACCAGCACGCGCGCGCCGGGCCGGATAGGCAGGACGGAACCGTTGTTCTTCAGCAAAACCAGCGACTGACGTACCGCCTCGCGAGCCAGGGCGCGGTGCTCGGCCGATCCCAGCACCTCGATCCGACCCTCGACCGGTCGCTCGGCCTCGAACACCCCGGTCTTGACCTTGACGGTCAGGATGCGGCGCACGGCCTCGTCTAACCGCGCCATGGTGATCTCGCCCGACTTCACCTGGGCCAGGGTGTTCTCGTACAGAGGCTTCCAGCTGTCCGGAGCCATGAACATGTCCAGCCCGGCGTTGAAGGCTGCGGCACAGCTTTCGTTGGTGCAGCCCTCGATCTGGCCATGCGCGTTCCAGTCGCCGACCACGAAGCCGTCGAAGCCCAGGGGGCCGCGCAGCACATCGGTCAGCAGGTCCTGATTGGCCGTATGCTTGACCCCGTTCCAGCTAGAAAAGCTGGCCATGATGGTCAGGACCCCGGCATTGATCGCGGGAGGATATCCCGCCGCATGGACGTCGATCAGCTCGCGCTCGGAGATGACGGCATCGCCCTGATCCTTGCCGTTCAGCGTGCCGCCATCTGCCAGATAGTGTTTGGCCGAACCGGCGATATGGCCGGGGGCCAGATAGCCTTGGCCCAGCGCGCCCTGAAGACCGAGCGTCATGCGACCGGCATAGGCGGCGACGATTTCCGGATCCTCGCCATAGCCTTCGTAGGTCCGGCCCCAGCGGTCGTCGCGGGGCACGGCCACGGTCGGCCCGAACGTCCAGTCCGCGCCGGTCGCCGCGACCTCCAGCGCCGTGGCCACGCCGATCCGCTCGATCAGCTCGGGATTGCGCGTCGCCCCTAGGCCGATGTTGTGCGGAAACAGGGTCGCGCCGACGACATTGTTGTGGCCGTGCACCGCGTCGATGCCGAACATTAGCGGCACCTTGGCCCCCGGTCGCTGGGCCGCCGCCGCCCGGAACGCCTGCGCCAGCTCGACCCAGGCCTGGGCCGGAGCCCGCTCGTCGGCATCGGGCGCGGAGTTGCCGCCCGCGAGGATAGACCCCAGCGGATAGGTCGCCAGATCGGCAGGCGTGATCGAGCCGATGTCGGCCTGGATCACCTGGCCGACCTTTTCCTCGACCGTCATTCGGCCGAGCAGATCCTCGACGAAGGTCAAGGTTGCGGCATCGGTCATGGCGTCCGGGCTGCCGGCGCTGGGCCAGGCGATCAGGTCGACGACCGCAGCCGGTGGCGGCGTCTGCGCCAGCGCAGGTCCGGCAGCCATCAGCAGGGCCGTCAGTGACACGGCGACGGTGGCGAGGCCACGCTTGCAGGAGAGGTTGATCATGTGTTCCGTCCCTGTGTGTTCGTCTTTTCCTGCAAGGTGTCGGGAGTTGACAACGTTGTCAAACCGCGATTGCCTGAGCTCAGGTCGTCGCAGAATGATCATGGGAGGACGCAATGCGAGTTCTGGCATCGACGCTCGGGGCATTGGCCGCCCTGGCCGGCATAGGCGCAGCGCCTGCGCCGGCGCTCACCCCACTGCCGCAGGACGGCAGCCTGACCGGCTATCGTCTGGTCTGGAATGACGAGTTCAACACCGACGGCCCGCCCGACCCGACCCGCTGGTCCTATGACACGCATCGCAACCGCGAAGGCTGGTACAACAACGAGCGCCAGTACTATTCCGCCGACCGGCCCGAGAATGCGCGCGTCGAGAACGGCCATCTGATCATCGAGGCCCGGCGTGAGACCCTGACGCCCGAACAGGTCGCCGATGCCGGGGGACAGGCCTATACCTCGGCCCGGCTGATCACGCGCGGCAAGGCCGAATGGACCTATGGCTTCTATGAGGTGAAGGCCAAGATCCCGTGCGGTCGCGGCAGCTGGCCAGCCATCTGGATGCTGCCGGTCGCCGAGGCCGAATGGCCGGCGGGCGGCGAGATCGACATCATGGAACATGTCGGCCATGAGCGTGGCGAGGTTCACGGCACGGTCCACACCACCCGCTACAATCACACCCAGGGCACGGAGCGCGGCGGCAGGAAACGCGTCCGCGACGCCTGCGACGCCTTTCACCGCTATCAGGTGCTGTGGACGCCCGAGGGGATAAACTTCGGCATCGACGACGTCGGCTACTATCGCTTTCCCAACGACGGACGAAGCGACCGCGCCACTTGGCCGTTCGACGCCCCCTTCTACATGATCCTGAACATCGCCGTCGGCGGCGACTGGGGCGGTGCCGACGGCATCGACGACCGGGCGTTCCCCCAGCAGATGGAAGTGGATTATGTGCGGGTGTTCAGCCGGGGCCCCTAGCCGCGATCAAGCAAAGCCCGCTCTCTGATACGAGACCCGCAGTTGAGTACTGCTCGCCAAACCGACAGGGCGGACGTCAGCGATCCGACAAGAGCCAAGCTGCATGACGGACCTTTCGAAGGTCCGAGAAGAGTCAAAAGCGGCCCTCAGTTTACAAGGTCTGAGTAGCGCCATAAGCCGACATCCACTTGGTGCCGGAGACACGACATTCTGCCGAGTTAGAGGATGGGAAAGCCTTTTGTGCATAGAGATTGAGGCCGCGTTCGACACTCAGATCACCCTTGATAGGTCTGCTGTCTTGCTAGATGCAGCTTCGCAGTTGCGTCGAGCAGTGCACCAATTCCGACGCTCGTTTTGAGTCGGGCGAGCTTCCTCAGTCCCCAAACATCCAAGCGTTGCCAAAATGCGCGTCGGATTTGGCAGTTTCGGCGGCGGGAAAGCTTCCGGAACCCGTCAGGGTGAGCGTAGTGCCGTCGGCGAAGGTGAGAATTTCGATGTCAGAAAGTGTGTCGATCCCGTCGCGATCAGCCCTCAAGTCAATCACACGCCACTGGTCGCCAATCTGTTCGATTTCGTACTCTGACCGGCTGCCTCGATATACTGCTGTATCCAAACCTAACCCGCCCAAAAGGAAATCGTCCCCTCCGGATCCGCTCAGCACGTCGTTGCCGGCACCGCCGGTGATCCGGTTGTCCTCGTCATTGCCGACGCCCCGGAAGCTGGTTGTGCCGGTGTAGACCAGGTCCTCGACGTTCGCTCGCAGCGTGAAGCCCGACAGTGATGTACGCACCGTGTCATGCCCCTCGCCGGCCAGTTCCACAATCGTGTCCGCCGCAACCGAGACGACGTAGATGTCGTTGCCGACCCCGCCCTGCATCTGGTTGGCCATGCCCTCGCCGCCGATCAGGATATCATCGCCCGCCAGGCCAATCAGCACATCGCGTCCCAGTCCGCCCGACAGGATGTTGCCTCCGGCATCACCCACCAGCACATCATCGAAAGCTGAGCCGGTGATGTTCTCGATCAATACGAGCGTATCGGCCCCACCATCGCCGTCGTTTCGCGCCTGTCCATTGTTCAGATAGATTTCCACGCCCGCACCCGCGCTGGCATAGTCGGCCGTGTCGGACCCGGCCCCGCCGATCAGCACGTCATTCCCACGACCGCCACTCAGCACGTCGTCGCCGGCACCGCCGGTGATCCGGTTGTCCTCGTCATTGCCGACGCCGCGGAAGCTGGTTGTGCCGGTGTAGACCAGGTCCTCGACGTTCGCTCGCAGCGTGAAGCCTGACAGTGATGTACGCACCGTGTCGTGCCCCTCGCCGGCCAGTTCCACAATCGTGTCCGCCGCAACCGAGACGACGTAGATGTCGTTGCCGACCCCGCCCTGCATCTGGTTGGCCATGCCCTCGCCGCCGATCAGGATATCATCGCCCGCCAGGCCAATCAGCACATCGCGTCCCAGTCCGCCCGACAGGATGTTGCCTCCGGCATCACCCACCAGCACATCATCGAAAGCTGAGCCGGTGATGTTCTCGATCAATACGAGCGTATCGGCCCCACCATCGCCGTCGTTTCGCGCCTGTCCATTGTTCAGATAGATTTCCACGCCCGCACCCGCGCTGGCATAGTCGGCCGTGTCGGACCCGGCCCCGCCGATCAGCACGTCATTCCCACGACCGCCACTCAGCACGTCGTCGCCGGCACCGCCGGTGATCCGGTTGTCCTCGTCATTGCCGACGCCGCGGAAGCTGGTTGTGCCGGTGTAGACCAGGTCCTCGACGTTCGCTCGCAGCGTGAAGCCTGACAGTGATGTACGCACCGTGTCGTGCCCCTCGCCGGCCAGTTCCACAATCGTGTCCGCCGCAACCGAGACGACGTAGATGTCGTTTCCGAGCCCCCCATAGAGCTCGTCCGCCGCTCCATCGCCGCCGATCAGGATGTCGTCACCGGCCAACCCCAGCAGAACATCGCGTCCGATGCCACCTGTGAGCATATCGGCATAGGCTGACCCTTGCACCAGCCCGGACCCTGTGAGTTCTGTTCCACCGATCCCGATAACCGTGATGACCAGCGCCGCTGTGCGCGTGGTGCCCGACGCGTCCGTGACCGTGTAATCGAACGTTTCCTGGCCACTCTGATCTTGAGTCAGGGTACGGGCACCGGCACCTGGTACATAGACGTAGGACCCGTCGGCACGGATCAAGATCTGTCCGTACCGACCACTGATCATCGCATCGACGTTCGCTGGCTCGCCGTTGACGGCCGATACGATAAGTGACCCCGACGCCGGGGCGGCAAAGTCGTTCGCCAGCAAGCCCTCGGCAGCGTCCACATCCAGATCTGTGGCCTGATCGGTAAGCCCGAGGTCATCGGTCGCCGCGGTTGAAGCCGTGACTTCGAAGCTCACATAACGGCTCTGGCTTGCCTGCTGCCCGTCCCAAATTTCGTAAGAAAATCCAGCTGTCCCGCTATACCCGGCTGTAGGCAGAAACGTGAACTGGCCGGTCAATAGATCCAGCGTCAACGAACCGTTCTCGACCGACCCATCGACCAGGCGGAATGAGAGCGAATCTCCATCCCGATCCGCCCCGCCATTCAACGAACCGACCACTTCGTCACCAGGAAGCTCCTGAACAAACGCGGCTTCTTCTCCGCCTAGTGCTGGTGCGTCATTGACGGGCGTAGGCTGCCCAGGCACCCAACCGGCGATCGATGCATCCAGTTCGTCGATACGCTCCTGTTCAAGCGTTTGTGCAGCAAGAGCCTGATTAAATGTGAGGAGGTCTCGGAACGTCGCCCCACCAGGTGCCGCATTCAGCCGGAGACCAACGCCAAGCCAGAAATAGGCGTCTTCTGCAGAGGCCTCGACACCCGTTCCTGCCAGGTAACGTCGTCCCAAGGTGTAGGCTGCTTCGGCGTGACCCGAGAGCGCCGCCTTGAGATACCCTTGCACAGCCGCAGCCTGATCCTGGTCGCCGCCAAGACCAAGGTCCTTAAGGACGGCAAGCTGATAGACCGCTGGCATATAGCTGGAGTTGATTTCCAGCAACTCGCGAGCAAATGCGTAATCCCGCGCCCCGCCTTCCCCGGTCAGGTAGAGGTAGGCCAGCGCCACAGCTGCTTCAGGCACGGTATCCGCAGCTTGCTCGAAGTAGTGGCGCGCCAAGGTCTTGTCGCGAGCCACACCATTAAAGCCAGCGTTGAGCCACGTGCCGTAGTGGTAGGAGGCATTCGGATCTCCGCCGTCGGCCAGCTGGATCACAAGCGAGATCCAGCGGTCCTGGTCGCCCGTCGTGAGAGCCGAAATTGCGTCGCGGTAGGAAAACGAGGGCGGTAGCTCTTCAGCACCTAGAACGTTAAGGGTGATGGTTCGCACTACGCTCGTGAGCTGTCCGTCACTGACGGCGTACGCAAATGATGCCTCACCGACGAACCCCTCCTCCGGAATGAAGGTGTAACGGCCTGTGTCTCTGTCGAGGGCAAGCGCCCCCCCAGTCACGGATCCCTCGACCAGCTCGAAGGTCAGTCTGTTACCATCGACATCGGTGCCGCTGAAGAGCGTGAAACTCCAGGGAAGACCGCCGGCGATGTCGTGTGAGAAGTCACGTGCCGATAGTAGAGGCGCGTCGTTGATCCCCCCCACGTAGACCAATACAAGCCTCGGCTCGGAAGTCGAAACTCCGTCGCTGACGGCGTAGCTGAAGGAAGCGTAACCGGCCCCGTTTCGGGGGCCGAAGTAATTTTCCGGGGTTGTGAAAACGAACTGCCCCGTCATCTCATCAATGATGACGCTGCCGTTCGCGACCGAGCCCTCAACCAAAACGAAGCGTACATCACCGCCATTGATCAGAAGTTCGCCGGCCAACACGCCTTCGATTGGCTGATCCTCCAGACCGTAAAAGACCTCATTGGCGACAGGGCGACCTGTCGGCACGGCTTCCGTTTGTGTCGTCAGGGATATCCCGGCCAGATCGAGAAAACCCGACGGAGCAGCATCTGGATCCCGATTCAGGATGACTAGGTGCAGGGTAGCATCGACTGATGCGAGCGTCTCCTCAAGACCAAAATAAGAATATCGTTGTGCCCAGTCACCTTCGGTGGCCGCCCGATTGCCAGCATATGTCCAGTCAGAGGGATCACTGCTGATGGCCAGGGTGATGGTACGCCACTCGTCTGTGATCTCTCCCCCGATGTCACCCCCACTGTTAAACCAGTTGGTGACCTGCAGACCGACGTAGACGTTCTCTACGAGATCCGTTCCTGGAACGTAGCGGCACACCCACAGCCCCAACTGGCCGCCGTTGAGATCGAAGTCTGTTCCCCGCACAGTGAGAGAGAATTCCGCACCATGAAGGTTAAGGATGCCCGGCGATCCCAGCGAGGGTGTAGACAGGTGGCTCAAGAGCCAGATGGCACCAACGCCATCAAGATGGTTGGCATCCAGCGCGCCGGGTGCCTGAAGCCGCGTAAACTGTGAGTATGCCCCGCCCTCTTCTGTCACCACCGAGGGCGAAAGCCAGGACTGCCAAGGACCTAGGCCGGATGAAAAATCCCAGTCGTAAGTAAACCCAGGCACGCCAAACTCCTACAAAAGCGTGTCGCCGACGAGCAGTGACCTTCCGGTCCATTTTCTGTGAGGTCGAACGTCAATGCGAAAACGGTAAGGTCCGCCTTCAAATCAACCTGTGCGTTCAATCCCGTGATTGCGTCAACGTGTATCGGCCGATTGCGGCAATACATCCCCACACTGTTGCAAAAACTCCTGCGAGACCGGAATCACTGCGGGTTCCAGACCCTCGCCCACAGTTACAATGCACATCGCGACGCTGGAAATTTTGATCTTTGCGGCTGTCCCGGAGCCGGGAGACTGCTTTTTGTCGGGACACTTTCGCATCGTGGGGCGTTCGCAAGCTCTGTGGAGTAACCCGATGATTAGTAGAGTACGTGATGTCCATTATCCCAACCGTTGGGTCGGCCGATTGATTCTTGGAGGATTGGCGGCGCTCGTTCTTGGACTTCTGGCTTACGCCGTCCTGAAACCAGAGCCACACGTTCAGAAGACGGCCGAAGGAGCAGCCAGCGTAACTCAGATGGATGCCGCCCAAATGCGCGCCGATCGGGCCCGCGAAGAAGAACGGGCAGCACGATGAATGCAGTAAGCCACCGCGGCCCTCCTAACACTCGACGAACTGGCGAAACTATAGTATCGCCTAGGGACAGACCTGTTCACTAGACGACATTCCCAATGTCGTAGATGAGTCAGAAGCCGCCATCAGAACACCCTGATCAAATCCTTCTCAACACCGAAGTCCTTACCATTGAGAAGAATGCGGCGTTCGACGAAATCGACCTTCGCCCCCAATGCATCGACCAGGTCGAGATAAATCCCGCCCATATCGAACGCGTCGAAATCAGCGCCCGGGACGATGTCGAACGCCACATCGACGTCAGAGCTCGGCCCGGCCTCATCGCGCGACACCGAGCCGAACAGGTAGACTTGCGCCAGACCTCGGGCTCTCAGGTAGGGCTCGAGGCTTCGTAGTTTCATAAGGGCTTCGTCACGGCGCATGTGGCTCGATCCTACGCCGCCATCCGGTCTTGGGAAGGCTCAACAGTTCTCCTCACGATCGACACGCCTCGCTCGCGGAGCAACCTGCCGGCGAGTTCAGTGAGGCGCCTTAAAGCTGTGTCGCTGGCACAGAGGATCCGGTTGCCAACCGGGTCCCAGCTTGCCTGATCGAGGTAGCTCGCGGCCGCCCCCTCCCCGCCCAGTGAGACCACGAGCTGCCGCAGGTCAGAGCAAGGGAAGCGACTTCTTATCGAAGGCACCTTCGCGCGCGGCGCAGGCGCGGAAAATTTTCTAATGGGATTATAAAGGAATTGTCGGACACCCATGTCCGGTTTTCGAGTCTCTGATGTCCGGTTTTTCGCCATTTGAGCGGTCGCGGGAGTCCTCTTTTCGGCGGCCTCGGCCACGAGGCCGGGGACCATCGCACGATAGATGTTGGTGCGGGACCGCCATTTGCGGACGTCGATCTCGAGGTACCCGGCCTCCTGAAGGTCAGCGAGGTGACGGCGCAGCTGGCGATCGCTCTGCCCGAGACTGGCCGCCATACTCTCCTGGCCGCGCCAGGCACCTCCCGCAGCGCCGTTTAGATCATGCAGGAGGAGCCCGGCTACGGCCTTGGCACCGACAGACAGCGTCGCGTCGGTGACGATGCGCTGATGCCAGGCCAGTTTTTCGGCGACGAAGTGCTCAAGGTCGAGGAGGCGGCTCATGCCTGCGCCTCCTGCGTTGCAGCGGAGGCCGTGAGGCGGTAGAAAGGCGTCGGCCTTGTTTGCTGAACCAAGCCCATTTCAACCCCGCCGCGCGCTGCAACGCCGGCGGGGTTTTTCGTTTCGGTCTCCCTGTCGAACAGGGTAGCCAAACGCCCGAAATCTCCAAGTATTTCAATCGACGTCTTACATCTGGTTAGACAGCTCAAGTCGTTGAAAATACGAGTGGAGCCGAGCTCCTCTCTGTCCGCCACACCCCGCGCCAAGGCGTTGACAAGTAAGCACATTCACGCGCCCGCATGACAGCGCCCTAACGGCGTCGTTTGCGTCGCCGGATTATCATGCCGGTGACGTCGCTGACCTAAGGCGGCGGAAAGCGGACGCTCTGAACGTCCGCTTTGGGTGGTGGTCTCAACCGGTGACCGCAACACGCTAACCTTTCTTCGGAGATGGAGCGTGGGTCATGAAGCAGCGGCGTCGCATCTACTACTCGGCAGTTCAGCGGGCTGAAATCTGGGACCGCTGG
>JAESGX010000141.1_pt1 | contig 60435 bp, 48 predicted proteins | sample 9269801 | NCBI WGS metagenome assembly JAESGX01 (sample SAMN16773122, study PRJNA677054) | algae metagenome | isolation source: Pleurocapsa minor GSE-CHR-MK-17-07R and co-occurring heterotrophs from wet... | place: USA: Lower Calf Creek Falls, Grand Staircase Escalante National Monument, UT ... | reverse complement strand
CGTCTCGCCTATACCACCGCCATGTTCAACGTCTGCGTCGCCTTGTGGCACAAGCTCAATCCCTTGGCTGAACCCTTCAAAATCAGCATCAAGGACTTCAGCTTATAAAACCCGCACCACTGGTTATATAGAGTAATACGTCTCGGCTGCCGCACGAAAATACATCATCAGGGCCTTGTCCCCGTTCTTGAAGTAGATATCAAATGCTTCTTCAAGTTTCGGCAACCGCGCCTGATGGTATGTCTTAAAGTCCTCATGCAGATAGCCAGGCCGATTGGCGTCAATATAGGCCATCACCAGGTCTTTGTAGTCATACACCTTTGGCATTGTGTGCATCCAGTCTCACCGTAAATGCAGCGTGTGGTTGACGTTCACTTCATAATGATGCCGTTACTCGATAGAAAACAACATCATTTCCAGCAATTCTGACTCTCGTATCATACAGGATACAAGAAAGCTTTAGACTCGATGATGTCAACGCAATCTCAGTATACGCCACGAATCTCCAGCAGAAGCGCATGCAGGGCATCGTGCGCCTCGGGTTCATCTGGCAGGGTGCTTTCACCCTGGGCAGATTCCAGTTCTGCCATCAGTCGCTGATACTCACGCTGATGAAAGTCCAGATCGGCCATCGTGAGCGTCTCGTGTTCACTGCCGTCGACTTTGCGCGCTATCAGTTCCGGAAGATATGGCAGCGGATACAGCGCGTTCAGCGTGCGCAGATTCGCTTCTAGCTCACCGGATTTCATCAGGTGTATTCCCGTCAGCAGCACACGATACAGATACAACAATGGCTTGATGCGCGGCGGACTTTCCTTGCTCAACAGTGTCCATTGGTTGCGCGCAAAGCCAAGATAATGATGTGCATGATGTTTCGTGAGACAGGCTGGCGCAATCTCCATAAGCCGATCATGCCACGGCGTACGATATACGATCAGCGGAGAAAGCACCTGTTCAAGCACATACCCGTTAGGGCGCAAGAGCAGCCGAAAAAACTTGGCAGCATCGTGCGTCACCAAATCCAGTTCGAGGCCATCCTGGATACGCGACACCTCTATGGTCTCTTCACCAGAGACGAGGCCAACCAGCAGGCGAAGCGGCAGATAGTGCACCCCGCGCAGGTCAAAATCTGAATCTGCCGAAGCAAAGCCGTACAGATGTGCGCCGCTGACCGTAGCAAAAACCAGTGGATATGGCTGGGACGCAGCGACACTGCGCAGCAACTCAAGAGGCACCGGATATTCGATCATACCGTTCACAGGTCACGTACCATTGAGCGCCGTGCGCGCAGTAAATAGGCATTAGCGAGTTCATAGTCGGGCCGCTCCGGCAGCTCAGACGTTTGAAATGCCAGATCAAATTCGCGATGCAATGCCCTGCGCCATTCGTTTATTTCTTCCCACGTCACCAGCCCACGGCGGATATCCAGCAGGCGCTCCCGCTGCTCACCAACATGTAGTTCAATACGCTTTTCGCGCATGGCGGTAATCCCTGCCAGCAGCAGGCGAATCAAATGCATGGCGTGTTTCCAGCGGATGCTGCCGTAATTCTCCATGTCTTTCTGAAGCTTCTTGAACTGCGATGCCACGTAGCCGCTGTACGTCTGATAGATCAGCCGGGACATAAAGATATGGCGCATCGCCAGCAGTTCCTGGGCCAGCGGCGTCACGTGCTGCACCATTGGGGTATACAGACACTCCAGAATATTTGGGTTCGCCTTCAGCGCCAGCAGAAGAAACTTCTCAAGTTCCCAGTAGGTTTCTTCACCCCGCTCAAGCTGTTCCGGCACACCAACCAGTGACCAGTGCTGCTCGGCAGGCGGCAGGTAAATGCCGCGAATATCTGTATCAGAATTCTGATGAGACAATCCATACGCCTGCGAACCAATGACGCAGCGGTAAATGACCCAAATGAACATCTCATCATTTACATGCTCAACCGCAATTGGCTCCTGCTGCAGGGCGCGAACTGTCAGGTCGCGCCGCTTCAAGGTGTGCTCACTGTCATCACTGAACCTAACCCGGTAGGCATGCGTGGGATCAACCGGCACGCCCACAATCACCCCAACGCCGCCCGCAGGCACAAGAATCTCACCAGCATGACTATAAATGTCAGTCAGCGTGACCACCTGGGTGCCACTTGGCAAAATCAGAGGCAAATTCATGAAAGTAGCTTCTCATCAGATGCAGAAATGCCGCGCAGAAATGGCTTTGACTCCAATTTCTGCACGGCGTGACTATCAAGTACTTTTCTTAGCGCATCGTCAGGGCCATGACGGCCTTTTGCGCGTGCAGGCGATTTTCGGCCTCGTCGTAGACCACGCTCTGCGGGCCGTCGATCACGCTGTCGGTGACCTCGATATTGCGGTCGGCGGGCAGGCAGTGCATATAGATAGCATCTTCGTTGGCCAGCGCCATGCGTCGGTCATCGGTGATCCAGTCCTTGTACTGCGCGCCGATCTTCGAGCTTTCCATCTTGTCTTCGGTCGTCATCCAGCAGCCCCACGACTTCGGGTACAGGATGTCTGCACCCTTGAAGCCCTCATCAAAGTCGTGGCCCACTTCAAACGTGCCGCGCGACTTCTTGGCATTTTCGCGGGCCTGCTCCACGATCTCGGGCATCAGCGCGAATTCGGGCGGGTGCGTCAGGCGCACGTTCATGCCGAAACGCGTCATCAGCAGGATCAGGCTTTGCGGCACGCTGAGCGGCTTCTGGTAGCTGCTGGCATAGGCATAGCTGACGTTGATGGTTTTGTTGCGCACGTCACGGCCGAATTTCTCCATGATGGTCATCATGTCGGCCAGCGCCTGGAACGGGTGGAAGATATCGCACTGCATGTTCAGCACCGGCACGCGGCTGGCCTCGGCCACTTCGCGGATGTACTGGTTGCCAAACTTCCAGTCGCACTGGCGAATGGCGATGCCGTCGGTATAGCGGCCGATAATCTCGCCGATTTCCTTGGCCGTGTCGCCGTGGCTGATCTGGGTGGTGTCGCTGTCGATGAACATGGCATGGCCGCCCAGCTGCGACATGCCCGATTCAAAGCTGGTGCGCGTGCGCGTGCTGGTGAAGAAGAACAGCATGCCCAGCACTTTGTCGCGCAGCAAGGCGTGCGATTCGCCCAGCGCACGTTTGCGCTTCAGGTCCCACGCCACATCAAAAATTGTGTCCAGTTCTTCCCTGGACCATTCCAGTTCAGGGGCGATCGAATCGCGCCCGCGCAAATCTGTCTGCATGATGTCTCATCTCTCCTGGAAACTGCCTGCTATAGTCCTGTCATCAATTCTAGCGCAGAGCACGACACATTGACCCGTCGTCGGCCCGGCGCGATCCGCCTAGAATACAAATTCGTCCCACATCGGCTCGCCAGCCATAAACGATTCCAGGCGGGCGTCGTTTTCGGCATAGACCTCAGACTCTGCGTGGCGGTCGAGGACGGTCTCGTTGTCCCACTGCTCCAGCATGAGAAAGCGATTGGCCACCGCCACATCCTCGAAAATATCAAAGCTGCGGCACCCGCGTACACCGCGCTCGTGCGTAATCAGGTCATGCGCAAACGCGAGGAATTCCTGGCGCATTTCGGGCTGAATGTCGAATCGTCCTGTAATCATGACCATGGTGTGCTGCTCCGTTTTCTGTCGAATGTATCTGAATCCGCTGCCTGCGCCGCTCAGGTTGTGAACACAGAGGGACGCAAGGATGATCATGTTTACACGCCACCAGGGGTTGAAACCCCTGGCTACCTAAAAGCCCAAGCCTCTCCGAGGCTGATCAGCACGCTCGTACACGGCAGATAGCTGGCCTCACAGTGGCTTCAGCCACTTGGGTCTCTTGTAGCCCCGGGTTTTGAACCCGGGGCGGCGCAGGGTTAGTCGTCCCCAATGTCCTCCACCGCAGCAATGATTGTTTGTGCGCCGTGATGAGATTTCTGATTCTCCACATAGCGGACAACGTCTGGCAGACCGCGCAGGCCAACGGTAAACACGCCATACCCGGACTGCCATGCAAACTTCTGGGATGTAAGGCCGTTTGCCCGATTCAGGTCACGGGACGATACGCCCTTCACCTGCCGTATCCACTCTGACAGCGCTATGGTCGGCGGAATCTGTGCGACCACGTGAATATGGTCAGGCATGCCATTTACAGCCATCACGCGACTTCCCAGCTTCAGAGCACGCTCACGAATCGACTGAAAAATGATGCGTTCCGCAGCAGCATCAACACATGGCTGGCGCCGATACGTGGCCCACACCACATGATAGGTGCACTCGGCGCGCACCATCGATCTCGACTACTTGCCAAGCATCCCCGGCAGCAGCGCATACCATTCCGTCGCGCGAACGACATCATCCAGCTTGACCTGGTCAATCACCGTGTGGGCATGAATTTCATCGCCAGGGCCGAAGCCGATGCTGGGGATGCCCGCCTTGCCCATCCAGTAGATGCCATTGGTGCTGAAGTCCCACTTGCCCGTGGGAATAGCATCGCCCCACAACGCCGCGCCGGTCTGCACACCGGCCTGCACCAGCGGATGCGCCTCGTCCAGCGCCCAGGCCGGGAAAATCTTGTCCACCGGGAAGACGAAGCCGGTATAGCTGGGATCGTCATAGAACAGGATGCTGGCCTCGATGTCTTTGCGGTCGCCGATGATGCGCTGGATGCGCGCCAGCTCGTTGGCTGGCGTCTCGCCAAACGTGATGCGGCGGTCGATATAGATCAGCGCCTCGTCGGGCACAGCATTGATGCTCGGCGTCTTGACGTGCATATCGCTCACGGTGATGCGCCCGTGGCCGAGGAACGGATCGTCGCCCAGCTCCGGCTCCAGCTTGCTGATGGCATCGATGATGGGAATCAGCTTGTAAATGGCATTGTCGCCCAGGAAATTGCTGGCGGCATGCGCGCTCTTGCCCTTGGCAACGACCTGCATCTCGACGCGGCCTTTATGCCCGCGATAGACCTGCATCTTCGTCGGCTCGCCGATGACGACGAAATCCGGGCGGATGCCCTCAGCCTCGACCAGCGCGTGCGGCGCGATGCCGTCGCACCACTCTTCCATATTGCCGAAGTAGTAGCCGGTCCAGCCATCCAACAGACCAAATTCGTGCGCCATCGCCAGGCCGTAAATCATGCCGGGGGTGCTGCCCTTCTCGTCGCAGGCACCGCGCGCGAAGAACACGCCGTCTTCTTCCTTGCCGATGAATGGATCCCAGCCCCACGACGACGGGTCACCGATGCCGACGGTATCGATGTGGCTGTCGTAGAGCAGCTTTTTCTCGCCCGTGCCAATCTTGCCGACCACGTTGCCCATCTGGTCGAACCAGACGTCGCTGAAGCCCAGCCTGCGCATTTCCGCCTCAGCGCGCTCGCCCACCGCCCGAATCTGGCTGTCGGCGCTGGGAATCGCGCACAGCTCTTTCAGGAATTGGATGATGTCTTCGCGCTGCTCGGCCACCCGCTGCTGAATTTTCTCGATAACTGCTTTTTCCACCATGTAAGCGTCCTTCAAACTTGAACAACCGTACGCGTGCGCCCGGGCCTGTCTCGTCAGCATCAGGTGGGCATTTGAACTCGCGCGTTACGGAAAGAACCTGGTTTCAGGCGGGCGTGGTGCCCGCATCAAACAAATCGATCACGGCGAACTTTTCCACGTCCACCAGGCCGATATCCGTCAGCTTCAGGCTGGGAATGACTTCCAGACCCATGAAGCTCATCAGCATGAACGGGTCGTGCATGGTGCTGCCCAGTTCATGCGCCAGGGTAATTAGGGCATCGTAATCGCGCCGCACGTCTTCCATCGGCGCGTCGGTCATCAGGCCGGCCACCGGCAGCGCCAGCGTCCCCAGGATGCTGCCGCCGTCGGCCACCGCCAGCCCGCCGCCCAGCGCCATGACTGCGCGGACGGCCGCTTCCATGCTGACATCGTCGGCGCCGATGACGATGATGTTGTGGTGATCGTGGGCGACGCTGCCGGCAATCGCGCCGCGGTTCAGCCCCACCCCCTGAATGAAGCCTTTGGCGATATTGCCGCTGGCCTTATGGCGCTCAATCGTGGCGATTTTGAGGATATCGCGCTCGATATCCGAGACCACCAGCTCATCCTCAATTTTCGCGTCCAGGATCAGATTTTCGCTCACCACCTGGTCGGGGTCAGCGCCAATCACATGGATGCGCGCCCCGGCGGCATGCACCCGAAAATCGAGCGCGCCAGCGGCCACGTTCATCGACGGGCGCACGGGAATCTGCTGGGCAAGCGCGCGCCCGGCAATCATCGCGCCGTCGCGGGCGACCAGCACACCATCGCGGAACACCATGCTGGCGCGCAGGTCTTTTACATCCTTGAAGACGACGATATCGGCGCGCCGCCCGACAGCGACCGCGCCCCGGTCATACAGGCGGAAATAATTCGCCGTGTTGACGGTCGCCATACGGATCGCCATCATCGGGTCAAGGCCCTCGGCAATCGCGACGCGCACCATGTGGTCAATGGCGCCTTCGTCCAGCAGGCTGTTCGGCTGGCGGTCATCGGTGCAGAAGCACATACGGGTGTGGTTCATCGGCGTGACCAGCGGCAGCAGCGGCTTCAGGTTGCGCGTGGTCGTGCCCTCGCGGATGAAAATCGTCAGGCCGAGGCGCAGCTTTTCGCGGGCTTCCTCGACAGTCGTGCATTCATGGTCGCTGTGGATGCCTGCCGCGACATACGCGTTCAGGGGCTTGCCGGTCACCGACGGCGCATGACCATCGAGCGGCATTCCGGCGAACGCATCCAGCTTGGCCAGCACCGCATCATCGCCATAAATCACACCGGGATAATTCATCATCTCGGCCAGACCGAGCACCATCGGGTCCTTCAGCAAGGGGGCCAGTTCGTCGGCTTCCAGGCGTGCGCCGCTGGTCTCCATGTCGGTGGCGGGCACGCACGAGCTGGCCATGACGAACATATTGAACGGGGTTTCCCGGCCGCGCTCGATCATGTAGCTGATGCCATCGGCGCCCAGCACATTGGCGATTTCATGCGGATCGGTCATCACCGAGGTGACGCCGCGCGGCAGCACCGCCCGCGCATACTCCGGCGGGGTGCACAGGCTGCTCTCGATGTGCACATGCGCGTCCATAAAGCCGGGGCATACGCTCATGCCCGTCAGGTCGATTTCTTCAGCGGCCTCATAGCCGGGCCCCAGCGCGACGACATAGCCATCGTGAATGACAATATCGGTCGGGTAGATATCGCCCGACAGCACGTTGTACAGCGTCGCGTTGCGCAGCACCAGGTCAGCGCGCACATCTCCGCGCGCCGCCGCAATTCGTTCGGCTAAGGCCATGCTTCCTCCGCGACCATTCCAGACCAGCTTACGATCAGGGCCTTATTATATCGCCTGCGTGTAAAGTTTCATCATGGTTTACGGTCCAGATGGCGCATTTGTCGGCGGGCTGATTGGCAAGGCGGACATAGGCTGCGTCACGATCGGGCAGCGGGGCGATGCGCGCGCCAGACCATTCACCGCCGCGGAACAGGTCGCGGTGCGGCACATCGGCGCTGAAGACCAGCTCAATGCGGTTGGCGGCGGCATGCTGCCACAGCCCACACCAGCGCAGCACAGGCTGAATACCGAGGCGATATGTCAGCTCGCGCTGAAGCAAATCCCACGGGGCGGCTGAGCCATCGCAGGCGATGCGCGGCAGCGCACGCAGCGGCGACGCGCCCGGCGTGCGCGGCTTCAGCGTCAGCACGCGGCTGCCCTCGCTGGTGAAGATCACACCCACGGCGCGCACCTGAAATTCCGGGAACTTTGGCTCTGGCCGGCCGCGCAGCATATTCCCCACATAGCGCAGCGCCAGCCTGCGCTTCAGCCAGCTCAGCTCACGCGGGGGTGTGACCAGCACGCGGCAGGCGGCCACATGCCCGGCAGCATCAGCAGCAATCTCGGCCAGCGGCATGGGCGGTATATTTGCAGGAGGAAAATAGCGATTCTCCAGGGTTTCAGGGGTGCGCGAGGCGGGCAGCGACTTGTCGGCCTGAGCGGTATACAGCACGTTGAGGCGGCCAAAGCCCTCCAGAAAATACAGTCCAAGGGGGCACCAGCCCGTCGCCCTGACGCCCGCTTCTTCCAGCGTTTCACGGGCAGCAGCGTTTCCCAAAGTTTCGCCAGCGTCCAGCCGACCGCCGGGCAGCGCCCACACGTTCAGGTCGCCGCGCCGCGAGAGCAGCAGCGCGCCATCATGGCGAAACACGGCGCTCATCACGCCCAGCCGCAAGGGCTGCGATTGACCGGCCATCATGCGCTACCGATTGCCGTCGATCAGCCTTTTGGCCAGCGCATTGTGTTTCTCGACCAGCACGGGCACATCCTGCGTCAGCAGGTGGCCCTCGCTGACGACCACGCGCCCGTTGATCATCACCGTGTCGGCATTCGCAGGACGGCAGAACACGAGCGCGGCCACCAGGTCGTGCTGGGCACCCGCATAGCCGATCTGGTCGATGCGAAAGGCAGCAAAGTCGGCGGACATGCCGGGTGCCAGCGCGCCAATGTCGCTGCGGCCCAGCACCGAAGCGCCACCCAACGTGGCGATTTCCAGCGCTTCACGGGCCGACAACGCCGCCGGATTGCCGCCCGCCCGCGCAACCAGCATGGCCATACGCGCTTCTTCCAGCAGGCCGCTGCTGTCGTTCGAGGCCGAGCCATCTACGCCCAGGCCCACGGGCACACCCGCGTCGCGCATTTTGCGCACCGGCGCAATACCAGACGCGAGGCGCAGATTGCTCGTCGGGCAGGTGCACACCCCCGTATGCGTCCTGGCAAACAGACCGATTTCGCGTTCATTCAGGCACACGCAGTGGGCATGCCACACGTCATCGCCCAGCCAGCCCACATCCTGCGCATAGTCGCCCGGCAGCATACCAAAATTCTCCAGGCTGTAGGCGATATCGTTGGAATTCTCGGCCAGATGCGTGTGCAGGCGCACGCCATAGCTGCGCGCCAGCTTTGCCGACTCGCGCATTAAATCCTGGCTGACCGAGAATGGCGAGCATGGCGCGATCACCACGCGCAGCATGGCATGGTCAGCGGCATCATGATACTGCTCCACCACACGGCGCATGTCGGCCAGGATCTTGTCTTCTTCCTCGACCACGGCGTCCGGCGGCAGGCCGCCTTTCTTCTCGCCCACGCTCATGGCACCGCGCGCGGCATGAAAGCGCATCCCCATTTCAGACGCAGCGCGAATCTCGTCGTCCAGGCGCACATCATTCGGATAGATATACAGGTGGTCGCTGGAGGTGGTGCAGCCGGACAGCATCAGCTCGGCCATTGCCAGCTTGGCCGATACATACACCGATTCGCCGGTCAGCCGTGCCCAGATCGGATAGAGCGACTTCAGCCAGCCAAACAGCTCAATGTCCTGCGCCACGACACGCGTGAGCGTCTGATACATGTGATGGTGCGTATTCACCATGCCCGGAATGACGACATGCTGGCGCAGGTCGATCACGCGATTGGCCTGCGCCTCGCGGAAGTCGTCTGTATGCCCAACCGCGGTAATCACGCCATCATGGATGAGCATGGCACCATTGTGAAGCTCCCGGCGCGCCGCATCCATCGTCACCAGCGTGTGAATATTCCGTACCAGTACCGTCGGCATGGCGTTCAGACCCTTCCCCACATCAACCCAGTCATGTCCCGTTAACGCGCCCCGTCGGCAGCATGCAACGCCAGCCGCTCCGCCGCCTTCATGGTATTAGCCAGCAGCATGGTGATCGTCATCGGCCCCACCCCGCCCGGCACTTTGGTGATCGCCCCAGCCACCGACAGCGCGCCTTCAAAGTCGACATCGCCCACGTATTTATAGCCGCGCGGGTCGTCCGGCGCTTCAATTTTATTGGTACCCACGTCAATAACGACAGCGCCCGGCTTCAGCCAGTCGGCCGTGACGAAATTCGGTCGGCCCAGCGCCGCGATCACGATATCGGCCTCGCGCACGATGCGCGCCATGTCGCGCGTGCGGCTGTGGCACACGGTCACCGTGGCATTGGCTTTCATCAGCATCAGCGCCACCGGCAGGCCGACGATATTCGAGCGGCCGATCACGACCGCATTGGCGCCTTCCAGCGTCACGCCGGATTCGCGCAGCAGCTCCATACAACCCGTGGGCGTGGCCGGGGTGAACAGCGGTTCGCGCCCCTTCATGCCCAGCAGGCCGATATTCTCCGGGTGAAAGCCGTCCACGTCTTTGTCCAGGCTGACATGACGCAGCACCCGTTCCTCGTTAATCTGCGGGGGCATAGGCAGCTGTACCAGGATGCCATGCACGTGCGCATCCTCGTTAAAACGGGCCACCGCCGCTTCCACCTGTTCCTGCGTCGCATCGGCGGGCAGGATTTCCGCCAGCGAGGTGATGCCCACCTGTTCACAGGCGCGCCGCTTCATGCGCACATACTGCCCGCTGGCCGGATTATCGCCCACCAGCACCACGCCCAGTCCGGGCGCATGGCCGTGCTGCGCGGCAAAGGCAGCCGCACGCGCCGAGATATCTGCGCGCCATTTTTCGGCTACCAGCGCGCCATCGATAATGACTGCACTCATGCGTTGAATCCATTTCCAATTGAACGAACCTCAGGCTGCAAAGCATACCACGGCGCGCCCAGCCCCCCAAAACCGACCGGGAAACACCAGTTGTCAATGCCTTTGTACAACTTTTTCACAATTTTCGAGTTCAGTTCTTTCGCGAGTAGAGTAACATTATAGGTGGTGGTAAAGGCATAACGACACCTGAATCAGGTAACTTCTGGGGTGAGGAAAAGCGAATGGCATCGTTAAATCCATGCGAACACAGCACGACGGAACCCGCCGTGCCCCGCCGGCAGGATCGCCTGCGTTCCGGCCAGTCCCTGGTCGAATACGCCCTTATCCTCATACTGGTCGCTATCGCTGCGGGCATCACGCTGGCCGCGACAGGCCCGGCTATCGCCAATATTTTCAGCAACGTGCTGTTCAATGTGATCGGCACCGATCCTGAAAATATCGATGAGCTGATCGCAGGGCGCGCCGATAATTTCTGGCTGACCGTCGAGTGGGTGGCGACCAATCCGCAGCAGGAAACGCCCTTCCCGACGCCGCTCAGCCTGCCCAATACGCTGGTTCCGACCACCTTCCTTACGCCAACCGCGTCGAATACCCGCACGCCCACCTTTACAGCGACCAATACCTACACGCCCACCTTTACCTATACCTTCACCAGTACACCGACATTTACGCCCGGCCCCACCTCCACGCCTGACGATATCCAGTTCCGCGTGCCGCATGCCGACCTGTCTGATAATGCCGACTGGTGGCGCCTCGACCGCACCTTTGGCGTGGGCGGCGGCCAGTGGTCGGCCACTTATTATGCGCTGGACAACTTCACCGGCACGGCTTACACCAACAGCGACTATCTGGCCACCAGCAATGGCTTCCTCGATTACAACTGGGGCCTGAGCAATCCACGTGATGCGGCGCCCTTTGTGCCGACTTATCCGTCGGGCGGCAATGTATTCTCGGCCATCTACGAAAAAACCTTCGTGGTCAGCGACGATACGCCTGTCACGTTTAACTACACCATCGGCCAGTCTGATGCGATTGAGTACCGGGTGGACGGCACGTCTATCCACACCTTTACCAATGCCAGCAGCGCGACGGAAGCCTCTGGTAATTTCAACTACACCTTCAGCAGTGGCACACGCACCCTGCAAGTGCGCTACCGCGACATTGGAGCCTCAGGCTCAGCGCGCAACGGCCGCCTGACGGCCAGCGTCTCGCGCAACCTCGCCAATCCGGAAGACTCGGCGGCGAGCTGCGGCTGGCTGAACATCAACTCAGACGGCAACTACGCCAGCTCAGCGTCGCGCGTGTGGGATGAAGGCGGCTCTACGGCCCAGACGGCCTGGAGCGCCGGCCAGACCTGCATCCTCGAACTGCGTGGCTATGTCGACCTGAGCACAGCCGCCAATCCGAAGCTGTCCTGGTGGGATGTGTGGGACTTCAGCGCCAACTCTGGTGTACAGGCGCGGCTTCAGATAGCGGATTACATCACCGATGGCAACGGTTTCTTCGACCGCGACAATGCCAGCTGGCAAACGCTGGATATCCGCTCTGGCGGCACAGCCAATTACAACTGGACGCGCAACCAGATCAACCTCAACAGCCTCGGCCTCAGCTCAAGTATTGCGCTGCGTTTCGTGCTGACCAGCACATCCGCCGGCAACGTGCGCTGGAATATCGACGACCTGCAAGTGCTGGCAGACCCGGCCGTACTGCCCGATGACGCCACTGTCACGGTCGGCGACGAGTGGGACTTCAATACGCGCGGCCAGATGAACGACTTCTTCTTCAATGCGGACGCCAATTACACACGTGAAGTGGCCAGCCTGCCTACCGAAGGCTTCCGCTGGAACATCACCAGCACCAATGCCCGTTCGGGCAGCAGCATGGACGGCAGCCCGGGTGGCAACTTCCCGGCATCGGTCGGCTCTGGTGGCGCGGCCAATCAGCAGCGCGTGCATTTTATCGAGTTCCGCCGACAGGTCGATGTGACCAGCAGTCGTTCACCCGCTGTGCCGACGCTCGACTTTGAAGGCGACAACGGCTCACCCGTGCTGTCCTTCTGGACGGCCTACGACATCGCTGTCGGCGGCCAGCTCTCTGTGGAATACACGCGCGATGCGCTGAACGATTCGTCCGGCACGCCCGATAACTGGACGATCGTGCCGATTGACGGCCTGCTGCTGAACAGCACCGGGGCCGCGGCTGGCGTTAACCGCAATGACGGCGGCCCGACGCGCACCTCGCTGACGATGCGTGAAATTCAGGTACGCCTGAACCAGATTCCCAACTGGAACACCCAGTCCTTCCGCCTGCGCTTTGCGCTGCGCTATCCCAGCAGCGTCACCGTCAGCGACTGGTACATTGACGATGTGCGCATCGAGCGCGAAGATGCCAGCCTGTATGCGTCATATCCGCTGGCAGACTCTGCCGAAAGCGCGACCGAAACCTCCAAGCTGTGGACGCAGAACGGCCCGGTAGGTGTATGGGCCGCCACCAATGCGCGCACTGGCTACCAGAACACCGCCAATTCCTATGCCGACAGCCCAAGCTCGGACTACAGCGTGGGCACGTCTACTGGCCTGGAATTACAGCGCATCGTCGACCTGCTGAACGATACCCCGGCCAATGATCCGCCAAACGGTGAAAGCTCGACACGCCCGGCGGCCATCAATCCGATCATGTCGTTCATGTTCCAGACCGACGCCGAAAACGTCAATCTGTACGTGGACATCTGGTCAGCGCGCACCAATTCCTGGACACAGGCGTGGCGCTATCAGGTGAGCGGCCGCCGCATCCAGAAAGACTGGGAACGCGTGGAAGTCAACCTGACCCAGGCGCTCGTCAGTCATCTGCGCTCGGCTACTGGCGACAACACATGGCAGTGGGGCGGCACAGGTGCCACCAGCATCACCGCGAACACCTGCAACCTGGCCAATCTGGACAACTGCTACGACGATGACATCCGCGTGCGCATCCGCCTGGACACCGCGGGCGGCGTCTCCCGAGACGGCTTCTATGTCGATGACATCCGCGTTGAAAACAGCGGCACGTATGTGCATCGCCTGTGGGACGCGGTGCCGTTCGGGTCGATCGTGACCGGCGCTGGTGACGGCCAGTTTGTCGACAGCATCGAGACGCGCAGCCCTGCCTTCGCCTTCAACGACACGTTCCAGAAGCGCTGGTACGCGGGCGGCACGTGGGAAACCACCTCGATCGCCGCGCGCAGCGGCCTGCTCTCGATCAGCGATTCCCCGCTGACCGGGCAAACCTATAACGATAATGCGCTCAGCATTCTGGAGCTGCGTCCGATTATTGACCTGCGCGGGTCGAACCCTGCCCTGCTGCCTTCGCTGAACTTCTTCACCCGCTATGCCATCGGCTCTGGCGACGCGCTGCGCGTGGAAGTTGCCCAGGAAAACACCTCGGACACCACACAGGCCTACAACGACCTGGCTGGCTGGGGCGCATGGACAGCCCAGACTGTCACCGGCGCAACCGTGCCGTGGAGCGCCTCCCCCGGTCCTGACGAAGTGCAGACCTGGTTCCGTGCCCGCGTCAACCTGAGCGCCTATGCAGGCACGCGCATCCGCATTCGCTTCATCCTGTCCTCGAATGCCGTGACCCAGGCAGACGGCCTGATGCTGGACGATATCCGAATCTCGCAGGGCATCAGCACGCGCAATACCGGCACGCCTCCCTTCCGCTTTGACGAGTATTTCGCGGGCAGCGCGAACTGGATTCTGGAAGGCAACTGGGGCACCACGCTCCAGTACATCGCGCCAGATAGCCCGTCTGCTGTCAGCCTGGGCGGCCCGTGGGACGGCTTCTATATCAACTGCGAGGACTATGGCGCTGGCTCGTGCAGCAACTACACCACGAACGAGACGATGCTGAATGACAACGCAGCCCTGGGCCTGTCGCTGGATGCCTCCACCAGCCCGCTGCCGACCGGCATGTTCCCGGCTGACCTGACCTTCGAGATTAACAACTGGTGGGGCAGCGCCCGGCCGCATCCCAGTGCGGGGGCAGAGTTCGACAATACATGGGGCGCGCGCTGGGTGCGCAATGTCACCCTGACAGGTGGCTCCAGCTATCGCGTGTATACCATCGCCGACGACGGTGTGCGCCTGACGATCAATGATCGTTCGGGCACGGATATTCCGGCGGGTGGTGCGACCGCGCCAGCAGGCCGCATTATCAACAACTGGTCTGCCCACTCCACCCAGATCGACTACACCACGTTCACTGTGACCGGTGGCACCATCAACCGCACGCTGACGCTGGATTACATCGAAAATGGTGGCAACGCCGTGATGGTGCTCAGTATGACGTCGGGCACATTCAGCATGACCGACACGCCCAATGTGAACACAGGCACGAGTGGTTCGGGTGAAACCACCGGTGGCTTCGGCTTCACGGCTGTACCGTCTGCCAACTTCGGCTGGAATTCGCTGGTGCTGAATGGCGTCATCGACCTGACGGGTGCGCCGGCGCCGCAGTTCACCTATACCCGCTACTATAACCTGACGGCGAACACGAACTTCCGTCTGGAATTCTCGGCGGACGGCGGCTTCACCTGGGATGTTATCTCCTCGGAGAATATCAATGGTTCGGCGACGTTGATGCCGCCCAGCAATCCGTGGCAGGAGCGCACGATCGCCATTCCGGTGGCCTACCGAAACGCGCTGTTCACCTTCCGCTTCCGGCTGGACACCCGCTCCGCAGGCACCAATGCGATGGGCGACAGCATCTGGATCGGTAACGTCGTCGTGAGAGGCTAAGTCCAGCGCCGACCTGAAGACATACAGACGGGGCATCCTGAACAACAGGGTGCCCCGTCTTTTTCCTACGAATTCCCTTCTCTCACAAAGTCATCATACAACTCAAAATGACTGACTGATAAACTGATACTTTACAATACCTTCACCCATCAATCAGCGCAGGAACAACTGTGACGATGACATCTTCCGGCACTTCTCAAGGCAAGCTGTTCATTCTGGTAGGGCCTGCGGGCACGGGCAAGAACAGCCTGATGAAAGCGGCCATCAGCGCCGTACCGGGCCTGCGACAGCTTCCCACAGCGACCTCCCGGCCCATGCGTATCAACGAATCAGAAGGGCGCGAGCATTTCTTCATGTCGCGCGGGCAGTTTGAAGAGATGATCGAACAGGATGACCTGCTGGAGTGGCAGGTGGTGCATGGCACCAATTACTACGGCATGGTGCGTTCCAAAACCAAACAGGTGCTGGATGCAGGCGAACTGGTCATCGCAGACATTGATTACCTGGGGGCGCGCGCGGCAAAACAGGCCTATCCTGACGAAGTCGTCAGCGTCTTCATCACCCCGCCCACCTCGGCAGACCTGGTCAAACGGCTGCACGGACGCGGCGAGAATCACGTCGAGACCAGCAAGCGACTGCTGCGCGCCCCGCAGGAAATGGCCGTCGCCCCGGAATGTGATTACGTGATCGTCAATGACATTGAGGCCGAGGCAGCCGATCAGCTGGTCGCCATTATTCGCAGCGAGGCGGCGGGCCACAAATGCGACATCCAGCGTGGTGCGCTGCCGCAGCTCAAGCTGGTGGCGCGGGCCGTCATTTTCAACGCGGCCGGAGAGCCGGATGACACCCTGCCCGACAGTCCACAGGCGGACGTGCAGCCTGAAGAAATGCCCCACCTCAGCGCCATCCGGGCAGCCCAGTCAGCCTTTGGCGGCGCCCTTCCCCCTGGCACCTGGCACTACAAGTATGGCGAACAGGGCGGCTACATCCCGCCTGACGAACTATATGTGAAAACCGATAACGGCAATATCGACGACGCCGTATATGTCTATCGCTTTTTCCTCGACGGAGATGCCGGCAGCATGCCCGGCACAGCCTCCTTCACGCCCGCAGAGATGCACGTGGAAACCCCATGACCCAACCCAGCTTTCATACGACGACAGGCGCCATCCTGGCCAGCGACGGCATCCCGCTGCATTTTGGCGATCAGGCTGCCGAGTATCAGGCTGCGCTGCACGCCGCTGTGCTGATGGACCGCAGCCACGAAGGCCGCCTGTTGTTATCCGGCAAAGACCGGCTGGATCTGATCGGCCGCACCAGCACCAATGACACGGCGCGCCTGAAACCTGGCATGGGCGTCCCCACACTGTTCACGTCGCCGATTGGCCGCGTGATCGACCGCGTGACGGTGTTTCATCTGGGCGATGAGGCACTGGTGCTGACGGAACCGGGACGCGGTGAAGCCGTGCGCGGATACATCGGACGCAATACCTTCTTCAACGACGAAGTTCGCATGACGGACCTGAGCGCCACCCACAACGCCTTCATGCTGGCCGGGCCGCGTGCAGATGAAGCCATACGGGCCATTTCCCCCGAAGCCGCGGATAATCCCGCGCTGACCTCGCGCAAAGTGTCGATCGTGGGCACGGAATGCATCGTCAGCCGCGTGAAGCCGCTCAGTGGGGCACAGTGGTCGATCATTGCCCCGCATGAACAAGCAGGGGAAGTCTGGCATGCGCTGCTGAAAAGCGGTGCTGAAGCAGGCCTGATAGCCGCAGGTTCGCTGACGTACAACGTGCTGCGGATTCGGGCAGGCAGGCCGGGCGTCGGGCGCGAGCTGACCGCCGACTATATTCCTCTGGAAATTGGCCTGTGGGATGAGGTGAGCTTCACGAAGGGCTGTTACACCGGCCAGGAAATCATCGCGCGCATGGAGAGCCGCCGCAAGCTGGCGCGCACCATCGTCACGCTGAAGCCAGATGGCGATATTGCCGCGCCTGCCCCGCTGTTCATGAACGGCAAACAGGTCGGCATGGTCACCAGCGCAGTGACCGCGCCGGACGGTTCCCATTTTGCCATCGGCGTGCTGAAAGTCTCGGCGTCGCAGCCAGATACTGTCCTGCAAATCGCGCTGCCCGCGGGCACGGTCGAGGCACAGGTCGTCGCCTATGCGGGTGTGCAGCCTGCGCTGGCCGAAGAAACCGAAGCATAGTCCCGGCCAGCGCGCAAAAGTCGCGGTTACAGACGGGGTGGCGTGACGCCGCGCTGCCCCTGATACTTGCCCTTGCGGTCAGCATAGCTGGTCTCGCACGGCTCGTCCCCCTCAAAGAACAACACCTGAGAGATGCCTTCGTTGGAATAGACCTTCGCGGGCAGCGGCGTGGTATTGCTGATCTCGATGGTGACGTGCCCTTCCCATTCCGGCTCAAACGGCGTCACATTGACGACCAAACCGGCGCGGGCATAGGTGCTCTTGCCCAGGCACACGCACAGTACCGTGCGTGGCACGCGAAAGTATTCCACCGAGCGTGCCAGCACGAATGAATTCGGGGGAATCACGACCACATCGGTCTGCAAATCGACAAACGACTGCGGCGAAAAATTCTTCGGGTCCACCACCGCCGAATACACGTTCGTGAACACCTTGTATTCGTCCGCCACGCGCATGTCATAGCCATAGGACGACAGGCCATAGCTGATGACGCCTGCGCGCACCTGATTCTCGACAAACGGCTCGATCATGCCGTGTTCCAGCGCCATCTGGCGGATCCAGCGGTCGGCTTTCAAACCCATGTCACTACTCCCCCTGTCTGCAATAGCTGTGAAAAATGACTACATCACATCCGGCGTCGTCATGCCCATCAGGCGCAGCACGCGGCCAAACACGACCTGCGCGGCCCCATAGAATAACAGCCGCGCTTTGGCAATGTCTGGCGGCACGTCGCTGGCCAGCACGCGCACCGTATCGAACATCGGGTGAAAAGCATTGGCCATCTCGAGCGCGAAGAAGGCCACGCGATGCGGCTCAAAGTTCTCCGCAGCCAGGGTAATGACCTCGCCCAGCTCGAGCGCCTTGCGCAGAAAACGCAGCTCGGCATCGCCCAGCAGGGCAATGTCCGCACCGTCGGTATTCACGCCGCGCAGCGCCGTCTCGCGGAAGATACCCGCGCAGCGCACATAGGCGTACTGCACGTAATAGACCGGATTCTCAGTCGATTTCTTCACCGCCAGGTCGAGATCAAAATTGACATGCGTGTCTGAATTGCGCGCCAGCAGCATGTAGCGCACCGCATCCGCGCTGGTCTGGTCGATCAGGTCGTCCAGTGTCTCAAAATCGCCTTTACGAGAACTCATACGCACGACTTCGCCGCCGCGCATCAGCGACACGAGCTGCACCAGAATGACATGGATGCGGTCTGCCTCCATGCCCAGCGCCTGAATCCCGCGCTTCACCACCTGATGCTGCACGTAATGATCCGCGCCCAGCACATTCACGGCCACGTCGAAGCCGCGCTCCAGCTTGTTTTTGTGATAGGCAAAGTCCGGCAGGGTATAGGTCGGCTCGCCGCTGCTTTTGACCAGCACGCGGTCCTTGCTGTCGCCCAGTTTACTGCTGCGGAACCAGGTCGCCTCGCCTTTGCCGTCGGCTTCCTCGGCCGCACCGCCTTCGTCATCCACTTCCGGGCGCACGGCCCTGTAGATGAAGCCTTTTTCGTCCAGCGTCTCCAGCACGTCCCAGATGGCCCCATTTTCATACAGCGAGTTTTCGTTGAAAAACTCGTCGTGATGAATGTCCACACGGGCCAGCGTGGTCTTGATCATCTCGAACATTTTCTGTTCAGCGTACAGCTTGAATGGCTGATAGTCGGCATCCTTCAGCGCGTCGCCCTGTTCCGCGACAAGCTGCTGCGCAAATTCAACCAGATAGCTGCCGCGGTAAAAGGTCGCTTCCTCTTCCGGCGTCAGCGCCAGCGGCTGGCCCATCACTTCCAGATAACGCAGGCGCAGGCTGTTGCCCAGGTTGCGCATCTGCGCCCCGGCATTATTGAAATAGTATTCGCGCTGCACCTCATACCCGGCAGCTTCCAGCACACGCGCCATGGTGTCGCCCACAATCGCGCCGCGGCTGCGGCCGATATGCAGCGGCGCGGTCGGATTCGCGCTGACGAATTCCACCTGGGCGCGCTTGCCCTGCCCCAGCGCCAGCGTGAAGACGCCCTCGCCCTCGGCCAGAATCGCGGGCACCTGAGCGCGCAGCCAGTCTTCATTCAGGAATATGTTCAGATAGCCGGGCGGCACAACCTCCGCGCGGCTGACATATGGCGCTTCCGCCAGATGACGCGCAACGACCTGGGCAATCGCCAGCGGGGCCATCTTTGCCGGCTTCGCCAGCGGCATCAGCGCAGCGGCATAGTCCCCCTGCTCGGCGCGCTTGCTCGGCTTGACCTCGACTGCCGAAGCGTCAAAGGCGGGCAGCTCTCCGGCGGCCTGCGCACGTGCGATTGCATCCTGCACCAACCGGGTAATTTCTGTCGTCAGCACCAGCATATGGGTTGTCCTGCATACGAAGAGGGTGGAAGTGGAGACATTCTAGGGGGATATGTGATGCGGCGCAAGATTCAAGGCTGGGGACCCGGTTTGCGCGCCCACACCAGGTCATAATCGACCTGCCAGCGCTGGAATTCGACGCGCTCGTAGCCGATATCTTCCAGCCGCGCCATCATCGCGCCGGGCGTCCAGGCGCGGGTGGGCATCCAGCGGGCCGTGACGCGGCGTGTCGTCATCAGCACACCGCCCGGTTTGAGCACGCGCAGCATTTCGGCCAGCGCCTGCTGGGCATCGCGCATGAATTCGAGCGCCTCCAGGCACGTGACCACATCAAAGGTAGAGTCCGGGAACGGCAGGCGTTCCGCCGGGGCCTGGGCAAATGAAACATTGGGCGCATCCGTCTTGCGCATGGCCACGTCCATCATGCGCATGCTCAGGTCGACGCCGATCACGCGCCCGCTAAAGCGCTTGTAACGCAGCAGCGTCATCGGCAGGCGGCCCGTGCCGGTGGCGACATCCAGCACCAGCGGAGACATATTCGGCTCGATTTCGTGCATCAACGGCTGGCCGACATACTGCATTTCGAGGTGCGGCTGAAAGCCTTTGATATCCTCGTAGCGGCCGGCATACACGTCATACAGCCAGGTCACCACGCGCTGGCCCAGGTAAATGCCCTCGGTGGCGACCAGCAGCCAGTAGACCAGGAAAACAATCAGGCCAGCCAGCGCGACAATGCCGAAGACCGCCAGCCAGTCGCTCATGAGCCAGACTCCAGCAGGCCAATCTCGCGCAGCCACGGCGCACAGCGCGCCACCCCTTCAGACAGGCTAACCTGCGCCTGCCAGCCCAGCAAATCACGCGCTTTGGCCATGCTGTGCGTCTGGCGCGCAAACAGCCAGTCCACGCCATCCGGCAGGTCGCGCAGAATCGTGCCGCGCGGCGCCAGCATGGCTGTCACGGCAGCAGCAGCGCGCAGCAAAATCGGCGGCAGGCCGACCCATCCCGCCGGTCGGCCGGTCAGCGCCTGATAAGCCAGCAGCAGTTCACGCCAGCTTGGGGCCGGGTCTGGCGCGCAGTTAAACACCTGCCCGGCGGCGGCAGGATGCAGCGCGCAGGTCATCAGCAGGTCGACCACATCATCGACAAAAATCGGGAAAGCGGTGCCCGTTCCGTCGCCAAAGAAGACCGCGCCCGCCGGCGTCGTCGCCAGTCTGAACAGGCCGGCCGTCCACAGCCCGGCATGCGGTCCATAGATCATCCCCGGACGCACGATCGTGTATAGCGTGCCATTACGCGCGCCCGCAGACAGGACTTCTCCCTCGGCCATCAGCTTGGTGCGCACATACGGGTATTCGGCATAGGCCGGAGTGGTGTCTTCGGTGATGACCGCGCGCCCGCCAAACAGCCCATAAATGGCGATCGAGCTGACGTGCACGACGCGCGTGATATCGCTGAATTCAGCGGCGGCGGCCATCACATTCCGCGTGCCGATGACGGTGGCCGGAACCATCTCGTCAAAGGTGCCGTCCAGCGCCGCGGCAGAATGAATCACGATGCGACTGCCGCGCATCGCCTCGCGCACGGCATCCAGGTCGGTCAGGTCGCCCACAGTCACGCGGACGCCACGCTCAGCCCAGCGTGCCGCCTTTTCAGCCGAACGCGCCAGAATACTCACCTGCGCGCCCTCTGCCAGCAGCCGTTCCGTCAGCGCGCCGCCCAGAAAGCCGGTCGCGCCCGTCACCAATACGGGCACGCCTTCAAATGTTCGTCTCGTTTCGTTCATCAGGCCTCCAGCACCTGTATGCGGAACTGCATCGCGTACAGCTTGGCATACAGCCCGTCCTGCGCGATCAGCTCGTCATGCGTGCCCAGCTCGATGATGCGCCCAGCGTCCAGCACAGCGATGCGGTGGGCGATGCGGACCGTGCTCAGCCGGTGCGCGATAATCACGGTGGTGCGCGACTGCATCAGCCGGGCCAATGCCTCCTGCACCTCGTGTTCGCTTTCGCTGTCCAGCGCGCTGGTGGCTTCGTCCAGCAGCAGGATACGCGGATTCTTCAGGATAGCGCGTGCAATCGCCACGCGCTGGCGCTGGCCACCGCTGAGGCGGATGCCGCGTTCGCCCACAATCGTCTCATACTGATCGGGCAGCCCCATGATGAAGTCATGGGCATTGGCGGCCTTCGCGGCTTCGATCAGGTCGGCATCACTGGCGCCCAGACGACCATAGCGAATATTTTCGCGGATAGTGCCGCCAAACAGCAGCGTCTCCTGCGGCACGATGCCCACCTGATCGCGAATCGTCTGGTGCGACAGCGTCTTCAGGTCGATGCCATCCATGCGGATGGTGCCCTGGGTGGGATCATAAAAACGAGGAATCAGGTTGAAGATGGTGCTCTTGCCAGCGCCGCTGGGGCCCACCAGCGCGACAATTTCGCCCGGCGCGATATCCAGGTCAATCTCGTGCAGCACCTGCTGGCGCTCGTCATAGGCGAACGATACCCCTGCAAAGGTGATGCGCCCTTCCACGTGGCCAAGCTCGGTATTGGCCTGCTGTTCGCTGCGTTCCGGGGCCATGTCGAGGATCTGAAACACGCGCTTGCTGGCGCCGATAGCCTCCTGCAAAGACGTGTACAGGCCGACCAGCGAGGCCAGGCTGCCCGCGACCGTCAGGCCATAAATCAGGAATGCGATCAGCTCGCCACCCGACAACCGCCCGGCGATGACCTCGCGTCCGCCAAACCACAGCACGCCAGCCAGCCCGCCAAAGCCCAGGAAGGCCATCAGCGAGCCAAACACAGCGCGCACGCGCACCAGCTTCAGCGAGGCGGCAAACGCCCGCATCAGCGCGCTCTCATAACGGCTGTTTTCGTAGGCCTCGCGCACGAAGCTCTTGACCTCGCGGATGTTTTGCAGCACCTCGTCCACGATCGTGGCCGAGCCAGCCAGCTCATCCTGAATCTGTGTGCTGGTGCGCTGGAAGACCAGACCAAAGCCCGCCCCCACCGCGATGATAATCGGCACCAGGATGAGGATGAACAGCGTCAGGTTTGGATTGAGCAGCAGCATGATGACAACAGCGCCGATCATGATCAGCGACTGTTGAAACAGCGTGCTTACGTTGTTGGTCAGCGTGCCGCGCAGCACGGTCACATCGCTGGACAGGCGCGAGACCAGCTCGCCCACACGGCGCGTGGCGAAGAATCCCAGCGGCAGGCCCATCAGGTGGCGATACAGTTGCAGGCGCAGGTCGACCACCATGCGCTCACCCACGAAGTTGAGCGTAAATGTCTCGACAAACGTGGTCAGCGAGCGCAGCAGGAAGACCAGCAGCAGCACAATCGTCACGCGGTCCAGCAGTTCGGTGCTGCCGTTAATCAGCACCGCATCGACAACAAACTGAATCACCGCCGGAAACACCAGGCTGAGCGCAGAGCTGATGACCAGCGCGACCAGAGCAATGCCCATACGCCGCCAGTACGGACGCAGGTAACCCAGCAATCGCCGCCAGTCGGCAGGACCTGGCGGCGTCTCGATCACATCCAGGGCATCATTCGGCTGCCCGCCACGGCGTCTTCCCCCACGGCGCATTCCACGAAGCATAATGTGTTGACCTCAATCTGAAAATCAGGTGTAAAACGTCAGGAACCAGCAGGCGAACCCAGCGGCAGGGCAATCGTGACCAGAGTGCCAGAGCCGAATTCGCTGGACAGCGTCATCGTGCCCCCATGCGCGCGAATGACCTGCTGCGCCAGCGTCAGGCCGATGCCGTGGCCAGGCACAGCGCGCACACGCGGATCGCGCGAACGGAAGAACCGGTCGAAGGCAGAATCGCGGTCCATCGACGCCATGCCGATACCCTCATCGGCAATCGTGATCAGCGCCTGTCCATCGGCCTGCTTCAGCACAATCGTGACGCTGCTGCCAGGCCCGCTGTAGAGAACCGCGTTCCTGAGCGGCTCGAACAGCGCGCGCCACAGCAGGGCGGCATTGGCATGGACCGTCAGCCCGCGGGCGAAGTCTTCTTCCACCAGCGTGACGCCGAGGGCATCGAAGTTGGGCAGCTCCAGCACGCGCGACTGCGCCATTTCCAGCATGGCCTCCAGCGGCTGGGGCGTCCGTTCGATCGGCAGGCCAGCCTCCAGCCAGGCGATGTCGATCAGCGTGGGCATCGCCTCATTGACCTTTGCCCCCGCGCCCGTCACCCGCCCCAGATATTCAGCCTGTTCCTCGGTCAGGTCGCCGGCAAAGCCGATCAGATCAGCGAAGCCGCTCATCGCGCTGACCTGATTACGCAGCACGTGGCACAGAAGTTCCGAAAATTTCTCGCGCTGCACATCTGTCATGACGCACCGTCCACGTCATCACTGACCTCCATCATGACCGCCTCGGCGGGCAAATGGCGTTTTGTGCCAGAGGGGAACGTGATGTCGGTGCCTTTGGGCGAGCGCGTGATGGTGACGCCGTGTTGGTGCAGCGTGACCGGCATCGGCAGCGCGTATGGCCCACCCGCCCACACGCGACGCGGATTGACGACTCGCGCCCCCAGCACACGCATGAACCAGTGCAGCGGCACGAATCCGGATACGGCGCCGGGAGCGCCCATCCCGCGAGCGCGTTCTGGATGGTAATAGGCGTACGTATTGTCGTAGGCTTTCAGCACTTGGATCTGGAGCCTGAGCACGCGCATCAGCAGGTCGGCGCTCTTGTCGAACTGGCCGGCTTCAATCAGCGCCTCGCCCATGACCGTGTTCCAGAAAACCGAGATGCCGCCCGCACCGAATTGTTCATCCGGCGCATAGGCGGGGTCGGTGCGGCTGCACATGGAGATGCCATTGGGCAGGAGATAGTCGGACAGCAGGCGCTCAAACAACGCATCGCGGTGTCTCTCAGGAATCGCGACCGCCCAGACTGGCAGGATCGACGAAAGATCATCGCGCACATGATCGGGCGTGCCCGCCGAGACTTTGTACAGGTGCGTCAGGCCGATGGTGCCCAGGGTATCGACGGCAGCAAAGACCGCCTCGCTGGTATAGCGCCCACGCCCGCCAGACCAGACAAACGCATCGGCCGACACGTGCTCCAGCACGCTGCCGCCGTCTTTGTCCAGCCCGGTGATGACCAGCTCAAACTGCGGCGTCATGTTCAGCCCGCCAACCACCGAGACCATCACGCGCGCCGGGGCGTCCAGTCGTTCGCCCAACGTCACTGTTTCGCCGCCCGGCAGATCGGTCACCAGCGCGACCGGCGCGTGCGCGGCATGGGTGTCGCGGTCACGCGGGCGATACGAGCGCGCCGATTCATCCCAGCAGGCTTCCAGCTTTGCCGACAGCGCCGTTACGTGCGCGTCAAATTCGGCTTCCACGACGCTATCGCGCAGATAAAAGGCCATTTCGCGGATGCTGATCGCCTCGCTGAGCAGGAAAGCCAGCAGGTCCGGCGATTCCGTCAGGCGGATATCGCGCGCATCGACGATCGGCAGCTTGCCGCCGTGCATCAGCGCCAGCGGATAGCCCGTCTGCGCCCACGATGCCCATTCCGGGAAGCCATCGCCGTCAGCATCCGCGTCTGCGGCAAACCAGCGCAGGAAGAACGCGCGCATACGCGGGAAGGCATCGCGCAGGAACGCCTCATCTTCGGTGTACTGAAAAATGCCCCAGGTGAGGCGTGCCAGAATCGGCAGGCATAACAGCGCGCTGCGAAAATCGGCATAGCCTGCCCGCCAGTCGATAAAGCCATCGGCCTGCTGCGTGGACAGGAAACGGGACAGCACGCCCTGTGCCAGACTGGGCGAGAGCGGTGCCGAAGCCTGCGCTAGCAGATACGCATCGGTTGGGGTCGCCAGCCCGCTGGACTGGCCGGCAGGCTTCATGCCCGCGCGCGGCGACAGGAACGAGGCAGTTTCGCCCTGCCCGACAAACGCGCCCATCGTCTGCATCACGCCGGCAGCGAGCAAGGCATCCAGATCGGCATTGCCGGTCTCAATGACGGGCAGCGAAGCAGAGGCATCAATCGCGTTCTTCAGCCACGCACTGAAATCGTGCGCCAGCCATTCCCGCGCCAGCGCAATCGAAGCCGTGGCGCTCTCTTTCATAGCGCAGCACCAGCGCAAAGTCCGCTTTTCACCCGGGTTCAGCTTCACCGAGACGCCCACCTTGTGCGGGCTCATCCCGTCAGACTTGGCCCCGTCCATCAGCAGCACGGGCACAAAGTCTTTGCGAATCTTGAATGCCAGCATCGCCTGGCCTTCGGCCGAAGGCAGCACCTGCATGGCATAATCGCCGTCTTTGGAGGCAGCCATCGCCACCAGCTCCAGACGAATACTCAGCGGTGTCGTGCCGTTGTTGGCCAGATTATAGGCGCCACCCGTCGCGTGGCTCTCAAAGGCCATAAACTCGGCCATGACCGACAGCGCAGCCGTCACCCGTGTCTCAGCCCGCAGATAGCCGGGCAGGAAACGCGTGATCACAGGCGAGCCGGAATACCCGTTCGCCTGTGAAATCACCACATTGTTGACTGACCAAAGGGGGGCAATGCTGGCGAATTCAGCCTTGCGGTTGAAGGTGGTCACCAGCGCCAGCGCCGCGTGATCGCCCCGGCCTAACCACAAGTCCCACACATGGTCCTCGTTGGCCTCGGTGGGACTTGTTAACGCATTTGCGGCCAGCACCGCACAGAATGGATCACTCTCACCCAGTTGCCACTGCCGCGCTGCAAATTGCATAGGATTGTCCTGTGTTAGCCCCCGAGCGTCCAGGTGCCATCCGCCTCATTCAGGCGGAAACGCTCTCCATAGAGGCTGTAGATAATATGATAGCCAGGGCCGCGTTCATACGTGCCCGCAGCATTAATCTGTCCGCCCGAGTGATATTCATAGGCGCCGACATAGCCAAATTCCGGCTGCGTCGCCCAGCTCAGCACATCGCGCACTTCGGTGTTCGAGCGCCACAGCTGGCCGAAGCCACGCACCGGCTGCTGGCGATTATCGCCCGGCACCACAATCGATGGGTCATTGATCGGGTCGCCTTCCGTCCAGGTATCCTCGTAAGTCGCCCACGTGCCGCGGCCTTCGCCAGTCACGGTGAGAACCCAGATCTGGCCGATCGGCTGCAACCAGAACATACGGCCGCCTTCAAACAACTGCTCGGCATACTGCACCTGGGCAGCAACCGGCGTCGGAAAACCAGGCGGCAGGGGCGTCGGGCCGGCAGGCGTCGCTGTTGGGCCCGTCTGGGCCGACAGGGTCGGGGCCGGCGTCGTCGGCTGGGCCACCACCTGTGCTGTCGCAGATTCAGTCACTTCCGGGGTAATTTCCGGGGCCGGTGTTGATGTCACGACAAATACCACCGTCGGCGGCGGTGTGTCACAGGCCGCGACGCCCGCAGCCACAAGGGCGGCCAACAGGATCATCTTCAAGCGCATAGGGTGTTACTCCACATTGATAGCCAGGGTGCGCGCCGCTATTTCGTATACGCACACCAGAGTGCGATTGTAGCAGAGGCCAAAGGGGATGCAAGCAAGCCCCCCAGCCTTTCGGGGAGCTTAATCGTTCTGGACCCCCGTATATGATATTGTTTTAACAGCAACATCTCGCATGCAAGGCTCATTTTGTCCGCCTACCCACCGACTGCACTATGACCATCATCCCGAAAGCCATCACCGTCAACAAACCAGCCCATGTGCTGGAGATATCCTGGAGTGACGGCGCCACCTGCCGTTACCCGCTGAGCGAACTGCGCGAGGCCTGCCCGTGCGTGGAATGTCGCGGCGGCCATGCCAATATGGGGCGCGACCACGATCCGCTGCACATTCTGGTGCTGAAGCCGAAACGCTCGTACGGCCTCGAAAAGGTCGATCTGGTGGGCAATTATGCGCTGATGCCCACCTGGGACGACGGCCACCACACCGGCATCTACACCTGGGATTACCTCAGGCGGCTGTGCCCGCCAGACAGCGCGCAGGAAGAAGGGCCAGCCAATGCAGCGGAATAATATGCTGACAGACCTGCATCTGGATTCCCTGACGCTGCTTCAGGAAACCACCCTGCTGCGCGACCGTGCGGCGGCTATCGCCCGTGAATGCCTGACCAATCTGGACGCCGGGCCCTTTATCGAGTTCATCGGCACACAGATCATGCGCGAGACGCCACCGATGATGTTCCTGCGCATCATGCTGGACTATCTGCACGAACCCCTGGCATCGGTTCAGAAAGCCCAGCAGCAGATGCGCATGCTGTATCGCCTGCTGCCTGCTGTGGATGCACTGGTCGCGCTGCCCGACCACGAATTCGCCCGTCAGCGCCCGGATGACCAGACGCTGCGCCTGCTGAGCAGCTATGTCAACGAGGTGCATGGCAGCTGCGTCGAGCTGGCCAGTCTGCCCGCGCCTGCCCTGCGCAAGTCGCTGGAACAGTACGCCAACCTGACCGCCCATATGACAGAAATCCTGCGCCGACAGGCCGACATTATTCAGGCAATGTCGGCCTGCGTGCACGAATGGCTGCGCGCCCTGGAGGTGGTCAGCATGCACACACACATTTCCTCATCGAATCGGGGACAATTTGTGCAAAGTGTATGGGACTATCGTTTGTGAAAGATTGGTGAGATCCTGTATCATAGTAACAGTCGAGGAAATTAATTCACCGCTAGTCCCTCGCACATATGAAACGTTCAAGGAGCAATAACTAATGAAGGCTAAACGTTTAGTGGGTTTGTCGGCGGCAGCAATGCTCGCCGCTATGGCAGTAGGTTCGGTGGCAGCCCAGGATTCCACGTCGCTGGTGCTGTGGCATGCCAAGCAGGACGCTGAAGGCGATGCTCTGCTCGCCCTCATCGATTACTGCGCGTCGGACTACGGCGTCTCGGTTGAGCAGGTGTTCAACCCCAGCAATACCTATCAGGACAGCGTGCGCGCTGCTATCGGTTCGGGCGAAGGCCCGGATATGATCATCTGGGCGAACGACTGGGCCGGCGAACTCGCCAACAGCGAGCTGATTGCTCCCGTGACCTCGATCGTGACTGACGAACTGCGCGCCAATGCCAGCGAAACCGCCTGGGGCCTGTTCAGCTACAACGAAGACATCTGGGGCGTTCCATACAGCGCCAAGACCCTCGCCTTCTTCTACAACCGTGCGCTGGTTCCCGATGCGCCCGAAACCTGGGCTGACGTGCTGGCCATCTCGGCCGAGCTCGCTCAGGACGGCGTGACCGGCCTGGCCTTCCAGAACGGCTTCTTCCACAGCGCGGGCTTCCTGTACTCCCTCGATGGCGCCCTGATGGATGCCGATGGCAACGCCGCGTTCGCCCCGGAGACCGAAGGCTTCGCCGCGATGGAAGCCTACCTGCAGCTGCATGCTGACATGTATGCCCTCGGCCAGGATACCGCCAGCGGTGTCGTGATCGACGGCTCCTCGCCGAACCCCGGCTTCCAGCAGGGTACCGTCGCTATGGTGTACGACGGCATCTGGAACCTGGCTCAGTTCGAAAGCGACCTGGGTGATGACCTGGGTGTGGCGCTGATGCCCGCACTGGACAACGGCAACGTTCCCGCGCTGTTCTCCCAGGGCGAAGGCTTCATGATGAGCGCGTCGGCTGGTGCAGATGAAGCCAAGCTCGCTGCATTCGCTGACTGGTCCGCTTGCGTGACCAGCGTCGAAGGCCAGACGATCGCCGCGGTTGAAGGCGGCCTGCTGCCCGTCAACAGCGGTGTGGAAATTGAAAACCCGAACCTGGTCGTCTTTGGTGAGCAGTTTGCCCTCGGCACGCCGTTCCCGAACCGTCCTGAGCTGAGCCAGTTCTGGGGCCCCATGGGCGCGGCCATCGAAGCCGTGGGCTCGGGCGGCCAGACGCCGGCTGAAGCTGCTACCGCCGCTTACGAAGCCATCCAGACCGGCATCGACGGCATGTAGTTTGCCCCTCGGACGGGGATTCACACCAGTGAGTGCCCGTCCACGCAAGAACTAAAACCAGCACGGGGTAAGGCAAAACATCGCTTTGCCCCGTGCGTTTTAATAACTGGAGGAGATGGGCCATCCTATGTCAGCCGTAACCAGCACACCGTCCAGCCAACCGTCGAGTATGTGGGACAGCCTGAAGGCAGGTCTGCGCAGCAGCGGCGTCCCCTGGCTCTTTATTGTCCCGTCTATTTTGTTGATGGTTTTCATCACCTTTCTGCCCCAGGCCTATCAGATCCTGATTTCGTTCCGCGATTTCAGGGCGCCAAATCTGACCGGCGCACCGGCCGCGTACGTGGGCCTCGAAAATTTTGTCAATGTTTTTACCGGCAACCTGAATGTGCCCAATTACGCGTTCCTGCCGCTGCTTGGCTTTAATATCATGTGGACGATCGTGAATGTCTTCTTTCACGCGTCCATCGGCATCGCTGTCGCCGTCGCACTCAATGGCGAGCGCGTGCTCTTCCGCCGCTTCTATCGCGCAATTTTCGTGCTGCCCTGGGCGCTGCCTGGCTACATCACCGCGCTCATCTGGAATAACCTGTGGCAGCAGAATGGCGGCGGCTTCAACCTGCTGATTGCCCAGATCAACAACTGGTTTGGCACCAATTTCACCGTCAACACCAATTGGCTGGGGTCGCAGGACAGACCATTCAACCTGCTGCCCATCATGCCCTACCTGCTCATCATCGTCAGCATCATCATTGTGGTGTGGCTGGTGCTGCGCACGCGCCGTCTGGGGCTGATCAATAAGGCCACGGGCAAGCTAGACGCCCAGCGCGGTTTCTTCAGCATCGGCGCCATCATCATGTTCGGCGCAGTGGCCGCGGGCACCATCCTCGATGTCATCTCCAACAACGGCTTCGCCTCCAATCAGGCCCTCAAGCTGTTTGATCGCGCAGGGGCACCGGTGCTGGCGTTCTACTGCGTGCTGCTGGCCAATATCTGGCTGGGCTGGCCATTCATGATGGTCGTCGCGACCGGCGCGCTGCAAAGCATCCCTGCCGACCTGTATGAAGCGGCCGACGTGGACGGCGCCACCAAGTGGACCCAGTTCCGCAAGATCACGCTGCCGATGATTCGCCCGGCGATGGTGCCCGCGATCATGCTCGGCACCGTATGGACATTTAACCAGTTCAACGTGATTTTCTTCATCACGTCGGGCGGCCCGGCAGGCCAGACAGAACTGCTGGTCACCCAGTCCTACAAGCTCATTCAGCAGGAACAGCTCTATGGCGTGGCGGCAGCCTTCTCCATCGTCGTGTTCTTCATCCTGCTGATCATCACGCTGATCAACAATCGCATCACCCGCGCCACGAAGGCGTTTGACGAAGCGTAGGCGTAAAGGGAGACGACTTCATTATGACTATGAAAGCCACTGCACAGCCCACCGCCAAGGGCATCCCCGCTGCCCCCTCTGTGGCGTCAAGAGCGGGCGCGACGACCGGCCGCTTTGTGCTGAACAAAAAATCGCGCGGGATCGTTATCCGGCAGGTTTTGCTGCAATTGTTCCTCCTCCTCATGCTGATCGTGGTGATGTTCCCGATCATGTGGATCGTGTCGATGGCGATCGACCCGCGCGGCATCGCCCGCCCGGTAGACCTGAACCTGTTCCCGGCCAACGCCAACCTGGATGCCTTCCGCCGGTTGCTCAGCGAGCCGATCTCGAACACGTTCTCGGCCTATGTGGGCAACATGCTGATGAACAGCCTGTTCATCGCGCTGGGCGTCTCGGTCTTCACCGTGGTGCTTGGCTCGTCTGCTGCGTACGCGTTCTCGCGTTTCCGCTTCGTCGGCCGTCAGACGGGCATGCTGATGTTCATCGTGCTGCTGCTGCTGCCCAGCACCGGCGTGATCATCCCGCTGTATATCATGTTTAATGCCGTACAAATCAGCTCCACTGTGGCGGAATTCTTCCCCAGCATCTTCGCCGGCATCCTGGTCGCCAGCATTGTCGCGATTATCTTTGGGGTGGTGCGCAGCTATGGCAAACGCGACCTGGAACGCGCCATTAATCCACCGCCGCAGCTGGTGGTGGGCACTGTCGCCGCCTTTTCGCTGGTGGCCATCATCGTGACGTTCGCCGTGATGTTTGCGCGCACGCCGATGTTCAATGAAGCGGTCGGCCAGCCGCTGAATCAGCTCAGCGCCAATGTGATCGCCGCGCAAGCCGAAGTCAACCAGCGCACACAAAGCGTTGGCCAGCGCGAAACCACCGCCACGCGCCGCGAAGAGCGCGCTACAGTCGCTGAGGAATCAGCCGCCGAAGTGGCCCGTCTGGCCGAGCTGACAACCGCTGAGGAACTGGCGACAGAGCTGCAGGCCGTCATCGATCAGCGCAGCGGCATCGCTCCCGATGATCTGGCTGTTGTGGCCTCTGTCGCCGCACTCGAAGCCCTGAACGCCGATGGTGCAGACGCGGCAATCGCCAGCCTTGATGCGAGCCTGGTCACCGCCCAGGAAGAAGCGACCAGCCTGCGCGACGGCGCCGTGTCTGCCCGCCAGGGCGCAGAAGACGCAGCCGCCAGCCTGGCTATCGCCGTCGACACCCTGAACGCGGCGATTACCGCGCAGAACGAAGATGGCGCATTCTACTCCAGCATCCAGACCAACACGCTGCTCCAGATGACCCCGTATATCCTGGGCGCATGGGCCGCGGCGCTGGCCGTCTCTGCCGTGATCTGGTTCATCCTGCGCGCCCTGCCCGCTTCGATCGAACGCAGGACAGTGCTTAACATCATGCTGTTTTCGGTGATGGCGTTCCTGGTGGTCGCATTCACCATCTCGACGCTCCAGTATCGCCTGACGCTGGTGCGCGGCGATCAGCAAACGCTGAGGACCACGCTGCTCGGCCTGGCGCTGGCCTTCTCGTCCGGTGGCCTGCCATTTGCCATCTGGAACCTGAAAGGCTATTTCGACACCATTCCGAAAGAGCTGGAAGAAGCCGCGCTCATCGACGGGGCCGGACGCCTGCAAACGTTCATCCGCATCATGATTCCGCTGGCGCTGCCCGCTTTCGCCATCGTCATTCTGTTCAGCTTCATGAACGGCTGGACGGAATTCATCCTGTCGTGGATTTTCATGACCGGCCAGACGCAGAACTACACGCTGGCGATGGCCCTGGCCACGCTGACCGGTGGTGCCAATCAGCCCCCGCCGGACATGCAGAAGTTCGCCGCGCTGTCGATTCTGATTTCGCTGCCGATCATGATCCTGTTCTTCTCGTTCCAGCGCTTCATCGTCGGCGGACTGTCGCTGGGTGGTGTGAAGGGCTAGACGGTCGGCATCAGCATCTGCGACAAACGTCATGCAAACGGGCTGCCCTGTTTATCAGGTGGCCCGTTTTTTTGCCCGTGCGCCGCGTTTAACATACGCTTTGCCTATGGGCATGGAAAAATCACCAGATGTTATGTAGCATTCAGGCACAAGAGTTCGTCATTACGAATTCCTCGACAGCGTTTATGGAATCAGGAGCAGGGTTTTGCATATGCAGACTCAAACACAAAACAAGCGGCGAATGTTGAATATCAGCGTCGTGAGTATGGCCATCGTTTTCTTGGCGGCCATGATGCTGATGGGCCAGTTCAGTGCGGCGCGCGTCTCCGCACAGGAGATTCAGCCCACCTTCACACCCGCAGATCAGCTGACGCGCGCTTTTGAAGGCGTGCGTAATGCGCTGGAAGAGCGTTTCGATGTCACGCTGCGCCCTCTGCGCAACTACGAATGGGAACAGCGCGAATTCACCAATGGTATCGACGATTGTTCGACCAATGTGGAATCGCCGCGCAGCCTGTATTTCGGCTGGCGCTTCGTCATCACCGCGCTGGATGGCCGCCAGTATGAAGGCCGTTCCAGCTTCGATGCCACCATCATCACCACCTGCGATGAAGTGACCGAGCCGACAGCTGCCGCTGTGGATCCGGCAGTCACCAACCCCGACCTGCCCCCGCCGGTGGCGGGTTCCGCGCTGGCCAGCGGCTTTGCGCTGGGTGGCCATGCGCTGGAAATGAACGCCAACACCGTGTCGCTGATGCAGCGTTCGGGCATGACCTGGGTGAAGCAGCAGCACGTGTTCCGCCTGGGCCAGAATGCCAGCGCAGTCGCGGGCATCCTGAACTCGCGCGCGCTGGGTTTCAAGGTGCTGATCGGCATCCCCGGTGAAATCGGTGAAATGGGCAACTTCGACAGCTACATCCAGTCGTATGCCGCATTCGTGGCTGACGTCGCCCGCGCTGGCGCCGACGCTATCGAAGTGTGGAACGAACCCAACATCGACCGTCAGTGGCCTGCGGGCAGCATCAACGGTGCGAACTACACCCGTCTGCTGGCTGCGGCCTTCAACGCCATCAAGTCGGCCAACCCGAACACGCTGGTGATCAGCGGTGCCCCTGCCCCGACCGGCTTCTTCGGCGCGGCGGGCTGCGCGGCGGGCGGCTGCAACGACGACGTGTTCATGCAGCAGATGGCTGCGGCCGGTGCCGCCCAGTATATGGACTGCGTGGGCCTGCACTACAACGAAGGCATCCTGAGCCCCACCGCCGGCAGCGGCGACCCGCGTGGCAACTATCCCACCTACTACTTCGGCTCGATGCTGGCCCGTGGCTACAACCTGTTTGGCGGCAAGCCGGTCTGCTTCACCGAGCTGGGCTACCTGTCTCCGCAGGGCTTCAACGATCCGCTGCCCGGCGCCTTCGCCTGGGCCCAGAACGTGACCGTGCAGCAGCAGGCCACCTGGATCGCCGAAGCAGCCGTCGCAGCTGCTAACAGTGGCCGCGTTGCCATCCTGATCGTGTGGAACGTCGACTTCCCGTTCTGGGGATCCGACCCGGCCGGTGGTTACGCGCTGTTCCGTCCGGACCGCTCGTGCCCGGGCTGCGATACCCTCGCGGCGGTCATGCGGCGCTAGGCCAGATTTTCAGGTAAGATGTTGGGCGGTCCCCCGGAAACAGGGGATCGCCTTTTTATTTTCCGTACCGTCGCACGGGAAAACAACCGCATGAAAGCAAAATCCCTTCTGTCCAGCCTGTGCCTGCTGCTGTTTGTCGTCGTGGGGGCCGTATCCGCCCAGCCGCCCAGCGACCCGTCGCGCGTGTTTGGCGCGATCGAGTCGTACTACCGGCCAGGCGAAGCCGCCGCGCTGGGCGTCACCTGGGACCGCATCGTCTTCGCCTGGAATCGCTTCCAGCCCAACAGCCCGGATGAATTTGACACGTCCAGCGTGCCCGACCAGTTTCTGGCCGATGCCGCTGCGGGTAATCGCCAGATCGTCGGCGTCATCAAGTCAACGCCGCATTGGGCATCGGCCTCGCAGACGCCGGCTGGACTGCCGTTTGGTGTCGAACTGGCCCATGACGACCCCGCGAATACCTTCGGGGCATTTGTGCGCCGCCTGGTCGAGGCCTATGCCCCGCGTGGCGTGCATCACTGGGTGATCTGGAATGAGCCGGATATCCGTGCTGGCGAAGGCATCGTCGAATTTGAGGGTGAGGTGGCTGACTATGCGAATCTGCTGCGGACCGCCTACCGTGCCATCAAATCGGTCGATCCCGGCGCGCATGTGCAGCTGGCTGGCCTGACGTGGTGGTATGACGTGAACGCCTATCGCGAGCCGTATCTGGCGCGCCTGCTGAGCACGCTGAACGGCGACCCGAATGCCCGCTCCAATGGCTACTATTTCGATGGCATTTCGCTGCATATCTACTTCACGACCGACAGCGTGGACGACATTATCGCGGCCAACAAACGTATCCTGCGTGCCTATGGCCTGCAAAACAAAGACATCTGGATGAGCGAGTTCAACGCCAGCCCACGGCGTGACCCGGCCGCGAGTATCGGCTCACCGTTCCAGGTGTCGCTGGAACAGCAGGCCGATTTCGTCGTGCAGGCCGCGGCGCTGGCACTGGCCCAGGGTGTCGACCGCATGGCCGTGTATCGCCTGTGGGACAACGACTTCACACCCGGTGTCAGCGAACCGTGGGGCCTGATGCGCGCGGATAATTCGCTGCGCCCGGCCTGGTTTGCCTATCAGCAGGTGATTCGCCGGCTGACGGGCGCGGGCAATGTGCGCCAGTTTGCGACGAACGGCGCCGCGATGGTCACAGCCTCGTTTGGGGATCGCACGGTCTACATCCTGTGGAGTACAGGCACCGAAGGCGGCAATTTCCTCATCAATGCGGGAGACGTGCCGGAGGTGGCCTACGCAGACGCACCAGGCAATATCATCCCGGCCGGGCGCGATGGCAACAACGCCGTCATCCCGGCGCCGGGCGCAGAGATGATCGACATGAGTTTCGTGGTGGTGGCCGGAGCAGTACGTATCGTCGAGCTGCCTGGCGCGCAGCGCAACGTGTCGTATCAGTCAGCGGCGGGCATTTCGGCGCTACGATAATCGCGTGGTGAGCTGTGGTTCAGGCCATAGCGCGCCAGCCGCTCGATATACTGCCGCAGCACCGGATGGCCATGGTCGTTGAAATGGCCTTTCACGCGCTCGGCATCGATCTGCGCGGCGTGATCTTCGCGCTGCTGCATCTGGGCGGCGAATTTCGCCTGTTTGCGCCGAAATTCCCACGCCTCGAATCGATCCCCCAGCCAGCCGGATAAAAGGGCCTCCAGCGCCGATTTCAACAGGCGCAGGCCGGTGCCCGGCTGGCTCATCGGCACAGCATGAAACGGATGCATCGCGTTGGGCATGCAGTCGGCCACCCACGGGTTTTCAGCGCGCAGGGCATCATAGATTTCGCGGCCAAATAACGGCAGCACCTGCGTGACTTCGTGGGCAATATACAGGTTGCCTGGGGCATGCGAGAGCGTCGTCTCGGAAAGCACGTAATTCGGGCACAGCGTGACCCCGCGCAGTCGGCCCAGCCGCACCAGCACAATCGCAAACGCTCTCGCTGTCCACACCCGTCCGGGCGCTGTCACCAGCACATAATCAATGTCGTCAGTCACATGAGCAGGATTGCGCATGGCCAGCGCGCCCGTCAGCCCGACCATGCGCACAAACGGCAGGGCCGCCAGCAGACGGCCATACGAGAGCGCGGCGGGAAGCAGCGCGGTCGCCGCCTGATCGCGTTCGAGGCGCGTCGTCACCAGCCCGTCCCGGCCCTTGCAGGCCACGAAGCCATCACGCTGTTCCAGGTGGACGCGCAGGGCAGCAGACGACTCCAGGGCGCCCTGAATATCGGCCAACGCATACGGCCGGTCAGCGATCAGAAAATGATGGATTTCGGCGGCTGTCAGCGGAAAGCTGAAGATGTCGGCATACAGCACAGTCTTGAGTACAGCTTCTTCGAGGTCGTTCACTCAGGTGTGGCCCCCATGCAGCGCATTCACGCAGGCGGCGACTACGGCGTCTGTGCGGCGGGCCATTCCCACAGCCAGACATTCGTAAAGGTACAGTTGGTTTCGCTGGCCGCATAATTCACGACCGCTGCGCCCACCTGCCCCGCCTGTGCTTCCAGGTCCATCGACCCTGCGCTGATGCCGTCGATGTAATAAAAGAGTCTATTCCCGGATGCGATTACGAGCAAATGATGCTGCCCACCGCCCGCCAAACGCTCCTGCTGATCGAACAGTCCGGGGACAAACTGCCCCGCCACCTGCTCTGATGCGCCATAGCCGCCCTGCGCATCCAGGAATGCAGCCACATAGTTTGCTTCGTCGGTGTAGCGAAACACCATCCCGCAGCCGTTCGGGTCATTGCGCGGGTTGCTGATGGTCACGGTGGCGCCCAGGGCAAAATCGCCAAAGCTGCGCCGCTGGCCCAGCAGGAAGGTATTGATGCCGCCACGGGCAAAATTGACGGTGGCGGTGGGCACTGTCAGCGTGAGTTCACCGTCCGCACCCGCCACATGCCGACGCACCAGCGCCTGCGCCATGCTCACGCCATCGCCAACAATCAGCTCATTGGGAATCACAACCGCGTCGCCAGCGGTCACCGGCGCGGTAACCTGCACGCTTTCAAATGTGACGCCAACCTGCGCCGTCACTGAGGATGTTGTGCCTGCCAGCAGGCCAATGCGCCCGGCGCGAATCCGGTTGGTATCGGCCAGGCTGCCGACGAATGCATCATCATAGAAAAAATCAAAGCCGCCTGCCCTGGCCATCAGCATGAGCGAGAAACGCGTCTCGCCCGGGCGAATGGCCGGATGCGAGCGCCAGTCGCTCAGCACTTCGGTCGAGTCTCCATCGATGAACACGAAGCGCCAGCGGCCTTCGCTGTTCACCTGATAGGCATACAGGCTGCCACCATTCTCGCGCCCTGCCAGCCCGGCCACCCACGACGTCCCCGTGACCGCGCTGACCTGGGCCCGCACGGCAAAGTCCTGAAATGCCCCCGCCGAAGACAGCAGCGTGCCAGCAGCGGCCTGCCCATCAAAGCCAACCCGGATGCCGCTGTCAACTGATTCGGCCGTCGTACTGGCCGTGTCCAGCGGACGCCACGCAGCGACATCGTCGAGGGGGGAAATTTGCGCAATTTCCGCGAAGCCGGTTGTCAGCAGCAGCGTGAAGCCGCCCACAGAATCGCCATAACCAGACACCTCCAGCGTATAAGTGTCAGTGCGCGGCAGGGTGATCGCCTGCAGGAGCGCATCGCGCGACTCGCCCAGGGCATCATCGTCGCCAATCAGGCGCGTGCCGGAACTGTCGCGCAGGGCGACCACGGGATCGAATCCGTCGTCGGCGGTCACAGACACTGATATGACCTGCCCGCTGATGCCGGAAAATGTATACGCCAGCGGATTCGCGTCGGTCACCTCGCCAGTGACCGGCTCAAAAGGCGTCACCGTCACGGCCGACTGCGCGCTGGCCAGCCCGCTCATGCCCAACAGACCCGCCGCCAGCGCCATAAGAAATCGTCTCACGAGATTGGTTCCCACTCTGGAAACAGCTTGTCTTTCAGCGCCAGCACCGCCTGAAATTCCTCGAAGGTCATTTCAGCCCCGGCGACCCAGCGCACTTCTTCGGCCGCACGCAGTCGGCGATCCTCGCCAGCGGCGCGGAGCGTCGCGCCCGCTGCGGCGGATTTGTCACGCGCCTTCTTGCCGGTGAGCACGGTGAAGTCGTCGGCCAGCGCAGACGCGGCCAGATGCCCGGGCGACACGAACGTGTAGACAACCAGCATGCGGTCTTCCGTCTCCAGGCCATAGGCCAGCATCCACCAGCCCTTGGGGATGCGCGCGCGCTTGTTGATCTCAAAACGCCACTTGAGCTGCTGCGGCACGTCCCCCGCACCGATTGCCACCTGCAACTGGCCGTTTTTCGCCAGGCGCATGCCGTCTGCATCCATTTCCAGCACACGACTGCTGGGCCAGCGCGGCTTGAGATATTTCTCGGCAAAATACGAGATGCCGGCCGCACCGATCAGCGCGCCCAGCACCGCGATGATGTTCAGTCCGCTGGAGGCCACCAGCAGATTAAGGATGAAATACAGCAGGATGCCCCCGCCGACAAAAATCCCGGGAATGACAAAGCGCAGGCTACTCTGTTCACGGTCTACCTGAAAGGTTGTGGTGGTGTGTGCCACACTGGTCATTGTCACTTGGATGCCCCGTTTGCCGATGCTGGCCTCTGTGCATAAAAAATGACGCGTTCGCCGCGTGAAGTGGTGGGATCATAGGGCACGAAGTCGCTCGTTTCCAGCCCGCTCAGCACAAATCCCGTGCGCTGCAGCAGTGCGATAATCGCCTGCACCGGATAACCTCGCTGCACCAGCACCGCATCTTCTCGGTGCCACAAGCCTTCGTTGTGGGTGAAAATCACAAACTTCGAGGTGTTGGCCTGCCGGTCAAAGTCATAGCTGCGCGTGACATACACCAGCAGTCGATCGTCGCTGTACAGCTCGCCGCTGTGGCGGCCCAGCTCGGTCAGGCCTTCGATCGTCATCATATCAAACACAAACAGGCGGCCCGGCTCCAGCAGGTTATACGTGCTGGAGATGATCAGCTCGAGCTCGCGCAGGTTGGCGAAATCGTTGAACAGGTTCAGCGCCAGCACCAGATCGGTCGTCTCGAACTGGGCTTTCATCTGGCGCACGTCATGCTGCTTCCAGGTCAGGCCCAGCCCCAGCGTATCCGTGCGCACGCGCGCCTGCATGATCATTTCGCCAGACTGCTCCAGCGCCAACGTATTCAGGCCGCGGTGCGCCAGCCAGATGGCATTGCCGCCGGTGCCGCTGCCCAGCTCCATCACACGGCGGCCCACCCAGCCATAACGGCTCTGGATGCGCTGATACAGGCGCGGCATCAGCGCTTCGCTGTCCTTCGACAGACCCAGCCTGTCGTAAATCGGGGCCAGCGTATCATAGGCAGTAATCGACAAGGCATGCCTCCACAGACACTCTATTGGGTGATAAACAGGGGTGCATAGGCATAGATCAGGTTCACGCTGGGGCTGTAGATCACCACCGTGCGATAGCGCGACATATCGGTGTCGGCAGGCACCTCATAATTCTGGTTGCCCACGGTGCCCGCCAGCTGTCCCAGGTCGATGTCCAGGTTGTCCTGGCGCATGGCATCCACCGTCAGCGGCTCGCTGCTGGCAGACAGCACCACACGCAGATTGGGGCCGTTGGCCACATTGAAGTTTTCCAGGCGCAGCAGCTTGTCGTCATCCACTTCTTCGTAAATGACCACATCACCCTGTCCCCAGCGCAGCACATCAATACGCTGGAAGGTGCCGGTGCCTATACGTACGGGGCCGGTCAGTGAGGGCAGCAGCTCCATTTCAGACGGGGCCTGAACAGGCTGCTGAATCGACGCATTGAGCATCGCGATGACGTTATCGATGTTCTCGGCAGCGATCACCTGATAGGCGGCCTGCTGGTCAGCGGGCAGCGCCTGAAACACTGCCTCGAGGTCGTCGGGCAAACCGGGCAGCGCACGCTGCGGCCCGGCATCCTCACCCTGAAAGAGGGGCTGCCAGACCGGGAAGGTAAACGTGAGCGCCACCAACACAGCGCCAATGAACACTGCCAACAATCGTAACCGCATGGTGCGTGTGCATCCCCACGAAAGCTATGCAGGTGTAGGGTAGCAAACTTCGGGGTGGGATGCCAGAGTCGGCGGGTCGGTTAGCGGCTGGCAGTGGGCATGACGTAGCCTTCACCGGCCACGGTCACGATATACGACGGGTTGCGGGGATTGTCTTCCAGCTTCTGGCGCAGGCGCGAGATATTCACGCGCAGCACCGAGTAATCGCCGGCATAGCCGCTGCCCCACACCGCGCCCAGCAAATCATCATGCGTGACCGTGTGGCCAGCGTTGCGCATCAGCGTCACCAGAATGTCATATTCAATGGGGGTCAGGTGCAGACGCTGTCCGCGCATCATCACCAGGCGGCGCGTCAGATGCAGCTCGATACCGCGAATGACCAGCCGGTCTTCGGCGGGCGGTGTGCGCTCGATACGGCGGATCAGCGCGTTCATGCGCGGCACCAGTTCGGTGCGCAGGCGGTCAGAGTCGACCACTTCATCGGCCCCGGCATTCAGGGCGGCCACCGCCGCCTGGGCAGAGCGCGCATTGATGGCGATCACAGGGGCGTCCGTCGTGGCGCGCACCTGGCGCAGCTTTTCCGAGGCTTCAGCATCGGTGGATTTGCCGATATCCACCAGCAGCACATCATGCGCAGGCGCGGATGCCGTTTCGTCGGGATCCAGCGACTGCACCGTCTGTGCAGAGTAGCCGATCGGCGAGACCAGTGCGCTGACAGTCTCACTCGTCTCTGGATCAGACACCACCATCAGGACACTGCGGGAATTATCGCTGCTGCTCACCATAAAGAGGGCCCGGGAACCTGTTGCGTTTTGCAAACCAAATACCAATGCACCCCCTAGTGTAATCTAACTTTGAAAACGCGCAAGCAACTGGTGCCAATCTTCGTTTATACGAGAGATACCACCACAAAAACAGCATACAGCGCCAGCAGCAGCAGGCCGATGTTTCGGTTCAGCGCGCCCCGCAGGCCCAGCGGCAGCAGCAGCGCAGACACCAGCACCATGAACGGAATTTCAAATGTTAGGTTCTCGTAACCTACGGCGATAGGCTGAATCATCGCTGTGATACCCAGAATCATCAGGATATTGGCGATATTGGAGCCGACCACATTGCCGATAGCGATATCATCGTGGCCACGGCGCGCAGCGACCAGCGAGGCGGTGATTTCGGGCAGCGAGGTGCCAATCGCGACGATGGTCAGGCCGATGGCCAGCTCGCTGATGCCGACTGCCTGCGCGATGCTGACGGCTCCGCCCACGGTGAGCTGCGCGCCCAGGATCAGCATCCCCAGCGATAACACGGTCATCAGCGCCTCGCGCAGGCGGCTGATACGCGCGGGATCTTCTTCCTTGCGGATTTCGACCACACCTTCCTGAAGCTGGGTCACGCTGCGGGCGCGACGCGCATCCATATACAAAAACAGGGTGAACGCAAAATACCCTGTCACGAACAGCAGCCCTTCGATCTGGGTAATCTGGCCGTCCAGAGACGCCAGAACTGCTGCCCCGCTGACCACGAGCATGAACGGAATCTCGCGCCGCACGACGCTGGCGCTCACGCGAACCGGCGTGATGACGGCAGCGATGCCCAGGATCAGGCAGGCATTGGCAATGTTTGAGCCAATCACATTCCCCAGGGCGATATCCCCCTGACCGCCGACCGCCGCGCTTATGCTGACCACCATTTCCGGGGCCGACGTGCCAATTGCAATCACGGTGAGACCGACCACAACAATCGGCACGCCCAGCGACGTCGCCAGCCTGGCCGAAGACTTCACCAGCAGGTTCCCGCCAAAAAACAGGGTCACCAGGCCGATGGCCAGAAACAGAACTGCCTGAACATTCATTCGTCACTCCTGACGTGCATGAAGGCGCGCAGCAAACTCTAGCGTGGTATAGTGTGCTTTTACAAACAAACACACCCCACCAGAGAGAATCACATGGCACGCAAAATCATCATCGACACAGACCCGGGCATCGACGACGCCCTGGCCATTTTCTACGCGCTGGCCGCACCGGAGCTGGAAATCCTCGGCCTGACCACGGTATTTGGCAATGGCAGCACGCAGATGTCGACGGCCAATGCGCTGCATCTGCTGGAGATTGCCGGGCGGACCGATATTCCGGTGGCCCACGGAGCCGAACGGCCGATGGGCATGGCATTCCAGGGGGGCGCGCCGCAGGTGCATGGCGCCGACGCGCAGGGCAATCTGTTCCTGCCCGCGCCCGCCGGGAAGCCAGTCAGCATGCATGCTGCGCAGTTCATCATCGATCAGGTGATGGCCGCGCCGGGTGAAATCACGCTGGTGCCGCTGGCCCCGCTGACCAATATCGCGCTGGCCTTCCTGCTGAAGCCGGACCTGCCACAGTATATCCGCGAGATCGTGCTGATGGGTGGCGCGGCATTCGTGCCCGGCAATATCACCCCTGCCGCTGAGGCGAATATCTGGAACGACCCGGAAGCGGCGGACATCGTCTTTGGCGCAGACTGCAATATCGTCATGATCGGGCTGGATGTGACCGAGCACCTGTTCCTGCCAGGATCAAGACTGGAGCAGTTTGCCAGCCTGGGCAATCCACGGGCAGATCATCTGGCGCGCATCCTGCCCTGCTACCGCGACTTTCATGTGCGCCAGCTTGGGCTGGATGGCATCCATGTGCACGATTCGTCCACCATCAGCTATCTGCTGAGGCCAGACCTGTTTACGCTGGAAGGCCATCCGGTTCGCGTGGAGCTGACCGGCCTGGGTCGCGGCAAGACGTGGCCCGCTGTGGGCAGGTCCGATGTCGAATCGGCCTGGGCAGGGCGCAGACCGATCCAGATTGCGGTTAAAGTGGATGCAGACGCGGCGCTGGCGCTGGAATGGGAGCATCACAGCCGGACGCTGGGCCGCTAGTCAGTGGTTAGTTGGGCATTTCGGCAGTCGCCTGTGGCAGGCTGATGGTCACGGTGGTGCCCGCGCCTGCCTTGCTGTCGACGGTGATCGTGCCGCCATTGGCCTCGATGGCGGCCTTCGCAATCGGCAGCCCCAGGCCCAGCCCTCTCATCTCATGGATATTGCTGCCTCTGAAAAACGGCTCAAAGATACGCGGCAGTTCATCTAGCAGGATACCAATGCCATTGTCGTGCACGGTGATTTCCGCACTACCATCGACAGCATTCAGCGTCACGTAGATTGGAGAGCCATCACTGCTGAAGCGCAGCGCATTCATGAAGATGCCATCGAGCGCGCGCAGCAGCGTGCCACGATCCGCCTTCACGCACACGGGCTTCAGGTCCAGCTTGAAGCGCCCGGGGCTGTAATGCTCAGACTCGATGTGGGCAGCGGCGTAACTGCACACTTCGGCCAGATCGACCTGCTCAACCAGAATGGAAGCGGGCACAAACAGGCCATTTACCGCCAGCCCGATATCATCCAGCATCATTGTAATGGAATGGATCTCGGATGCGATCGTCGCTGCCTTGGCATCACGCTGTGCCGGAGACATCTTATCCAGGTTGCGATGCAGGTTTTCTGTCGCCAACTGAATGACGGCCAGCGGCGTGCGGAATTCATGTGCGATACGCACCATCATGCGCGTCTTCAGGCCGCTCAGCTCGGTTTCCTTGGCCAGCGCCGTCTGCAGACGCTCGCGCTCCAGCGCCAACTGCTGCATATGCTCACGTTCGCGTATGTCGCGCATCACCAGCGTGCCGCTGAACTTGACATCGCCACGGCCAAACTGAAGGCTGGCGCGCATCTCCAGCGACACATAGTGCCCGTCCCTGTGGCGCACATGCAGGATATCCTGATCGGTCGCCGTCCCGTCTTCACCAGGTGCCAGACGCCGCTCTGTCAGGCGCGTGCGGTCTTCAGGGCGCAGATACTCGAAAAACGGCTGGCCAACCAGTTCATCCGTTTTGTATCCGAGGATGGCCTCGAAGGCAGGATTGGCATACACGATTTTCAGTTCGTCGTCTAGCAGGCAGATCAGGTCCTGCGCCCTGTCCGTGACCATGCGCAGGCGTTCTTCGCTGGCGCGCACGGCAGCATCCGCCTGCTTCATGCGCGTGATATCTTCTGTGACAACCAGGCCGCCGGTCACCTGTCCGCCGCTGTCAAACAACGGCACATACTGCGCCCGATAGGTCGTATCCTTGTAGGAACGTTCAAAGTCGACAGCTTCCCCGGCCAGCGCCCGCACATAGTACGGCTCCAGCGCGGCATAGCGGTCAGGCGGCAGAATGTCGCTGGCCAGCCGGCCTTCCACCATTTCACGCGTAAAGCCGGTGCGCTCCAGATAAGGGCCGCCCGCCAGCGTGATGCGCTTGTCCCGGTCAAACACCATCACCGCCATGTCTGGCAGGTGGCTGACCAGCGTACGGTAGCGTTCTTTCGCCTCGCGGTAAAAGTGCTCGGCCTGGGCGCGTTGTTCTATTTCGGCAAACAGCAGGTCTTGCTGTGTGCGGATGGCCTTTTCCATCGGGCGGAAAATAAACACGCCCTCCAGCAGCAGCGCCAGCATGATGCCGACAAGGAAGACGATGGTCAGGCGCTGAATCCCGTTGACCTGCTCCTGATTAATACGTTCCAGTACCTGAATGATTGAACTAAGCTGTTCGCGGATGGTGGGGCCTACCGTAACCAGTTCTTGTGCGGCGGTCGTGCGCGCCGCCACCGACTGCGTTTCGTCCATCACCGTGTTTGCCAGTTCCAGAAATCTCGGTAGCAACAGGTCAAGACCACTGACCGGATCGAGCAGGATCTCCAGGGCTTCAGCAGGCATGGTCGCGCGATAGGTATTCTGCTGGCGCTCACGATTAAATGCCGTCAAATCAGCTATTCGCTCGGTCATTTCATTATAGTTACTCTGGTAGGAATCACTGTCGAACTGGCTGAGCAGCAGTGTTGACAGCAGAACAACACGTTGAAAATCCACACGCTGGGTGGAATAAGCGTTAATCTCATGAATGGTGATGTCCTGCTCGTTATTCAGCCGCAGCAGGCCGAAGAAAATGAACAGTGCCAGACCGGCAGTAACGGCCAGTGCCGTGAGATAGGAGACTTTAATACGCTGTGTGGAAATTCGCTGGCGCTGGCTGCGCTGTGCGTCCTCAAGCATCGTTGACCTGGAATTCATGTCTTCCATGGGTGTTCTCCAGAGGAACAACGACAGTCATCTACTGCGCGTCCACTGCATTGTGTTGGGGGGTATTGCGCCGAAAAACTAGCCTCATGCAGCACTTATTCAGGCCATATTACAGTGCCCTCAACCACTGAACAGATTCTCGCTGTAATACAGCTTAAGTTTAGTGCCGAATAACAAATTCATGCGTTAAAGATGGGCCATGCGCATGAATTTGTCGTAAATTTCATTTCAAAAAAAGAACACCAGCATTGTAATAATTAAACGCGATTGGTGGTGCTGCGGCACAAAAAAGGCGGCTCCAGCCTGCTGCCGGATGCCGCCTGTGTGTGAACTTGTGGGCCGTAAAGGGCTCGAACCTTTGACCTCTCGCTTGTAAGGCGAGCGCTCTAACCAACTGAGCTAACAGCCCCTGTGCTGAATCGCGCTTACTTTACCTGAAGCAGCGGGCGGATTCAATCCCGCATCAGGCAGGCCAGATGCTAAAAGTCAGGCGGCGGACTGTCAAAAAACAGCGCCCACCACAGCGTCCAACTCTCTTCCTGAACATTCTGCGAATCGATGATTTCCTGCGGGACGGGTGTGGGCGCAGCCTGTATGGGCGCCGCGGCTGCGACGTTGCCTGCCGGCACCGGGATCACCAGCAGTTCACCGGGCAGCGCCATGCGTCCTTCACTGCGCGCCCACTGCGCCACATAGGCATCCCCGCGCACGGTATCGCGCTGCTCGATCAGCGCAGCCTGCTGCTCACGCAGCGCCGCAATCTCGCGCTGGACACGATCATAGGCTTCTTCCATCGGCTGGCTGGCGCTGATGCGGTTGCTGAAGTCGATGGCCAGAAACAGGCCAATCGCAATAATCGCGGCAAACATAATCTGGATGCCGGAGAATTGGCCGGTGGGACGGCTGGTTTCCTGGAAGCGAGATTTATCGATCATGGTTCCCAGTATAGCAAATAAAAAAGCCCGGGGTAAACCGGGCTTTGCCTTGTGCCGACGGTGGGAGTCGAACCCACACTCCCTTGCGAGAACTACGCCCTGAACGTAGCGCGTCTGCCAATTCCGCCACGTCGGCCTGGAGTGATTTAAATTCTAGCAAAGAGACATGGGTTGTCAATGCCCGAGTTTACCCGACTATCAGGGAACTTTTCGCCTACGCACACCTTGTCGTCAGGTTCGTCATGCTATAATTCGGGCGAATTGGACCAGGGATAAACCGGTATGACATCCATCACGCGCCTGCGAAAGCTCTTTCTGGCCTGCTCGATCGTGGCCACGCTCGTCCTGTGTCTGGTGGCCGTGGCCGTCGCCCAGACGGGTGTCACCGCTGAAGCCATTGGCACAGCCAATATTCGCTCTGTCGCCGCGGTCGAGGGCGAGCTGCTGGGCACGATCAACAGCGGCACGCAGTATCCGATCGTCGGACGCAGCGAGTTCTTCCCGTGGGTGCTGATCGCCAGCCCCGCCGATGGCACAATTCTGGGCTGGGTGTTTAACGATTTGGTCACCGTGCGCGGCAATCTGGCAACCGTGCCGATCTCCAGCCAGGAAATCGGGGCGGCGGGCGGGTCGCCTGCCCCGGCTCCGCAGGCCACCGGCACCCTGTCACCCGCGAATGTGCCCGCCTCGGCAGTCGCGCCTGGTGCTACGCCTGAGCCGCTTCCGGCGACACCCGCGCCTGCCGGATCGGTCATTGGCAACGTCGCCGGCGAAATCAATGTGCGCTATGGCCCCGGCGTGGACTACCCGCGCATCGGCGTGGTGCAGGCGGGCACCGTCTTTGTCATCACGCAGTGGCACACCACCCTGCCGTGGGTGCAGGTGGAATATGCCCCGTCGCCAAACGGATTCGGCTGGGTCGCTGTGGAATTGCTGCAAATCGAGGGCGACCTGACCAGCCTGCCCGCCACCAGCATCACCGACCTGCTGCTGCCCACGCTCACGCCGACGCCAGCGGCCTGGCGTCCGGCCAGCGTCATCGGCCAGGCGGCCCCGCCCCCGGTCTCAGCAGAATTTGCCGCACTGGGCGATAATCTGTTCAGTCAGATGCTGGCGGCAGGGTTCGACCCGGCCACCAGCAGGTTCGGCGCATTTTTCGTGATGGACCTGCAAACCGGCGAGGCCATTTCCGTCGGCGGAGATGTCGCCTTCAGCGGCACCAGCGTGAACAAACTGGCCATCCTGACCGACTACTTCCGCACATTTGAAGCCCCGCTGCGCGACGACCAGGCCGTGACCATGGGCGAGGCCATGATCTGCAGTGAAAATATCAGCACCAACGAGATGCTGTCGGCCATTGGCGGCGGCAATCCCTACACCGGTGCCGAGGACGTGAGCGCCATGCTGAGCGAGCTTGGGCTGGAGCGGTCGTTCATCTTCACGCCTTACGCCAATGACCCGTTTATCACGCCGCAGGCACCACTGTCGCGCCGCACCGATGCCGATCAGGTGTCTGCCCAGCCGGACCCGTATAACCAGATCACGGTGGAGCAGACCGGCGCGCTGCTGAACAGCATCTACCAGTGCGCCTATAACAGCTCCGGCCTGCTGCTGGAGACCTATCCCGACCAGTTTACGCCCAACGAATGCCGCCTGATGCTGAGCGTGATGAACTACAACCGGATCGGCGTGCTGCTGGAGACGGGCGTGCCCGCCAATGTCGCCATTTCGCACAAGCATGGCTGGATCGATGACACGCACGGCGACGCAGCGATTGTGTTCTCGCCGGGCGGCGCCTACGTCATTGTCACCTTGATGCACGGCCCCATCTGGCTGAACTTTGAGCAGAGCGAGCCGCTGATTGGCGAAATGTCGCGCACGGTCTACAACTATTTCAATCCTGATGCCCCGCTCGAGGCCGTTCGCCTGATCGAGGGCATCGGCGATGTGCAGGCGTGCAACAACGCGCTGCTGGGCAGCCCGGTCATCGGTGAGCTGATAGCCAACTAGCCGCATCCTGCGCCACTGAAAGCAAAACGGCCTGCGTATCGTCGTGATACACAGGCCGTTTTCGTATTCTGTCACCTGTCGGGGGCTGTTTACTTCAGGGCGGCGATGGCCAGCTCGCGCACTTTGGCCAGCCGTGCGACCAGCTCTGGCTCGCCACGGGCGGCCACGGCATCGCGTACCGCATCGATCGTGCCCAGCAGCGCCATGCCCATGTCTTTGGCGCGCGCATTAATCAGGGCGGCAGCTTCTTCCTCGCTGGGCGCGGTCAGGGCCTCATTCACCAGCAGCAGCTCGGGCGGCATCTGCTGGCGCAGCGCGGCCATCACCCGCGAATAAATGGCCTGCAGGCGGTTCAGCAGCGCGGCATTCCCGGCTTCTTCGGCCTGCTGCAGCATCTCCATCAGCACGCTGAGGAAGGTCTCATCAAAGGCGGGCAGGTTCTCGCGGATCAGGTCGTCCAGCGCCTCAGGGCTGGCAGCTCGGGTGAGCGTCTGCAGCGTCTGCATAGCACCCTCGACGCCGGCCTGCGACTGGGCATCCAGCACCTGCGTCAGCTCAACCAAATCTTCGCGCAGGCCTTCCAGCGTCAGGCGTTCATCACCCGTCGCCGACTCAATTCGGGCCGTCAGTTCCTCGAAGAACTGGTAGTCAAACACGGGCCGTGCCAGCCCGACCAGCGCCTGCAGGCGCAGCTCGTCATCGGCGTACTCGACCGCTTTGGCCAGGAAATCAGCGCGTGTGGGCCGGTCACCGATCGCGTTCAGCGCCTCGGTCACTTCCTGCACGATCGCTTCCTGCGCCTGCGCGTCGGCCATCACCTGGCTGCCGAAGGTCGAATTTTCCAGCATGAGCTGCTGCAGGGCGGCAAGTGCGCGGGCCACTTCGGTCTGGCCTTCGTTGGCCATACGCTGGATCAGCAGGCTGATCGTCTGCATTAGCTGCTGGTCGATGCGGGCGTCGTTCTGGCGAATGATCGATGCCTGCGATTCCGGCGGCGCGCCGAGCAATTGTTCCAGCAGGGACATACGCTCGCGCTGCTCTTTCATCATCTGCGGGGAAATACCTTCCGCCTCGTAGATGGTGTCCATCATGCCCTGCATGGTCAGCGCCTCACGCGGCTGGAACATATAGCTCTTGAACGAGCCCTGCGGGATGATCTTGGTCAGGTCGCGCATCATATCGCCAATGACTTTTTCGCGCTCGGCCTTGGGCAGGTTCAGCTCCGGCGGCACAAAGGCCAGCAGCAGCTCTTTCTTGGCATCGTGATACATCAGCGGGGCTGCCACGCGCACCACCGACCCGCAGTTCGGGCACTGGAAGGCATTCAGATTGCCCGAAAGCAGGATGACTTTCTCATTGGGTGTCTGGTCGGCATCGACCACAGACACGACTTTCGCCGGCACCTGGTTCCCGCAGTTCGGGCAGCGCAGCATCGGTTGGTTGAGCATGTTTTCTCCACTGTGATTAAAACGTACTAGGTGCGTGGCAGCGTGAAGGCAAAAGTGGATCCCTCACCCGGATTACTTTCCACATGAATGGAACCACCGTGTGCCTCGACGATCGCTTTCGACAGGTACAGGCCCAGGCCAGTCCCCTGAGTCGTGCGGCTGAGCGTGCTGTCTGCGCGATAGAAGCGCTCGAAGACGTGCTCCATCTCCTGCTCAGACAGCCCGACGCCCTGGTCGATGACACTGATGGTGATTGCGGCGTCATTATACGTGCCGCGCACACGAATCGTACCCCCGTCTGGAGAGTACTTGATGGCGTTGCTCAGCAGATTGTCGAGCACCTGGCGCAGGCGCGTTTCATCGCCCTGCACAAACGGGAAGTCCGGCGCAAATTCCAGCTTGAAGGTGTGCCTGGTGGTCTGCGTGCGGAAGCGCTCGACGGAGCGCGATGCAATCGCTTCGATGTCCGTATCCGCGAGATTCAGCTTGACTGTATTCTCGGCCTGGATGCGGCTGGCCGTGAGCAGATTCTCGATCAGCTCGGTCAGGCGGTCGGCCTCCTCCTCAATCACGCTGGAGTATTCGCGCACAAATTCCGGCTCCCACGTCACATCTTCGCGGCGCAGCGTGGCGGCGTAGCCCTTAATCAGCGTGACTGGCGTGCGCAGTTCGTGCGACACCGTGCTGATAAACACATTCTGCATCTGCTGGGCCTGGCGGAAATTGGTCACGTCGCGTACATTGGCGATGATATTGGCCAGCTTGCGGTCGGCATTGAACAGCGGCGCATAGCGAATCCCCACGCTGACCGACAGCCCGTCGCGGCGCACCAGGTCGGCCTCGACGGTATACACCTCGTCTTCCGACTCGGTCGCGTCTGCACGCGGCCAGCCGCGCATCATCGCTTCCTGAAGGTCACCCCGCTCCACATGCGAGAACCGGAAAACCTCGTCCAGCGGCAGGCCGATCACGTCTGGCGTGGACCAGCCGGTCATGCGCTCCAGCGCCCGGTTAAAGCTCATGATGCGCAGGCTCGCATCCAGGATCATCACGCCGTCAGCGCTGTGCTGCACCACGGCGGCCAGCTGCTTGCGGTCCACCATGATGCGCTCATACAACTGGGCGTTATGCACGGCAATCGCGGCCTGGTCGGCAAAGCTTTGCAGCACCTGCACGTCATCAGGCGTCGCGCCGCCCTGGAAATTGCGAAATACGATCAGCAGGCCGACCGCCTCACCGGCGATCGTCAGCGGAATGGCAAACGTCTGAATCAGCGTGGCATCGATGACGGCGGCCATCTCGCGCAGGGCCGCGTTCAGGATTTCCGGGTCGCGCTCGCTGGCGACCTCGATCATGGCCTGCATGCGCTCGTCCAGCGCGCCGAATTTATCCTGGGGTACGCCCTTCACAGCGCGAATCTTGAAGCGGCCGGTGCTGTCGCGCAGGGCCACCACGCCAGACTGCCCCGCCAGCATCACCACTGATGCATGGACAACGCGTTTCAGCACCTCGTTCAGTTCGAGGCGCTCGGTAATCGCGCGCGAAATTTCCAGAAGAAAGTCGCGCTGGCGCAGGCGGAAATCAAGTAAGGCAAGCATGCAGGCTAGTCTAGCACAGCACGGAATCGGCTATCAATCGCGCCGGGAATTTCTTACGCAGATCAAATATCCGCGCATGGGCTGACAGAACATAATTTCTATTCTATACTATCCTGCATGTGCTGCACTTCCATCGAAAGGAATGCCTGATGGCCACCAGAACCATGGCCCAGAAATTATCGCTAAAAGCCGGCATGCGCGTGCTGGTATTAAACCCGGTCATCGATATCGTTCCGATCATCGACCCGATGCCAGAGGCTGTCACCATCGATAACGAGCCCGATGGCCTGTATGACATGGTGATCGCGTTTTGCGCCAACAAGGCCGACGCCGATGCGCTGACACCAGCGGGTATGGAAGCGCTGAAGGAAGACGGCGGCCTGTGGATGGCCTATCCGAAAGTGACGGGCAAAGCGAAGCCGGACCTCACCCGTGACCGCGGCTGGGAAGCGATCGCGCGGGCAAACTGGGGGCCTGTTTCGCAGGTCGCGCTGACAGAAGTGTGGACCGTGATGCGCTTCAAGCCGGAAAGCGTGCTCAACCGCAGCAGCAACATCGGCGGCTGGCACGGCCGGCAGATCCCGGACTAGCGCGTTATTCCAGTCTGGCGCGGGCCGCGCTCAGGTCTTCCACGCCGCCACGGGTAATCACGAGCGCGCCCGCCCCCACGATGCTGACATTCTCGCCCAGGGCGGCGCGTTCGATGCGTAAGGTCTTCCAATAGGCGTCATCGATGCAGTATTTCTGGATGGCCTCACGCATCGGGTCAAACAGCAGCGGGCCAATCGTGCTCACGCCGCCGCCGAATACCAGGATTTCCGGGTTAAAGGTGTGCAGCAGGCTGACCATGCCGCATCCCAGCACAAAGCCCGCACGGCTGACAATCTCACGGGCCAGCGGGTCACCGTCATTGGCGGCCATGCCCACCACCTTGCCGGTGATTTTCGCCAGGTCGCCATTCACCATGTCGTGCATCCTGGATATTGCACCCGCCTCAATCCGGGCGCGCGCCTTGCGGGCCAGCGCCGGGCCAGCCGCCTCTTTTTCCAGCGTGCTCACCTGGTCATCGACGATCATCACCATATGCCCGACTTCGGCGGCCAGCCCCTGTTCGCCCAGCAGCATGCGGCCATCGACGATGATGCCGCCGCCGATACCCGTGCTGACCGTAACGAACACGATGTGCCGATAGTTCACGGCCGCGCCGCGCGCGCCTTCAGCCAGCGCCGCCACATTGGCATCGTTGCCCAGAAAGACCGGCACGCCGAATTCGTCTTTCAGCAGCCGCGCCAGGCCAATCCCGTGCCAGCCCGCCAGATTGGTGCCCAGCTCCACCACGCCGGTGAACGGGTTGGTCGGGCCGGGAATCGATATCCCGATGCCACGCACGGGCACATTCGTCTCTGGCCACACCGCCCGAATCGCGGCCACCAGCCGCGCATAGGTCGCATCAAAGCCCTGCTCGGCCTGCGTCAGCACTTCCTGGCGAAACAGGATGCCGAGGTCGTCATCCATGAGCGCAGACCGCAGCCGCGTACCACCCAAATCGACGCCAATGACATAGTCAGACATAATCGCTCCACGTTGCGGCACCCGGCGCCGCGGGATAGAATTTCTGTTCCGGCCCTGCGTGCTGCATGTCCCGTAATTTTGCCGTAAACCCAAGAGACTTGCCATAAACTTATGACTACCAACGGCGTCACACCGCTGCGTCAGCAGTACCTGCAGATCAAGAGCCAGTACCCGGATTGCATCCTGATGTTCCGGCTGGGCGACTTTTACGAAATGTTTGACCACGACGCCGAGGTGGCAGCGCGTGAGCTGGACCTGGTGCTGACGGGCCGCCCGGTCAGCAAAGGCGAGCGCGTGCCGATGGCAGGCGTGCCGTTTCACGCCGTGGAAAGCTACATCGCCCGCCTGATTGAAAAAGGCTATCACGTCGCCGTGTGCGAGCAGGTCAGCGAGCCGGACGGGCGCGGCATCGTCGAGCGCGAAGTCACGCGCGTCATCACGCCGGGCACGATCATCGAGCCGGCGCTGCTGGCCGAAGACCGCGCCAATTACCTGATGGCGATCCTGCCGGTGGGCAATCTCGAGCAGGGGCGCTGGGAGATGGCCGGGCTGGCCTACATCGATATTTCGACGGGCGAATTTGCCGTGACGCAGCTCTCCGGCGAGAATGCCGGCCTGCTGGTGGTGGAAGAGCTGGCCCGCCTGAGCCCGCGCGAAGTGCTGCTGCCTGAAAGCTGGGCGGGGCGCGGGGCATCGCTGCCGCAGGGCATCCATCTGACGCAGTATGCCGACTGGCACTTTGAGGAATCGAGCGCGCGCCAGGTGCTGACCAGTCATTTTCAGGTGCGCACGCTGGACGGCTTCGGCCTGGGCGACCTGCCCGCGGCGGTCTGCGCGGCCGGGGCGGTCATCGCGTATTTGCAGCATACGCAGCGCAGCAGCCTGAACCAGATCACGACCATCCGCCCGTATTCGACGGCCAGCTTTATGGTGCTGGACCAGTTCACGCGCCAGAACCTGGAGCTGACCGAAACGCTGCGCGGACGCGCCAACAAGGGCAGCCTGCTCGGCGTGCTGGATCGCACCGTGACGGCCATGGGCACGCGCCTGATGCGCACCTGGCTGGCCCAGCCGCTTCTGGAAATCGAGCGACTGGAAGCGCGCCTGAACGCCGTGGAAGCCCTGACCAAAGATGAAATCGCGCGCGCCGAAATGCGCGAACGCCTGCGCGCCACGTCCGACCTGGAACGGCTGATCAACCGGGTCGTCGTGGGCAAGGCCACCCCGCGTGACCTGGTCGCGCTGCGGCTGACGCTGGAAATCATGCCGGCATTGCGCGCCCTGTCTGAGCCGTTTGCGCCGCTGGCCGCGCTGACCGAACGGCTGGACCCGTGCACGACCACCGTGGAACGTGTCATCGCCGCCATCACCGATGACCCGCCCGCCAATATGAACCAGATGGGCGTGATTCGGGCCGAGTACAGCGACGAACTGAATCAAATCCTGACGGCGACCAAAGACGCCCGCGACTGGATCGCCCAGCTTGAGCCGCTGGAACGCCAGCGCACGGGCATTTCGTCGCTGAAAGTCGGCTTCAACAAGGTCTTCGGCTACTACATCGAGGTCAGCCACGCGAACACGGCCAAAATCCCCGATGACTACATCCGCAAGCAGACGCTGGTCAATGCCGAGCGCTACATCACGCCAGAGCTGAAAGAATACGAGACGCTGGTGCTGAATGCCGAGGAACAAATCCTGCGCGTGGAGCGGCGCGTCTTCGAGGAAGTGTGCGCCGATATCGCCGCCGACGCCCCGCGCATTTTGGAGACGGCGCGCGCGCTGGCCTATCTGGACGCCTTCTGCGGGCTGGCGGACGTGGCCGTGCGCGAGGGCTATGTGCGCCCCACCCTGACCAGCGACGACCGCCTGCTGATTCGCGCCGGGCGCCATCCGGTCGTGGAGCGCAGCCTGGAAACGGGCCTGCGCTATGTGCCCAACGACACGCATTTTGACAGCATGAACCGCATCCACATCATCACCGGGCCGAACATGGCCGGCAAATCGACCTACATCCGCCAGGTGGCGATCATCACGCTGATGGCGCAGGTGGGCAGCTTCGTGCCCGCCGACGAAGCGGTGATCGGCATCGTCGACCGCATTTTTGCGCGCATCGGGGCGCAGGACGAGATTCACGCCGGCTACAGCACCTTCATGGTCGAAATGATCGAGACGGCGCGCATTTTGTCCGCCAGCACGGCGCGCAGCCTGGTAATCCTGGACGAGGTGGGGCGCGGCACCAGCACCTATGACGGGCTGGCCATCGCCCGCGCCGTGATAGAGTATCTGCATAATAACCCGCGCCTGAACTGCCGTACGCTGTTTGCCACGCATTATCACGAGCTGACCGCCCTGCCCGATGTGCTGCCGCGCGCGCGCAACTACAACGTGGGCGTCAGCGAACAGGGCGACGAGATCGTGTTTCTGCATCGCGTGCTGCCCGGCGGCGCAGACCGCAGCTATGGCGTGCAGGTGGCGCAGCTGGCCGGCCTGCCCCGTGCCGTCGTGGAGCGCGCCCGTGAATTACTGCGCAGCCTGGAAGCGGGCACGTTTGATGCGCACGAGCCGCCCAAAAAGCCAGCGCGCAGGCATGAGCCGCCCGCCGGACAGCTCAGCTTTTTCACGCCGCCGGCAGACGCGAACAAACATGCCGCGCTGGACCTGCTGCGCGCGCTGGAAGTGGACAATCTCAGCCCGATCGAGGCGCTGACCAAGCTGTATGAGCTGAAAAAGCTCGCCTCGCAGGAATAATCCTGTGCTTCGCGTGCTGCGTGGCCATTGGGGGGCGGCGCTGGCCGGCTATGTGCTGCTCGCAGTCGTCTTTACATGGCCGCTGGTGACGCAGCTCAGCACGCACGTGATGGGCGCGTCACAGCTGGATAACTACGAGTATGTGTGGAAGATGTGGTGGGTGCCGCATGCGCTGTTCGAACGCGGCATTTCCCCCTTCTTCGCTCCCGATATCTACGTGCCATTTGGCTATCCGCTGGCCTACGGGGAAATTTCTCCGATTCACACGTTCGGGCAGATTCCCGTGACGCTACTGGTGGGGCCGATCGTGAGCTACAACCTGGCAGGGCTGGCGTCGTTTGTGCTCAGCGGGCTGGCAGTGTATGCGCTGGCCTGCCGCTGGATTGGGCGCACGCCCGGCCTTACAGCGTCGCCGCGCATGATCGCCTGCACGTGCTTCTTTGCCGGAGCAGCCTTCGCGGTGTGCGCGTGGCGCCTGCAAAAGCTGACCGGCCACCTGCCCCTGTTCGACACACACTGGCTGGCATTGACCGTGCTAGCGCTGGATGTATGGCTGGAGACCCGCCGCCTGACGCACGCAATGCTGCTGGGCCTGGCGTTCGCCGCCGCAGCGCTGTCCAGCTGGTACTTTGCCTTCATGTTGGGCCTGCTGCTGCCCGTGTATACGCTGGCGTTGCAGGGGAATCTGCTTCCACTGCTGCGCAACCGGCGGACATGGCTGGGCATCGCCGTAAGCGGGATGATCGTCGTAGGGCTATGCGGGCCGTTTCTACTGCCCTATCTGCAACTGGACACCGAAGGCGCGACCATCGTCCCGCTGTCCGACGCGACCTTCTGGGCGGCCAGTTTCACTGACTATCTGATGCCGAACCCACTGCATCCCTTATGGGGACGCGCTGTGCAGGGCGTGATGTGGCCGTTCCCCACCCCGATGCTGACCGAATTTGTCATCTCCATCGGCTGGGTCACGCTGATATTGGGGCTCGCCGCGCTGAAATCAGCCGCAGGCAGACAATGGCGTGCGCTGAAATGGTTGGCGGCCGCGGCGTTTGTGCTCAGCCTGGGGCCGGTGCTCACGCTGTCGCGCCTGCCGCTAGGCCTGCCGCTGCCAGCGGCGTTTCTGCGCGAGGTCATGCCGTTTGCTGACAGCGTGCGCAGCTGGGGGCGCTTCTCGATTTTCGTGATGCTGGCATTCGCGCTGCTGGCGGCTGCCGGACTGATGGTGGTCACACTGCGCTGGCCGGCGACCCGGCGCAGGGCAGCAGCGGTCATCGCGCTGGGACTGATGCTGTTCGGCGCGTGGCAGGGCCCGCTGACGCTGAGCGAGATCAGGCCGCGCCCGGTCGATCTCTGGCTGGCGCAGCAGCCTGAAACGTCGCCCATCATGGAGTATCCGCTTGGAGAAGCGCTCAGCGGGCCCGCCATGTACTACACCAGCATCCACGGCAGGCCGGTCACGTTTGGCTATGGCACCTATCTGCCGCTGCTGTATCGGCAGCGTCACCCCGCCCTGACGACATTTCCTGCCGATGCCGCGCTCGACCAACTGGCCGCGTGGGGCGTCGAAACCATCCTGGTCTCAGAATGGGCGCTCTCGTATGACAATAGCTTCACGCTGGCGCAGGTGGCCGCACAGCCGCGCCTGTCGCTGGTGACGCGGCTCGACGAGGTAGCGGTCTACGCGCTGGACGCAGGGGACAATTAGCCGCTTCTCACGCAGGACTCAGCCTGAAGTCGTAACCTCTGCCGTAATCCACACGGTCAAGCCCAGGGACGAACACACATGAGCACGCAGGAATTCCCCCGCGAATATTTTCAGCGTATCGATGAGAGCGATGACGGCTTGTTTTACTCCACGGCGCGCAAGGTCGTGCATATCGACGACGGCGCAATTCAGGCGCTGCGCGAGCAGTTTGCCGTCTTGCTGCCCCAAAACGGCACGCTGCTGGACCTGATGAGCAGCTGGCGCTCGCACCTGCCGGAGACGCTAAAGCCGAAGCGCGTGGTCGGCCTGGGCATGAACGCCGAGGAAATGGCTGATAATCCGCAGCTGAATCGCTACACCGTGCAGAATCTGAACCTGAATCCGATGCTGCCCTACGAGGATGACGCGTTTGACGGCGCGTTCTGCACGGTGAGCGTGCAATACCTCACCCAGCCGACAGCCGTGTTCAGCGAGGTGCGACGTGTGCTGAAGCCCGGCGGTATTTTCATCGTATCGTTTTCAAACCGGTGTTTCCCCACCAAGGCGGTCGCTGTCTGGCAGGGCACGGGAGACCGGGCGCATCTGGCGCTGGTGACCGCCTATTTCGAACAGTCTGGCGGCTGGGGAGATGTCACGGCGTGGCAGAAGCCGGGTAAGGGCTGGCTGGCGCAGGGGGACCCGCTGTATATCGTGCACGGACGGAAGGCGTAGGTGTAGGTGAATACGTTGTTATGTGGGTTCTGCGGTTATCGTCGCTGTTTGACTTGGAAGTGAGGGGCGAAACGTATGGTTAAGAAAGTCATTTGTACACACGATACCGATTGAATCTATAATGGATGTTTTAGACTCAATTGGAATGGATCAAAGTAGATGAAAAAAAGCGCAATCTTATGGTATATAACCATATTTTTAGCATCATCTGTCATTGGCTTACGATCAAGTGCGCAGAACAACTGCTTGCCTAGCCGTTTACAAGTCAATCAAGAAGCGAGAACCGTGCTTGGCGATATGTTCCTGTTACGCACACATCCTCGTTTCGACGCAGAATACACAGGATCGTTTAGCTATCACACGACATTTGATTTATTGGAAGGTCCAAACTGCATTGATCAGGTCAACTGGTGGTTTGTAAAGCAGGGCGTCATTTCAGGTTGGGCAATCGAAAGTTATCATGACGAATATTTTACCGAATCACTTACCAACAATAATTCTATCCCTTCCGATGATCCCACTGGCTGCGCGCTGTTGCTAGTATCCAGCACAGAAGATTTTTTGCAGGTGGGGTACGAGAAATTTGACTTCTCAACGAACACGGTTATAACCGTAACTGAACCGATTTCCTCAAGAGGAGGCTTATCCCCTGACGGCGGGAGAATCATCTTTGCATCTCGATTGAATACTACTAATGATGACTTCTACTCTAACCTCACGCTATACATGCAAAATACAATCAACGGCGAGATTGTTTCTTTGTTAACCAACGTCAATGCTACGGAACAAATGTCATCGGGTTATATAAATGAAAATGCCTGGACCATTGACGGTCAGTTCTTCGGCGGTCTGGTTGCCATCGATTACAACCAATATATCTACAGAGCAACGAGAGACGGAGATGTTGACATTTTCCCTGTAGATAATCTATCTGAACATCCCGGCAGTGTAGGTTGGTCAATAGATGGCAATGTTCTCATTTTGTTCGACTTTTATGGCCAGCCTCTTACGGCATTTGACTTTGAAGCTGGGATATTCGTAAATAATATCCCTCGGTCATTTCCAGAGAGGTATATGCAATATTTCGCGAGCATTTCAACGGGAAACAGCGTAATGCAGCCCATGAGTTACTCGGTGAGTGAATATACGTTTGGCATTGACCGGGCAACCACAGAACCATCGTCCAACACTTGGGCTGTATTTCTTGAAAACACAGTAACCGAAGAACGAACGATGTCAGACATACATCTCACCTCTACCGGGTCGATAGAGAATCCATCTGTGAATGTTAGCTTCTCGTTTGGACCCGACGGAGATCATATTGTATTTGCGAGCTCTGACGTGTCTTGGCTCACTCGCGTTAGTCAATTTTCCAGTTCAGTGGCGCTGCCTCAATACTCTTTTCCTTCTGTAATCTGGTCAGAAGATGGATATACTTTAATGGGCTTACGCAGAGAGGACTCAAATACGAATACTTTGGATGTGTTTAGTATCATCGACCAAACAATTGTGCAGTCTATTACCATCACTCCTCCTAGATTCTACTTTGGTGCAGTTGCGCGACCATGCTTCTGGTTTGAATCGCATTCCTCATAAACTCCTAATAACCAGTGGTGCGGGTTTTATGAGTAGGAAAATTTGAAGTAGTCACGAGGACAGCACACACTTAAAGTGCGAATTCGAGTGGAGTGCACCCCGTGACTACAGAAGACATTATAATCCATATCTTT